>JAAUYI010036356.1_pt1 | contig 22030 bp, 21 predicted proteins | sample 7278041 | NCBI WGS metagenome assembly JAAUYI01 (sample SAMN14350216, study PRJNA611818) | marine sediment metagenome | isolation source: surface marine sediment (0.6m) | place: French Polynesia: Moorea | collected 2018-08
GAGTTGATCGAGCAATGGATAAGAGATACAACCCTGTTAAAACCTTTCGTGTCCGTTTCATCCCCTGGCTAAAAGCTCAGGGGTTCTCACGTCCCGTATTACTCTGATAGATACGAGCCTCCGACTACCGCAATTTTCGCGCTAATAACAAATGAAACAAACACTTCCTTCCTCTTACCCTGTTCCCTGTTGCCTATTCCCTGTGTTTCTTGAGAGCTAGATACTGAAATCATTAGTCCCTAGTCATCAGTGAAAACCCTTATATCAAAAGCCTTATACCAATGACTAACGACTAATGACTCATTACTTAAATCTTAACCAACAGATAAATAGAAAATTATTTACCAGCAGTAGCTAACTCTTTAGTTTCTCCCGTCTTACGATAAGGTACCTTGCTATCAATGTCGATATTGAATGCAGATATTCTTGGTGGAGGATTACCTCCAGCATTGCTCAAGCCTTGTGCCATTGCTAAGTAATTAGCCGGATCCCCTGCTTTAGGTTGCTTATCTTGTGGGATGTAGCTACGGGTGACTGTCTGCCAAATTACTTGTGGGAAGCCTAGTTGAGCGCGATGGTATTCATTGTAGCGTGGAGATTTGATATTGAAGGGTAACTCACCTTGGGCACGACCAGGAAGTACTCGACGGCGTTGATATGGTACAGTGTCGTAGCCAAAATTATCCAGATACTCTTCAGTATCCAGAAGTTCGTCTATGAAGCCTTTCATACCTTTAGTCGCAACTACAATAGACCAAGCTATTTTTTCTCGCTCGCTGTAAACATCTCTTCCCAATACGCGCTGGACGCACTGCTCTACAAAACGATAGTTACTATTAAGATTGTAGAAGCTTCTTTTATATGTATCTGAAAGTAATAAACCCCGGATAAAGTCCCGTACTGTGATTTGTCCATTACGGAGTTGGGATTCTAAAAATGGTTCGCGATCGCTCGCAAAAGCATGGAAGTATATCTGACGATATGCTGCTTCAATTAGATTATTCATATCTGCTGTGGAAAGCAGATTCTCTGTGGAAAAAATCCTTGGCTGTTCGTCGCCAGCCGCTTCAAAACCAGTTACCCGTGGGTTTTGGGTTGAAGGAGCGTATGATAACAAGGGTATGGACACGCAAGAGCCTCCAAAGTATTGTAATTAAAATTAACAACTTTAAAACATATATTAAGGTAGTAGCTCCACCAGAAAATAGGATTCTGATAAAATTTTACGAAACTTAACTTATACACAAAGTTAAGTTTCGCTCTGAGGCGGGATTTAGCCCATGTTCAAACCATAGCCGATAAGCAAGGTAAATAGGGTAATGGTAACAAATAGCATAATTACGCCAGCCACATTATTCCAATTAGCCTCACGTACAAATGTAGACCAATCAAATGCTGCAAACTGGTCATAAATAGATGGCTTAGGTAATTTGTCACGGTAGTATTCATCATACCGAGCCATGCGAGCAAAAGGTAAATCACCTTGAGTTCTTTGGGGTAGTACCCGTCGCCGTTGAAAGGGGACTGTATCGTAACCAAAGTTGCTGATATACTCTTCGCTGTTGAGCAAATCGTCAATAAACCCTTTTAATCCCTTAGTAGCAAGTACAATTGACCAGGATAATTTTTCCCGTTCATTGTATACTTCCCGTCCCAGAATTCTTTGTACGCACATTTGTGCAAAACGATAGTTGTTGTTGGTATCATAATTCCGGGTGCGGAAGACATCAGAGGTAGCTAGTCCCTGAATAAAATCCCGAACTGTAATTTGGCCAGAACGTAACTGGGATTCCAAATATACTTGGCGACTACTAAGAGTCATTTGTTGTTCATTAAAAATTTGCCGATAAGCAGCCATAATCAAATCATCCATTTCTGATGGGGATAGGAGATTATCACTGCTATAGATCATGGGTTGCTCGTCCCCAGGAATCTCATAACCGCTTACACGCTGATTTTGGCTAGAAGAGGGATAAGTTAATAGAGGAATAGCCATGCAAATCTTTCTCCAGTTGCTACTTCCCGAACAAGGAGAATAATATAATGCAATTAGCGATCGCCTAACAGTTAACAACTCACATTCTGCCGACAACAGTAGCCAAAGCCTTGATATTTAAGACTTATTGTCAAATATATAATTTTATTGCCAAATATTGCGTTTTTTTACAATTGACTAGTACCTTTGGTTTTGGTTGCATACCAAGTACCTTTTTTAAAATTACCAGCTTTAAATTTGATTACTTGGCTAGTCTGACGACATGATTTAAACTTTGCATGACCAAAAAATAAACTGGATACAAGCCCCCGGATTCATCCGTGGAGAGTCAAAAATGTTTTCCTTATTTCAAGCCCCTCGATTCATCGATGTGGTCATACTTTTGAATGCGTGACTTTTGACTTTTGACTGACGCGAAGCGGTTGACCTTTATTAGCCATAGCTTGTTTGTAGGCATCGCAAGCCTCAGCTACAGCCTCTTGTAATTGGTGTCCTGGTAATTGATTTACCCAATCCGGTTTATCACATTCTCTACATTGCTTCTGTAAATCGTAAGCAGATAATTTGGAACCAGACTTCAAAGTTGCAATTGTCCAGTTATAAATCCAACGATATGCATTTAACCATTGTTTCCAAATCTGATGCAGTTTTTTACAAGGAAACACCCGTAACTTCTTCACACTGTTTGGTGTCAACTTCTTTGTCTGGTTCCGAGGTTTTGTTTTGAATTTCTTTGGCGACTTTATTTTTATACTTTCTAAGTCCGTATAGCCTTGCACTGAAACAATGGAGGATGGACAAGATATCCTCAACGAGTTCTGTATCTGGAGATAGCTTACGCTGGTTGAGAACCACGAGTTTGACTCCGGACTGTTTGCACAACCACTCGATAAGTGGAAAGCCAAATCTAACTGCTCTGTCGGAATAAGCGACGACAAGTGTTGAGATATCAGACTTGTATACTTGTTCCAGTATTTTGATAAATTTTCTCCGTTTAAAATTGAGTCCTGACCCAACCTCACTAATGATGGTAGCTGACGGGTAGCTCTGGCGTAAAAACTCAATTTGTCTTTCGAGGTCATCTCTCTGGGAATGAGTAGAGACTCTTGCGTAACAGATAACGGGCTTATCTTCCGGTTTTTTCGATTCTTGGATACAGAATCTCCTTTGGTTACCTTCTGTCCTGATTGAATCGAGTCTTCCTTCTTTATCCCATCTTCTAAGTGTTGTGATGCTAACTCCGTAGAATTTAGCTGCCTCTTTGGGGGTGACATATACCTTACTCAAATAACCTCTCCAAACCTGTACATTAACCATGTAACACATCTGTAGAGGTTTGACAAGGTTTAATGAGAAAAAAGTGTAATAGTTGCACCTCTTTGTTCTTCCCTCAGAATCAACCCACTTCCCTAACATATTTTTGAATCTACCAAACACATCGTAAGCTGCTCTGTAATGCTAAGAAAAAGCGATCGCTCTGAGTTTAGCAAAACTAAAAACTAATAAAAAAAATACAAACTGGACGAGGACAATACTAGGTCCAGATGCCAGTTTAAAAATAGTAGATACGAATATACCAGTGATACTTGTCACAGCACCAATGACCACAGAAATCACCATAAAGCGACCAAAATGATGGCTCATGAGTTTAGCTGTTGAAGCGGGAATTACCAAAAAAGCGTTTACAAGCAGAACTCCCACAGCTTTGATGGCTATAGCCACTGCTAAGGATAATAAGACTATAAATCCGTAGCGATAAGATTGTACGGGCACGCCTTGTACCTTAGCAACAGGGAGGTTGAGTGTTAACAAAATTTGTTGGCGCAGAGTTGACAGCAAAAAAATACTGCTGACTAGTAATAAAATAATTGTTAATCCTATATCTGTGAGATCAATTGCCAGAATATCCCCAAATAATACCTTCGTTAAATTGCCACGATACCCTGGAATTAAACGGCTTAAAATTAAACCTATTGCTAAAGCTCCGGATATAACTATACTGAGGATACTATCAGTAGCTAAATCTGTTTGTTCAACTAAATAGAGAACTGCAATCCCCAATACTAAAGTAAAAGGTAACAGCATCCAGGTAGGGCTGAGATTGAGCATCACACCCAACACTACTCCGATTAATGACCCATGACCAACAGCATGGCTAAAAAAAGATAACTGGCGTAGAGTGACAAAACAACCTAACAATCCCCCTACTATCCCCATTAATACAGCTCCAATCAATGCTCGCTGCATAAAGGGAAAAGTTAGCCATGTTAATAAGTTTGTATCAAAAATAGTGGCTGTCTCCATCGTAAAATAAATTAGGAGTTGTTGGTTGTTAGTTGTTGGTTGTTAGTTGTTGGTTGTTGGTTGTTGGTTGTTGGTTGTTGGTTGTTGGTTGTTAGTTGTTAGTTGTTAGTTGTTGGTTGTTGGTTGTTGGTTGTTGGTTGTTAGTCTTGAATTCATCACTCCTTCCCTCCATCACTCCATCACTCCATCACTCATTCACTCCTTCCCTCCTTCACTCCATCACTCCTTCCCTCCTCTTAATGATGGTGTTGGTAGCGACTAAATCCAGGTCCATAGGTGGCTAACATATTATCAGCAGAAAGAGCAACTTCTGGAACCCCAGTACAAACAACTGTCTGATTCAGGCAAATAACCCGATCGCAATGACGACTTACCATATCAATATCATGGGAAATTTGCAATATTGTCCAATCTTCTTCCTGTTTTAGTTGATTGAGTAAGGTATAAAAGTCTGCTGCACCTTGTATATCCACTCCAGCAAAAGCTTCATCTAGTACTAAAATTTGCCGGGGTATGACTAAACAATAAGCTAATAATACTCGCTTGAGTTGACCACCGCTTAAGGTTCCTATGGCTTGGTTGCGTAAATGATAAGCATCTGTACGTTTTAAAGCTCTAGCGACTGCTGCTGATTTTTCTCCGTTGTTTTGCCATAATCTAGGTAATAAATAATTCCTTCTTTTCCTCTTCACCTGGGATACCCATCCCAAACCCACTAATTCACTCACAGATATGGGAAAACTGCGATCGAAAATAAAGTTTTGTGGCATATATCCTAATAAATGACACAAATCTCCTAATCTAGCGATGGGACGACCAAATATTTGTACGCTCCCTGAGGTGTGAGGGATTAAATCTAAAATTGCCTGTACTAAAGTTGTTTTACCTGCCCCATTAGGACCAACGATGGCTGTATTTGTTCTGGGTAACAACTGAAAAGAAACATCCCTGAGAGCTAAATATTTACCTCTATATACAGTTAAGCCTTCTACCTTGACAATTGGAATCTGAGCAGTCATACAAACAATTTTAGATTTTGGATTTTAGATTTTAGATTACTCTAGGAAAAGCCGCTTAATTATCTACTATTTATAAGTGATACCCACTGATAACACCACAGAGTGCGGCTACAATATATACAATATAAATTTCAAATCAACCTCATAATAATAATCTATTTACAGGCTGATACTAAATTTTTTAAATTAGTTTGCATCGCCTGAAAATAATAGTCAGGATTTTTATCCCCAGACTCTAAAGAATCTAGAGGACTCAAAGTCAAATCTAAGTCTTGGGAAAGGCTCTTCAGCAGTTTGTTATTTACCCCAGGTTCGCCAAATAAAGCTTTAACTTGATATTTTTTAACTGTGTTAACTACTTTTTGTAATTCCCCTGGCGAAAGTTGGTCTTCTGGTAATTCTACAATGGCAACTTGCTTGAGGTTATACCTTTTTGCCAGATATGGATAGGCATCATGAAAAGTAATAAAAGTACAGTTAGGATATTTTTGTAAATTTTGTTGAAATTCACTGTCTAAACTTGCTAATTTTCCCACATAAGCTGCGGCATTTGCTTGGTAGATATCTTTATTTTGGGGATCGGCAGCAATTAATCCATCCCGAATATGATTAACTTGTTGGATTGCCAAAATCGGATCTAACCAAACATGGGGATTACCTTCCTGATGGTGGTGGTGATGTTCGTCATCATGTTTACCTATTTTCTTGACAGGAGAAATAGGATTTAAAGGTGTAATCCCTTTACTAGCATTGATTTCTTGCAACTTGGGATTTTCAGCACTTTTGATTGTATCTGCTAAAAACTCTTCTAAACCCAAGCCATTTTTGACTAATACATTGGCAGTTGCCAGGGTTTTCACATTTTCTGGAGTTGTTTGATAATCATGCACCTCCGTACCTGGTGGTACTAACACTTCCACATCCGCAATATCACCAGCTACAGCCTTGGTAAACCAATACATCGGTAAAAATGTAGCGATCGCTTTCACTTTGTTTGCAGCTTTAGCTCCTACAGGGGTGGATTGCAGGGTAGGAGCTGAATTTAGAGTGGTTTCAACCCGCTCCTGAGACGAACTACAACTAGTTAATGCGAGTAATAAGAAGTTAAACAATATACACTGCAACCTGTTGATATATTTTCCAGGTTTGTTGATTTGGTAAGTTTGCTCCACTGTATTCTGAACCCCAGAAATTAATATTGACAATGAAATCGATTCTCAGTATATAGTATTTTATAATAATAAGTCTCATTATCATTATTTTTAATTTATCAGTACTTATTATCATTAAAACATTCATATAATCTAAAATATTTCTTAAGAAAAATTGTTGTTTTTCAGGCAAAAATGGCTGAAATGTCATAATATGATTATTAATTTATTTCAACTACTTGCTAAATATAAAAAAACAGTTGAGAATACTTACTAATAAATTTTTAGGGTAAAGACAGGAAAGTAGTGTGAGAGAGATGATGAAATATTTATGGCGTTTGTTGCTGATAAGTCCGACAGTACTGGGTATAGCTTCATCCGTGGGAATTGCGGGTGCAGCTGCTAAAGAAGTACCAATTTCCACAGATACCAGTGAGAGTCAAGGGAAAAACAAGGGTCAAGAGCAGAAAATAGCCCAAGTAACTTCTGTATCTCAGCTATCAGACGTACAACCTACAGACTGGGCATTCCAGGCATTACAGTCCTTGGTAGAAAGATATGGTTGCATTGCAGGGTATCCCAATGGTACTTATCGGGGCAATCGGGCAATGACGCGGTATGAGTTTGCTGCGGGGTTAAATGCTTGTTTGGAGAGGGTAAATGAATTAATTGCTACTGCGACAGCAGATTTAGTCACCAAGGAAGATTTGGCTACATTACAAAGGTTGCAAGAGGAATTTTCGGCAGAACTAGCAACCTTAAGGGGGCGTGTAGATGCCTTAGAAGCGCGAACTGCTGAATTAGAAGCAAATCAGTTTTCCACCACTAGTAAATTGCAAGGAGAGGTGGTTGCGGCTGTTACCGATGTATTGTCAGGGGATACGAACAATAGTGATAATACGACTTTTGCTGCTCGGACTCGGATAGAATTTGTCACCAGTTTTACAGGGAAAGACACTCTGTTTACCAGGTTAGAGGCGAATAATATTGTTGCTCCTGACATTGGTACTCCAGAGGGTAGTTTCTCATTTGCTGGAGAGGATGGTGATACTAATATTGCTCTGGATGCTTTGTATTATCAATTTCCTTTAGGTAAAAACACCCAGGTAATTGCGATCGCAAATGCTGGTGCAGCAGATGATTTTGCGGACACGGTGAATATTTTTGATGGAGATGGTGGCTCTGGTGCTTTATCTAACTTCGGTACCAGAAATCCCATTTATTATCAGATGGATGGTGCTGGCTTGGGGATAACTCAGCAGTTCGGCGATAAATTGGAGTTGAGCCTAGGTTATTTAGCAAATTCAGCCAATGATCCCTCTGATGGGAACGGCTTGTTTAACGGCGGTTATGGTGCCTTAGCCCAGCTTACCTTTAAACCGAGCGATCGCTTCACCATTGGTTTGACTTACATCAATGCTTACAACCAGGAATTAACCACAGGTAGTAACCGGGCAAATCCTCGGACATTTTTAGGGGGGATTGTGCAAAATATAACTAATAGTCCAGATACTGTTTCGGTTCCTATATCTAGTAATTCCTATGGATTAGAAGCATCTTTTAAATTTAGCGATAATTTTGTGATTGGGGGTTGGGTTGGTTATACCAATGCCACTAGCCTGTCCACAAGAGGTGGTGTAATTGATCGCGGAAATGTGGACATTTGGAACTGGGCTGTTACCCTAGGATTTCCCGATTTGGGTAAAAAAGGTAACTTAGCTGGCTTAATTGTTGGTATGGAACCAAAGGTTACGAGTTCGAGTATTAATGAGATTGACGAAGATAGCGATACTTCTTTACACCTGGAAGCTTTCTACCAGTATCAGGTGACTGACAATATTGCTATCACTCCTGGGGTGATTTGGCTCACAGCACCAGACCATAACAGCAACAACGATGATATCGTCATGGGCGTGATTAGAACCACCTTCAGTTTCTAAGTAGAGAGGGAAGGAGTTCGGAGTGAGGAGTGAGGAGTGAGGGAGTGAGGGAGTGAGGGAGTGAGGGAGTGAGGGAGGGAAGGAGTGAGGGAGGGAAGGAGTGATGAATTCAAGACTAACAACTAACAACTAACAACCAACAACTAACAACTAACAACTAACAACTAACAACCATCACCCCATCATCCCATGGTCTGAGATAATTAACGATATTTTGAAAAACTAAAATAACAACAACTTAATGACTAAATTATTCCTTTTGAAGGGTACAATAAATGCCGATTGTCTTCCACAAATTTAAAGCTTCATGATTTCCAGCAACGACTTTCGACCCGGTGTCTCAATTGTAATCGATGGGTCTGTGTGGCGTGTAGTTGAATTTCTCCACGTCAAACCAGGAAAAGGAGCCGCCTTTGTGCGGACAAAGTTAAAGAACGTCCAGACGGGGAGCGTGGTGGAAAGAACATTCCGAGCTGGGGAGACGGTTCCACAAGCTACTCTGGAAAAAAGTGTCATGCAACATACCTATAAAGAAGGAGATGATTTCGTCTTTATGGATATGGAAAGCTACGAAGAAAGTAGACTAAGTGAATCACAGATCGGCGATCGCGTCAAATATCTCAAAGAAGGGATGGAAGTTAACGTTGTTCGCTGGAATGAACAGGTGCTAGAAGTAGAATTACCTAATTCCGTAGTCTTGTCAGTTACACAAACAGATCCTGGTGTTAAAGGTGACACTGCTACGGGTGGTAATAAACCTGCTGTAGTGGAAACGGGAGCTACAGTCATGGTTCCTTTGTTTATCTCCCAAGGAGAACGAATTAAAATCGATACCCGTAACGATACTTACCTCGGTAGGGAAAAGGATTAGTACAAGAAGGCAGAAGTAAGGGCAGGGTTGACTTTCGGCTTTGCCGTGCTCCGAGGGCTTAGGAGACAAGGGTGAATCCTCCGGATATCCTATGGGAGCCTTGGGATAAAGGAGGCAGTGCGTTGGTGAAGTAGCGCAGTCATGGGGAGCCAGCGTTGCGGACGGTAAGCCACTGCCGAACGGGTCGCACCCGGCATAAAGGAGGCAGTGCGGTGGTGAGGCAGTACGGTCTTGGGGTCTCCCCAAGTGGAGTAACTGCCGAAAGGGTTTCCCGGCATAAAGCAACTGCCGTCAACTGCCGTCAACTGCCGTCAACTGCCGTCAAGTGGCGCAACCCGTAGACGCGGAGCGGCTTCTCGCAGAGTAGGGGTTGACCGTCGCAGACGACCGGCGTTGGTTTCCCCCAGGAGCGACTGCTGAAAGGCTTTGCCTACTTAAAGCACTGCTGTCAATTGGCGTGCCTCTTACAGAGGAGCAACCACTTTCAGGGAAGCTACCGCTTAAGGGACTGACAAATAAAAAAATGTCCCAAAATTTCATAGTGGTACAGATATCCTTGCCTGTATGAGGAGGCTCCCAGGAATGCCTACCCCACAATATGGGATAATTTATTTTTTGGTATTCCCTAATACTAAGGTACAGCCTCTCCCTTAGTGCAGACTGCCCAGACAGATGAGTAGAGACACCTAAAAGAGCAAAAGTATTGTATTTTCTAGCTTTGATGTTTTATCAATGTTAGGTTTATTTCCACTGAATCTTTACTAGATTTGGGTTTTGATTCCAAGATATCAATACTTACAAAATTTGGCGCATTCTCCCACGCTTTTTAAAGGTGGGATGTAGCGTGAGGCAATTTGAAGTGCCGTTTAAAAAATGTCCTGACGATAGTTAAAAATCTTGTCTCATAGTATGGGAGCTGATGAAAATGATATTTACACTCACGTATGAATTTAAGCTAAAACCTACTGTTGACCAAAAAGAAATATTTGAGGAATGGTTGGAAACAAACCGTCAAGTGTATAACTATGCTTTGGGTGAGAGAAAGGATTGGTATAAATCCCGTGCGTGTGATGTAAATTCATGCTCTATCAGAGGTCAGTACATAATTCCTGTTGATACTCCTAGACCTACATTTGCAATCCAATGTAAAGCATTAACTGAGGCTAAAAAACAATACCCAGGCCTTAAACGGGTTCAGTCCCAAGTACTGCAACAAACATTAAAGCGGGTTGAGACAGGATTCACAAATATGTGGGAGCGTAATTTTGGATTCCCCAGATTTAAAAAGCGTGGGAGAATGCGGAGTTTTGTTTTTCCTCAGTTTAAGAATAATCCTGTGGTGGGCAATAAAATTAAATTGCCTGTAATTGGTGTGGTTGGATTCAGAAAATCTCGACCAATACCAGAAGACGCAAAAGTTAAGCAAGTCAGAATTGTTAAGCGTATTTCTGGGTGGTATGCAATGATAACCTTGCAATGGGATGTGAAAGTGCCTCAACCCATGCCACATGGCAAGGCTTTAGGTGTAGATGTAGGTTTAATTTCAATGGTTGCAACTTCTGACGGTCTTTTAGTCAAGCGTCCGAGATTTTTTGTTGATGCCGAGCGTAAGCTGAGATTGCTACAACAGCGCGTCACCAAAAAGCCCAAAGGCTCGAACAATTGGCATAAGGCACAAAGAAAGGTTGCAAAGCTCCATGAATATGTTGCTAATTGTCGTAAGGACTGGCATAGAAAGCTGTCTCATCAATTGTGTGACGGTGTAGGGATGATATTTGTAGAGGATTTAAATTTAGTTGGTCTTTCCCGTGGGATGCTAGGTAAGCATTGTTTAGATGCGGGGTTTGGTCAATTTTTCAATATCCTTGAGATGACTTGTTTTAGGCGTGGTGTCTATTTCCAAAAAGTAGATGCACGGAAGACAAGCCAGATTTGCCCCAACTGTCAACATGAAACAGGTAAGAAGACATTAGCAGAACGCATTCATAAATGCGATAATTGCGGCTATACGACGGATAGAGATATAGCCGCATCTCAAGTAGTTCTCATCAGAGGACTTGCAGCCGTAGGGCATACGGTCAAGATGCTTTCCGAGGGTAAAGCGGTCGCGCTCCCTATGACGAAATAATCCCACGTTTAGAAAACGTGGGAGTGTCAATCTCGACTGGTACATAGGGGTTAATTTTGCTGCCCCATTCTTCATTCTACATTGGTAGATAAGTTTATTTAATAGGTACATTTAATGAGGTCATAAAAACTGTGTCATTGGACTTTAATGAAATTCGCCAACTTCTGGCAACTATTGCCAATACTGACATTGCAGAAGTAACCCTTAAAAGTGATGATTTTGAAATTATAGTTCGCAAAGCTGTAAGCTTTACTCCCCAAGAACTGTCATCATCCCCGGTGGCGTTAACTGGTATGGTGGGTTCTGGTGTGGCATCAGTTGCACCTGCCACCTCTCCAGGAGCTTCCATAGCTCCCCCAGATACGGGTAATGGTTTGGATAAAGATAAGACTGGTAATGGTGCTAGCCAGCCATCATCAGCTACTGCTGCCAATCAAGGATTAGTTGAAGTGCCATCCCCAATGGTAGGAACCTTTTATCGCGCTCCTGCACCAGGGGAAGCACCATTCGTAGAAGTGGGCGATAGGGTGCGTAGTGACCAACCAGTATGTATCATAGAAGCCATGAAGCTGATGAACGAAATTGAAGCTGAAGTTTCCGGACAAGTGATGGAAATTTTAGTTGAAAATGGCGAACCTGTTGAATTTGGTCAACCTTTGATGCGAATAAACCCCGATTAAGTATTAATCTATATATACACCCAGTCATTTGAAAAATGTCAGTTCTTGCGGATAGATCCTGATGAAACAAGCGTTGCCTGTACCAACAGAAGTGGTGCAACAAGTAGCAGAATACTTTAGCCTGTTGAGCGAACCCACGCGCTTGAGGCTGTTGCATTTGCTCCGAGATGAAGAAAAATGCGTACAAGAGTTGGTAGAGGCAACACAAACGTCTCAGGCTAATGTCTCGAAGCATTTAAAAATTATGTGGCAAGCAGGCATCCTCAGCCGACGTAGTGAGGGCACTTCTGCTTACTACCGGGTAGAGGATGAAATGATTTTTGAATTATGTAACCAGGTTTGCGATCGCTTGGCTAGTAGGTTGGAACAACAGGCTCGTAATTTTCGGATTTTGAATAACAGGAACTAAGGGGGTAGCCATAAATACTACTCCTTATTCTTTCTTGGATGAAGAAAAAATCTGTGGGAGAGCCAGAAAAAGTAAGTAATAAGTAATAAGTAATAAGTGATCACACATCCTGCACGCCTCGTATTAATACTGATTTTTAATGTTATTAAAAGTAGTTTTGGGTATAATTTTGATTATTTCAGCGGTGCGGGTGTTTTTTGATCAAAAAAAATCCTCACATTGAAACAATCATGTCAGTTTGATTGATGAGTTATAAAGTAAGCTCGATCTAACTGGGACTCTTCCATCTGTCACAGCATCAATACCCATGTGTCAACTGCTAGGAATGAACTGCAATGTGCCAACGGATATTTGCTTCTCTTTTGAGGGGTTTGCGGCACGGGGTGGTAAAACTGACGATCATAAAGATGGTTGGGGTATTGCTTTCTTTGAAGGTAAGGGTTGTAGGATGTTTGTCGATGCCAAACCTTCGATTAATTCTCCCATAGCAGAGTTCGTGCGATGCTATCCCATCCATTCTACCCATGTAATTGCCCATATTCGTAAAGCCACCCAAGGGGAAATTTCCCTAGAAAACTGTCATCCCTTCCGGCGAGAAATTTGGGGTAGATATTGGGTGTTTGCCCACAATGGGGATTTACCAGGCTTCCAGCTGCCAGAAATGGAATTTTATCAGCCGGTGGGTAATACGGATAGCGAACAAGCTTTTTGTTTAATCTTAGAAACCTTACGCAAACGCTTCCCTCATCAACAGCCGAACCTGAAAGAACTCTACACTACCCTCAGAGAAATCACAGATAAAATTTCTGAACAAGGTGTTTTTAACTACTTGATTTCTGATGGGGAACACTTTTTTGCCCATTGTTCCACCAAGCTTTGTTATATTGTCCGCCAAGCACCATTTGCTGCGGCTCACTTGATCGATCAAGATGTGACTGTAGATTTTAATGAGTTAACCACACCGAGCGATCGCGTCGCTATAATTGCCACTACTCCCCTGACTGATAATGAAGTTTGGACAATTATCCCAGAGGGTAAGTTGCTGGCATTTCAGGATGGTTTACCTTTGGATTTATGAGGGTTAGGGCGTGTTTTATAGTTGTTAGTTGTTAGTTGATGGTTGACAGCTTAGGTGTAGGAGCCGCAGTAGGGGCGCATTGCGTGCTAACTTGAGGAGTTAGTCACCCCCGCATTTTCATCCTCGGTTGTGGGATTTGACCGTGGGGGACTAGCTTATCTTCCTATTTTACGCATATCTGAAGGGTCACAGATCCCCGACTTCTTCAAGGATACCAATGGCGAATAAAAGAAACAACAGATGTAGGCAAATTTCCACCCAATGCTTTTGGTTTATACGATATGCATGGCAATGTGTGGGAATGGTGTCAAGATACTTGGCACAAAAATTATAATGGCGCACCCACTGATGGGAGTGCTTGGGTAAGTGGGAATGATAATGATTCTCGGATGCTGCGCGGTGGTTCTTGGATCAACTTTCCGAGGGGCTGTCGCAGTGCCAACCGCTTCAGCAATGCCCCCGGCGGCCGCTTCAGCGATGTCGGTTTTCGGGTAGTTGTAGTTCTTGCGTGAGGATTCCTTCCCCTATCAGAGTTTGGTTTCCTTAAAGAAGTCGGGGATCTGGGCACAGGCGTAGGTTGGGTTGAGGAACGAAACCCAACAACCAAAAACCCTGGCATTGTTGGGTTTCACTCCGTTCCACCCAACCTACATTTATTTTTTTCTCCCCAGAGTGACTGTCAGCACAGTGAGTTCGATCGCTTTTAACTCTGCGATCGCCTCCCTTGTGAGTTAGAATATTTGAATATAGAGCGTTCCTGCCATTCTTTTGATCTGGAGTATGGTGTGGTTCTGTACCTGCACTACTGGGATGCCATACATGGGGAAATAGCTACGAACACCTAATGGAAATGCTACAAGAAGCTGTTCAGGCTTGGCTAGAAGTAGCAAGCAATGGGGATATTATGGGAGTGAGAAAATAATAATTCATTGGACTTTCTCCAATAATTCTAATTGTATAACAAACTAGTACTGCTGCACGATCGCATTCCCAAAAACTAGGCTAACCTGAAACTACAGCATTCCCAAAACCACCTGATGGCTTTTTAATTGACATTGTAGTTAAAAGCGCTTTTTTTTCTCTCGACACGAGTTAAATTAATACAGTGCAATGGAGTGTCTGGGGTGCATTTACTCAACTATGGATCGAGCTTTGCAAGAGGTCTAAAAATTAAGTGCAAATTACACAACGCAATGTGGAATTGAGGGTAGATGAGAGCTTAATGCGCGTTTATGTGGCTGCACCAAAACCACCAGGGAAATATCCAGGTATTTTGTTTTATAGCGATATTTATCAGCTTGGTGGTGCCATGACTCGTCTGGTTAACTACCTAGCTGGATTTGGCTATGTGGTAGCAGCACCGGAAATTTTTCACCGCTTGGAACCTGTGGGTTCGGTAATTTAACCCAATGACATTGGACGGATGCGGGGTAATGATGATGCTCGCCGAACGTCTATTTCTGCTTATGATGCTGATTGTCGCGCTGTAATCAATTTTCTCCAAACAGAAAGTACTGTTAATCCCCAAAAAATTGGTACTCTCGGCTTTTGTATTGGCGGGCACTTGTCTTTTCGTGCTGCTTTCGCCAGTGAAATTAAGGCATCTGCCTGTTGCTATCCTACGGGTATTCCCAGTGGTAAATTGGGTTTGGGAATAGCCGATACCATCCAACGGGTGAGTGAAATCAAAGGGGAAATGCTACTAGTCTTAGGTACTCTCGACCCTCATATTCCTGAAAGCGATCGCAATATTTTATAATTACCACCCTACGACAAGCTAATATACCCCACAAAGTTCTTTTATTGGGTTTAGCGCAAAACCCATCGGCTTTAGCCGTGGGATGTGGCGCAATGCACTTTCAAGTGCAGTCAATTTTTATCTTTTGTCCATACGATAGATAAAGCTATTGTATAATGTTGTAGGAGGTAATGAGAATGACATTTACACTCACGTATGAATTTAAATTAAAACCTACTGCTAACCAAAAAGAAGTATTTGAAGAGTGGTTAGAGACGAACCGCCAAGTCTATAACTATGCTTTGGGTGAGCGTAAGGACTGGTTTAAGTCTCGTGGGTGTGATGTAAATTCATGCTCTTTGCGGGGTCAATATATAATCCCTGCTGATGCTCCTAGACCTACATATAATAGTCAAGCCAAGGCGTTGACTGAGGCTAAAAAACAATACCCACACCTGAAACGGGTTCAATCACAGGTATTGCAACAAACTTTAAAGCGGGTTGAGACAGCTTTCACTTCGATGTGGGAAAGAAATTTTGGTTTTCCCAGATTTAAAAAGCGTGGGAGGATGCGGAGTTTTGTTTTTCCCCAGTTTAAAAATAACCCTGTTGTGGGTAATAAAATTAAGTTGCCTGTAATTGGTGTGGTTGGTTTTAGGAAATCCCGACCAATACCAGAAGACGCAAAAGTAAAGCAAGTCAGAATTGTTAAGCGCGTCAGTGGATGGTATACAATGATTACGTTGCAATGGGATGTAAATGTTCCTCAAGCCATACCACATGGCAAAGCTATCGGAGTAGATGTGGGTTTAAGTGCAATGATTGCAACTTCTGACGGTCTTTTAGTCAAGCGTCCGAGATTTTTTGTTGATGCCGTTCGCGAAGCGTGTCCCCTTGGGACTTACGTAAGCTGAAATTGCTACAACAGCGCGTTACCAGAAAGCCCAAAGGCTCGAACAATTGGCATAAGGCACAAAGGAAGGTTGCAAAACTCCATGAGTACGTGGCTAACTGTCGTAAAGATTGGCATAGAAAACTGTCGCATCAACTATGCGACGGTGTGGGGATGATATTTGTAGAGGATTTGAATTTAGTTGGTCTATGCCGTGGAATGCTTGGTAAGCATTGCCTTGATGCGGGGTTTGGTCAGTTTTTCAATATCCTTGAGGTGACTTGTTTTAAACATGGTGTATTTTTCCAGAAAATAGACCCACGCAAGACAAGTCAAATCTGCCCCAACTGTCAACACGAAACAGGTAAAAAGACACTAGCACAGCGTATTCATAACTGCGACAATTGTGGCTATACAACCGATAGAGACATAGCCGCATCTCAAGTAGTTCTCATCAGAGGACTTGCAGCCGTAGGGCATACGGTGAAGATGCTTTCTGAGGGTAAAAACGTTGGTTTCCCTATGACGAAAGAATCCCACGGTTGATCGCGTAGCGTAACCGTGGGAGTGTCAAATACAGCAGAACATACTTTCATGCGGGATGATGGTTATCGTTACGATCCTGAAGCATCCACCTCTGCATGGTCAGAAATTATAGCCTTCTGATCACGCATTTTTCCGAGACAAGGGTAGATATTTGAGGGATACCATTCCCACTAACGCGATCGCACATAATATTGCTACTATCCTTAGTGTGGGAATATTACCATGCTTAATAGCGATCGCCACTAAAGCCCACACTGTTACCCCAGGATAAACTATATCTTCACCCCGAATTGCTATTACAACAGCAATGACACTGGCAATCACTAACATCACAATAGTCCATATCTCAGGGGAAATACCCCATCCATTCCATCCCTGAGAATATAGGGCACAAGCTACATTCACAATGGTTGCAACGCTAATCCAGCCTAGGTAAATACTAATAGGTCGATGAACATACCATTTTTTACTTCGGGATACAGTCTTTTTACTTACTCCCAAACGGAGATAGGCAACTATCAAAGGCAACAGTATCAAGAGCATTGCTCCCACAGAAATAGCAAACAGCCGATACAAAAACAGGTATACCCAAATACACTGAGCCAAAGATGCGATCGCCATTGGATACCCAACCTGACGTAAATCTTCATCCTGTCTCTGATTGGGCAGCAATTGATAGATAGCAAAAGCAAACAACCCCAAGTAAATCACACCCCAAATAGCAAAGGCATAGTTGGCGGGAATAATCAGCACATCTTTAAATAAGGTGTTGGATATCTCTCCTATATTGATTCCTCCTGCGGGAAAGATATTGGATATAACATTGACAACAAAAGCTGTAACAATTGCGACAAAAGTCACAATTTGTCGCCATAAATCTCGGTAATTACCAGACTGTGGATTTTCCATAGTATTTCTATTCAGCGATCGAGTATCAGTGGGCAGGCTGGATTGCGATCGCCTTTATTTTGCTGGTACTTTATTCTATTAGTTGACATATTCTAAATATTTTAAGCCTAATTCGATCAATTTTTCACAGAAAATTTATATAACCATTACTTGAAATAGGTTTACATACTCTAAATATTTTCAGCTTAATTCAATAAATCTCTCACAATAAATTTATATAACTATACTGACTATCAGTTTTACCGAGCCGAAATATAAATATATTTGAAAACATATTTATTTTTTGTAAATAAAATATGTTTTTATTGCTGTGGGTATATCAAGCTTGATACTGCTTTTTACTTCAAAAAGTTATATAAACAAGGAAGTAACTATATTTTTTTGTTTCAGTAAAAAAACGGTATTTGTTTTATATGAATACCGCATATCATTGGTTCAGGATTAACTTTCAACCTTGAAGATAATCATATGCTGTTTGATACAATTAATCATTATTTAGATATTTTTATATCTCCTTGCTATTTCAGTTAGCCTCCTGCACTTTTGTGCTGCGCTAACAGTTTCATCATTGATAAGTCGAGGGGTTTGATACCGATTACTGTTCGACCAAAAAACTCTCTGTTTCCTTGGCTGATAGATTTAGATAGCAAGGTTAGGAAGCATTGACAGGATAATTGCCAGTAGTCGTCTAGCTTTTCCAAACATTTAGTAATTAGCATTTAATATATAAATTTCATGTCATTTGCAGCTCTAAGAAAGCATAGTAAAAATACAAAGTTGCAACAAAAACGCAAACGTTTTAGCAATACTCGTCAAACACTTGCCATAGCCGGATTTGCGATGTTATTCCTAATTTCAGGCTCTGTGACAATCTTTTTAATATTGTCTTTCTTCTCTTCAAGACATAATGCTTCCTATCCCACATCACTTCCTTGGGTGGAAAGTAAAAGCCAATGTGAAGAGTTTGGCAGAACATGGCGAAATGATCAATGCTGGGATGCCGAACACAGCCATAATTTTTAGATCGAGCTTGGGTTGAGGAACGTAACCCAACAAGCAAAAACCCTGTTGTTGTTGGGTTTGGTTTCGTTCAACCCAACCTACATTTATTTTTCTTTCCCCAGAGTGGCAGAAGAGGTTAAGATTGAGGACACTGACGGTAACAAGCAAATTCCATAGAAGATGTTGCCATACCAGCCGTGAGAGAACGTAAATCCGTAGAATACTTAAACATTGTTGCTAAAGGTACTTCAGCCCGGATTATGGAGTAATGGGGCATTGTTTCAGAACCTAGCAACACACCCCTGCGGGAAGCAATATCTCCCTGAACCTTACCCATATACTCGTTGGGTGTTTCTACCTCCAACAGCATGATTGGTTCGAGCATATAAGGTTTGGCGTGGGTAAATGCCTTTTCAAAGGCTTGGTGTGCTGCGGCTCGAAATGCTAACTCCGAAGAATCATAGGCATGGTGAGAACCACCTTGTAGAACTACTTTTACCCCAGTAACTGGATAGCCAGCTATTTTTCCCGAACCCATCCCTTCCTGGAAACCTTTTTGACAAGCGGGGATATATTCTTTCGGAATTGCACCACCAGTAACTCTACTGATAAACTCAAACCCTTCCTCAATTGGTTCAATCCAGCCAGTTACATGGGCATATTGCCCAGAGCCACCGGATTGTTTCTTGAGTATATAGTCAAAGTTCGCACGGACAGAAATAGTTTCTCGGTATGCAACTGCTGGTTCACCTACATAAACCTCGGCTTTATACTCCCGCTTAATGCGTTCCAGGTAAATTTCCAAGTGGAGTTCGCCCATACCAGAGATTAGAGTTGAACCCGATTCGGGATCGACACTTACCTTAAATGTGGGATCTTCCCTTTGAAAGCGGTGTAGTGCTTTAGATAGCTTATCTTCATCCTCATGGTTTTGAGGAATTATCGCCAGGGTAATGACTGGTTCGGGGACAAACATCCCTTCCAAAGAAACCAATGGTTCTTCACCACATAGGGTATCCCCGGAAGCAAAATCTACACCTACTAGGGCGATGATATCCCCAGCCACGGCAATGTCTACTTCCTCCCGCTTATTGGCGTGCATTCTCACCAAGCGCCCAATATGCACCCGTTTTCCCGTGCGGGAATTGTAAACCGTATCCCCAGATTTGAGGGTACCAGAATAAATCCGGGTGTAGGTCAACTGCCCAAAAGACTCAACCGTTAACTTAAAGGCTACAGCTACTAGGGGAGCATCAGAGTCAGGATTAAGACTAACCCCCTCAGCAGTTTTGACTATTTCCCTATCTACGGGAGAAGGAAGATAAAGAGCGATCGCATCTAATAAGTTTTGTACGCCCTTGTTCTTGAATGCCGAGCCTAGGAGGACGGGAGCAATTTCCAAGCTCAAGGTAGCACGGCGGATGGTATCCCAAATTACTTCCTTTGGCACCTCCTTACCTTCCAGTAGCATTTCTGTCATCGGTTCTGAGAACAAAGACAGAGTATCTAGCATCTTTTCCCTAGCTTGTTGGGCTGGTGCTAGCAGTTCCTGGGGAATCGGCTTTTTCTCCCATTTTTCCCCATTCTCTCCCTCATAGTAATTAGCATTCATTTCCACCAGGTCAATTACACCTTGGAAATCATGTTCTTTACCGATAGGATACTGAAGTAAAACCACATTCAGCCCTAACCGTTCTTGCATGGCTTGTAGTACGCGGAAGGGATCTGCTCCCACCCGATCCATTTTATTGATAAATGCCAAACGCGGTACTCGATATCGCTTCATTTGGCGATCGACCGTAATGGATTGGGACTGCACCCCCGCCACCGCGCACAGCAGCATAATCGCACCATCTAGCACCCGTAAAGAGCGTTCTACTTCAATGGTAAAATCTACGTGTCCTGGTGTATCAATCAGGTTAATTTGACTATCACGCCAATGACAGGTGGTGGCAGCTGAAGTAATAGTAATACCGTGTATTTTTTCTTCAGGCATGAAGTCCATTGTGGCACCTCTGCCACCTCCCCGCACTTCCTCCATCGCATGGATTCTACCAGTGTAGAAGAGAATCCGCTCCGACAGCGTGGTTTTACCTGAGTCTATGTGTGCAGATATACCAATATTGCGGATGCGTTCTCGGGGAATCATATGACTTCCTTTGGTGAAACAACGAATGGGTATCAGCAAACAGTTATCTGTTTTCGTCAGTTATACCAATTTGCAACATGAATCTGAGACATGGAAGCTTGAAAAGCTTATCCAGTAGTTCTTTCACAATCCAAAATGGTATTGGTTTTGAGTTATCCACTATACCTCTATTCTAAAGGAGCATAGTAATGTTTGCCGACACCTTTTGTACTACAAGTGTACTACAAAAATATAGATAGGAGCAAGGGCGTTGTTGAATTTAGAATTTAGAATTTAGAATTTAGAATTATTAGCCCATCGATGAATCGAGGGGCTAATGAGATAAGGAAAACATTTTTGACGAGCGACCCCGCGACGACGGAAGTCGCTCTGGGTAGCGCGAGTCGTGACTCTCCACGGATGAATCCAACAGAGCAGTGCGTTGGCGGTAAGCCACCCCTGTGCACGGAGAGAAGTTCGTTGGTGGGGTTCCCGCGTTGAGGGGAGTGGCGCAACCCGTTCACCGGAGGTGTTCCCGTAGGGTAGGGGGTTTCCCTGCTTAAAGCAACTGCGGAGGGCTTGTATCCAGTCTATTTTTTGGTCAATTTTTGGGTATATTCCTAACTCCTGTAGGGCGCAAGCCGCAGTGCCCCTACTTCTAACTCCTCACTCCAAACTCCTAACTCCTAACTATTTCCCAGCTAGCCATACAGGTATGAATTTATTCACCACACCAGATGCAAATCTCCAATATTTCACTCATTCGTGACCGATACGAGCTATTCAGTGAAGTACCCCTAGTGTAGCGTAGCGAAACTAGGGGTAGAGAACAGTTAACTCAAATCTTGTAAAATCTGTTAAAATATTTAATTATGGAAAACAGATTTATTAAGATTGGAGCAGCAGCCGACTTACTAGGTGTGTCCATAGAGACATTACGCAAGTGGGAGAAAACTGGTGAATTAATACCAGATCGCAAGACTAGAGGTGGTACACGCTTCTACGATGTAACAAAATTATTGGCTCTTAGTGATGGTGATTCGCCAACCATATGCTACGCGAGAGTGAGTAGTTCAGATCACAAATCTGATTTAGACCGACAGCAGACAATGCTTGAGACTTATTGTGCAGCTAAAGGTTGGAGGTCAGAAGTTATCCGAGATTTAGGTTCTGGGATGAACTACCACAAAAAAGGACTTCAAAGCTTGCTAGAAAAAATATTACGCAAGCAGATGAAGC
>JAAUYI010175704.1_pt1 | contig 21942 bp, 23 predicted proteins | sample 7278041 | NCBI WGS metagenome assembly JAAUYI01 (sample SAMN14350216, study PRJNA611818) | marine sediment metagenome | isolation source: surface marine sediment (0.6m) | place: French Polynesia: Moorea | collected 2018-08
AATCAGCGAAAAGGGGTTGTCTTTACAATACTATTATTCTAAACAATCAACTTTGAGACAATCCTTAAATCAACCTTAAAAAAAATATTAACCATCTTCCTGGCGAGAAATCCCCGATTGAGGTACGAAAATCGAGGGATGATAGCCAGGAAGATGGTTAATATTTTTTTTAAGGTTAATTTAAGGATTGTCTCAAAGTTGATTGTTTAGAATAATAGTATTGTAAAGACAACCCCTTTTCGCTGATTAGAAGAACTAGATCAACTAAAACCCTAATATAAACAGTGTCACAACTAAGAGGTTAGAAGGTTCGCTATTAACTTCTATTGGTTTCTTGCTGAAGGAGAACTGCGTCAAGTCAAGAAAACTCATTAATGTCACTGTTTTGCTATTTCTTCCTAAGTAGAAACTAAACTAGGGGAGTCAATAGTTTGCTGGTTTTTGTAGTTTCCCAGCTTAACGTTATGTCGGGCGTGAAATTAAAGTTTCATGTTGAATAGTGTGAGACAAACGGCTACTCTATAAGTAGGTGAGTATAAATAAACGAATAATGTGGGAAATGCTAATTAAAGCTAAAACCTTAATCTAAATTCACTTATAGACATTACCCACCCTACAGATGTTTCATGTTTAATTATGCCTATCTACTTAGTATTTAATTTTCATCCCTATGGGCAATTAGCCTTAGGGATGTCTTGTATAGTTAATTTAACCTAAGGACAAAGTTCAACAGTCCAATTGTTAGGAGAGTCCCCACGACGACAAGACTGTTGACGACCCGCTTCTTGTAAACGCCATTGACCGATGGATTGATCAAATTCAAACCTTAGTCGATAACGTAAACCCTTAACCGAATCATCTGGCAAATTCATTTGGGTCAAAACAATTGTTCTTTTAAATCCGTCTTGTTCGATGACTTCTACTTCTTGGGAAAAATTGCCTTCAACTGGTTCTTGATTACCAAATAAAGCCAATGTCATTGCTTCTGGATCATCTCCTATTAATTCTCCCTCAACTTCTGCTAAATCCATGGGTTGATAAGCATCGTTCTGTAAATTGGGACTTTGAGGATTACATCCTAGGGAAAGTAAACCGAAACTTAGAGTAATTGTTAAAATAGATAGTTGTTTCGTTATTTTAATCATTCTTTTTTCCTGTACTCATTCTAGGTTTATTGAACATATTTGGCTCAATATAATATAGCAGTTCCTATACTTGTGAGGTACAATGTTTTTTAGTTTTAGGAGTCAGCAGTCAGGAGTCAGAAATTAAATATTGGACGTAGTTGATGAGTCCGAGAAATGCTATAACTGTTTAATGAACAATAATCAAGAATGACTATTTATCCTAAATTTTAGATGCGTTTGCCCTGGTTTCTTGTACTTTCTGAAAGTTTTTGCAACGAAACCAAAATTGAACCCAAAAATTGTAGATTAACCATTATATTTTAAGCAAGAGTCAATCTACAATCAGCCATCAAAAAATATTAGATTAAGGCAAGAATCTAGATTAATTCATTAGCCCCATTTTGGTTAAACTTTCCTTACCTCGTTGAGGATCTAATTCTTGTACTAACTCAATGACTTCACTGTAATCAATGTTCATTAAATTGTGGCGATTGACTTGCTTACAATCAGTATAAACCACTTGGGATTGCTCAAAGCCAATTTGTTCTAACATCGACTGCCAAATTTCTAATTCATGGTCAGCAAACCAGTAAACGGGTTTGGGCAACACATTGATGAAGAATTCTTTTTGCTCTAGAGTTAATTCCGAATAAATACACTTCACCAAGCTCTTGAAAATGCAGCTATGAGCATCTTCATCCCGACGGTGAGTATCAACCACCACACGGTTAAACGGTTGAATAGTCTTGTCACTAGAGAGGAGTTTGAGATAGTCACTAACAAAGACTTCAGACACCACAGAAGTCGCTAATTTAATCAACAGTTTTTGCCAGTATTCTGGATACAGTGATTGTTCCCTTTGCATATTGAGAACTAAATTAAATTCAGGAGATTTAAGAGCCTGTAAACCTCTTTGTTGACGAGTAATACTGCAAGCTTTATTAACTAATTGAACATGATAAGATTCATCAACTAAAGTATCAGTGGCCACTTCTTGAACAATGGCATCGCTTACCCCAGGAAAGAGATGATAAATAATATCTTGACAAACTGGGTTAACCACTTTTAATTCAATGGCAACGGTTTTCCAGTTGTACATTAACCAACCGCAAGAAAGAATTTTATCCTTCATTTCCTCTGAAGCAGTGAGGAAAGCCGGATGATTTTTAAAGGGTAATAAATCAAGGCGAAAGTCAGGTTTAGTGGGATCTAATAATTCCCTAGGATCTACTTCTTGTTTTTTAACTTGAGAACGCTTTTCCCAAACATTATTCATTCTTTGGAGGAGAGTGCGAGATTCACAAACAGCTTGCATTGGATTACCCTCTGATTACGTTTTTGATTTGATAATTCTTAGTTTAGACTCACTGCTAAGGGGAAAAAATCCCTATTAGTTCAGAAAAGTTCAGGAAAAAATTCAGGTTTTGGCTTTATAGGGTTTTTCAGGATTAATCCTTATCTGGAGTTTTGACTAAAGCTAAAGTGGATAAACCAGTAAGGACAAAACCCTTCATAATTAATAACGCCTTTAATTTCCTTTGATGATTCTTAGTATGGTGAGGGAATCTGAGGGGGTCATGATTGAATTCTGAATCAATACTAAAAGTTTATTGAGTTGTCTGAGAATTGAGTGAGAAATATAATTATTATTAGTGGTAGTTTAAATTTATATCTAAAGCAAAAAACCTCAGCATTACTGAGGTTAAATGGGATAAATTTGAGATTGTCAAGTAAGAGATGGAATTCTTAGCTAATAACAGCAGAAATGATACCTAAGCTGGTCACGAACTCCGCAGCGATCGACCCTTGAACTAGGCTATCGTGCATTTGTACTGTTTCTAGGTTAACGGCGGTGCGGCAGCACTCGCTCCCGCGAGACCGCTACTTTTTGCAACGGAACCCTATTTTTCCAAAAATGAGAATTGCTGACATTTTTGATGCGTTTGCCCTGACAGAAGACATTGAAACACTATAAACTCCAAAGATACTTTTTCTGCAAAAATGGGATGCTCCCCCAATATCGTTGGGTTTCGTTCCTCAACCCAACCTACAAGATCGGCGTACCGCGAAGCGGATCTCTTCGAGATCACACTAATTTTTATACTGGCATAGTCTGCTGTTTCCTATGACCTTTTCCCTAGTACCTATTACCATAACAAAAAAATTTTTGCATCAAAATAGATATATTTGCTACATTAACCAGTAAATTTAATTTCACCCAACACACACTGCCCTACTTGTTAAGTAGGTAAATTTGTTCTATGAAATACATCACCTGTCTTTTATTAAGTGGTTCTATATTCAATGGTTTTACAGAAGTAGCATCGGCTCTGCAAATGTCTGCCTTATTCCCTCAAAACATTACCATAACAGAGGACGTAGGGACTTTTCTGCAAGTTCCCTATAAAAAGACCAAGAAAGTTAATCAGTCCCCTTCTGTTGAAGAAACCAGGAGAAGACTCGCTCAAGAGGTATCTATTCAAATCGCTAATGATATCGCCTATGGGTTAGTTGTGGCTCATGATAAAGAAGAAATTCGATACGGAACCAGAATGTACCGTAAGGTGCAAACAGCCATTAATCTATTGCGACGGGGAGCCGGACTCGATGGTGCCTCTCAGCGATCGGGTGTTCCTCGTTCTGTGTTAGATCAACTAATGGAATGGGGACAAGAACGGCCAGGAGCTTCTTTGTATCATGTAGAGTGAATCCCCAGTCAAATGTTAATAAAAACTCATAACAGTAAAGAATAATAGCGAACATTTATACCATCAAGCGTTTCCTTCAAACGATCATGATCAGCTTGTAAACGCTGGATTTCCTGTTGATACCAAATCCGCATCTCAAAACCCACTTATAGATTGTAAGCCTATTGTTGTGTTTAAACGATCTACTAAGAATAGTAAAGACAGTATTTTGCCACAAAGTTTACTACAGGGAAGTTCCCCTAGATGCTGCTTCATCGTTCATAATAAAAATAAAGAGTAATTTTTCTGACAACTATCTGACAACTAACTGGTTATGAAATACATCTTCCCCTTAACCTCACAATACAATCAATTGACAACAGTGGTTCAGCCAAAACAACAGGAAGTAAAGACAGGTGAGCATAAGCGACAACACCGTTTATGGGGATGGGGAAAATTAATAACCAGTGGCCTTTTCTTACAATTGCTGTTAATGGCTGGGCCGAGTTGGGGACAGGAGAAAAAAGAAGAATATAGTTACAGCGAACTGTTAAATGACATCAATGCAGGGAAAGTGACCCTAGTTGAAATCGATCCTAGATTGCAAAAAGCGACAGTTACCTTAAAAAATCAAGAAAAACCCGAGGAAGTCCCCTTATTAAAACAAAATCCTGAACTGATTAATACACTTAAAGCCAATGATGTCAAATTTGACTATAATCCCTCCCCTGATAACTCAGCCATGATACGGTTGATGCTACAAATCCCCATATTATTGCTGATTCTAATCATTGTTATTGCCATTGTGCGTCGTTCGGCCAATATGTCAGGCCAAGCCATGAGCTTTAGTAAATCCCGTGCTAGGTTTCAAATGGAAGCTAAAACAGGGATCTGCTTTCAAGATGTAGCCGGAATTGATGAAGCCAAAGAAGAACTGCAAGAAGTGGTAACATTCCTTAAAGAACCAGAAAAATTTACCGCCATTGGCGCAAAAATTCCCAAAGGGGTTCTTTTAGTAGGGCCTCCAGGAACAGGAAAAACCCTCTTGGCTAAAGCTATAGCTGGAGAAGCCGGTGTTCCCTTCTTTAGTATTTCGGGATCAGAATTTGTAGAAATGTTTGTGGGTGTAGGAGCCTCACGGGTTAGAGATTTATTTAAAAAAGCCAAAGAAAACGCCCCTTGTCTCATTTTTATCGATGAAATTGATGCAGTTGGCCGTCAACGTGGCGTGGGTTACGGCGGAGGAAACGATGAACGGGAACAAACCCTAAACCAACTACTAACAGAAATGGACGGATTTGAAGGAAATACAGGTATTATTGTCATTGCTGCTACAAACCGCCCAGATGTGTTAGATCGGGCGTTAATGCGCCCCGGACGATTTGATCGCCAAGTGATGGTAGATTACCCCGATTTCAAAGGGAGACAAGGCATTTTAGAAGTTCATGCGCGAGATAAAAAAGTAGATGGTGAAGTGTCTTTAGAAGTGGTAGCTAGACGAACCCCTGGCTTTACTGGGGCTGATCTGGCTAATTTACTGAACGAAGCAGCCATTTTTACCGCTCGACGACGCAAAGAAGCGATTACCATGAATGAAATTAATGATGCCATTGATCGAGTGCGAGTAGGGATGGAAGGAACTCCCTTATTAGATGGCAAAAATAAGCGACTACTGGCTTATCACGAAATTGGTCATGCGATCGTCGCCACAATGCTTCCGGATCACGATCCCGTACAGAAAGTTACCTTAATTCCCAGAGGACGAGCTTTAGGGATAACCTGGTATCTTCCAGGGGAAGAATGGGGTTTGGAATCCCGTAGTCAATTATTAGCTAGAATCGCCTCAGCATTAGGAGGTAGAGCAGCTGAAGAAGTCATTTTTGGTGAAGATGAAGTAACCAATGGAGCCTACGGAGATATTGAGGCAGTAACAGATAGAGCGAGACAGATGGTGACTCGCTTCGGAATGTCAGACTTAGGATTATTAGCTTTAGAAGAGGATAATCAAGATAATTATGCTGCGTTTGACGAAATGGCAGCAAAAATTGATGCCCAAATTCGTTCTATTGTGGAAAAGTGTCATGAGCAAGCAAAAACCATTATCCGCGAAAATAGAGTGATCATCGACCAGTTGGTAGATATTTTGATTGATAAAGAAACCATTGAAGGGGACGAGTTTCGTCAATTGTTAGAGAAATTTAAGAAAACGGTTGATTCAGGTCCGGAACTTTGTAAGTCTGTTTAAGAGCAGGGAGGAGGGGGAGCAGAGAGCAGAGGGAGCAGGGGGGGCAGGGGGAGCAGGGGGAGACTTTAGGGACTGGGAGACTGGGAAACTTTGGAGAAATGATTGATATATCTTCACCCCATCTCTTCCCACACTTCCCACACTTCCCACACTCCCCACACTCCCCACACTTCCCACACTCCCCTCTCCTCCCACACTCAAGATCACCCCATCACCTTGGAGACTCCTAACTTCATCCCCGCAACAGTCCATAATGAACTAAGGACAAAACCTTAATGTGATAGGATGTCTTGTTGTATCAGTGATAAATGGCAGTGATTGAACGTTATACCTTGCCAGAAATGGGCCAACTGTGGACAGATAGCTATAAGCTGAAAACTTGGTTACAAGTGGAAATTGCAGTTTGTGAAGCCCAAGCAGAATTGGGTTATATTCCTAAAGAAGCAGTAGCAGAGATTAAGGAAAAAGCTAATTTTGACCCAAAACGAGTATTAGAAATTGAAGCAGAAGTGCGTCACGATGTGATCGCCTTTTTGACCAATGTTAATGAATATGTCGGAGATGCTGGCCGTTACATCCATTTAGGGTTAACCAGTTCTGATGTTCTAGATACGGCTTTGGCGTTGCAATTGGTGGCCAGTTTAAATCTAATTTTAGAGCGTCTCGAAGATCTGATCCAAGCCTTACGTTATCAAGCACAACAACATCGTAACACTGTGATGGTAGGGCGATCGCATGGTATCCACGCGGAACCCATTACCTTTGGCTTTAAATTGGCAGGGTGGTTAGCAGAAGTCTTACGAAACCGAGAACGATTGGTTAAGTTACGCAATACCATTAGTGTCGGTAAAATATCTGGTGCCGTCGGAACTTACGCCAACGTTGACCCTAGGGTAGAAGCCTTATCTTGTCAGTATTTGGGGTTAGAACCAGATACCGCTTCCACTCAAGTCATATCCCGCGATCGCCATGCAGAATTTGTGCAACAATTAGCTTTATTAGCTTCCTCTGTAGAACGGTTTGCTGTCGAAATTAGAAACTTACAACGCACTGATGTTTTAGAGGTAGAAGAATACTTTTCTAAAGGGCAAAAAGGATCTTCTGCTATGCCTCACAAACGCAACCCTATTCGTTCGGAACGTTTAACGGGTATTGCCCGTATTATTAGAAGTTATACGGTTGCTGCCTTGGAAAATGTTGCTTTATGGCATGAACGAGACATATCTCATAGTTCGGTAGAACGGGTGATGTTACCAGATACTTGTATTTTGACCCATTTTATGTTGAAAGAAATTACGAATTTAGTCAAAAATTTATTAGTTTACCCTGAGAACATGAAACGCAATATGAATGTTTATGGTGGGGTTATTTTTAGTCAACGAGTATTATTAGCATTAGTAGAGAAGGGAATGAGTCGAGAAGACGCTTACCAAGCAGTCCAAAAATGCGCCCACGAAGCTTGGAATAAAGAAGATGGTAACTTCCATAATTTAGTCAGTCAAGATGCCCAGGTGACGCAATATCTTTCCGTTGAAGACATCGAAAAATGTTTCGATCCTCAACATCATTTACAGAATTTAGATACCATTTATCAACGGTTAGGCATTTGAGAATTTTAGTCTTTGTAGGGGCTTAATAACATTAAGCCCTCACATTTAAGAGTCCTAAAAATTAAGCTTTATTACCTTTCTTTTGAGCAAGTTTACGCTTGAAAGCAGCACCGAAACTAAGAAAAGTCAAGGATAAGAGCCATTTTTTTGATTGTTTTTTGTTTTGCAATGTAATTGTAAATTTTTCTCAAAGTTATACATGAAAGCTAACATCGTTTACATGAAAACTAACATGAGTATGCTATGGGAAGATAGTGAACCAGCATAGAGGGTGTGTTAGGCTAGAATAAGCTTAAAGAAGAGCAGAGGCAGAAAAGATGAAAAGTTATCAAAAATCACTTAAGTTAGAGACGACATCAAGTTTAGTCCTGGATGATTTGCCTTTCAAAGAAGGGGAAGAAATAGAAATTATTATTATTCCTAAAAATCAACAGCAACAAGAATTAGTTACAGAATTTAAAAACTTGCTCAAAGAAACTCAAGCTTTACATTCAGAAAATCCCTTGACGGAAGCAGAAATAAAAGCAGAAATTGATGCAGCTAGAAAGGAAGAATGCGAATAGTCATTGATACTAATGTTTTGATATCTGCTGTTGTTGCTGGTGGAAATCCAGAAAAACTTATTTTATTCGTAGCTAAAAATCAAGACTTTCAAGCGATCGCTTATTATTAAGCCCCCAACTATTGAACTGATGTTAAATATATTATAATTTTAGTATGATTATTAGAAAGGTTATTCTTTCTGTTTTATTTTTTGCTGTAATCATATATATCAATATTATTTTTCCATTATTTTTCTACAGGATTTATATTGCATCAAAAAGCAAATGTCAAGAAACCCAGATATTTACCAAAAATCACGATAAATTTTAATGTTTTCTTTATGTGTGTACCTTTTTAGGCCACAAAATGCGGTGGGGTATACCCCCCGAAAAAATGAGCAAAAATATGTTATTGTATATTTAGAGAGTAGGATAGCCTTGTAGTGCTTATAGTTAGGGTCAAACTAAAAATCTTATATATTTAATAATTTAAGTAACAATGGTACAAATACCATCTGAAACTTTAACATTAGCAGAATTCTTACAGTTACCAGAAACGAAACCGATTAAAGAATATGTTGATGGTAACATCATTGAAAAACCTATGCCACAAGGGAAACATAGTGCTATTCAAGGGGAATTATTGGTTAGGATTAATCATAGCATGAGGCAAAAACGGATTGCCCGTGCTTTCCCTGAATTACGGTGTACTTTTGGCGATCGCTCTATTGTTCCTGATCTTGTAATCTTTACCTGGGAACGGATTCCCCGTGATGAAAACGGAGAAATTGCTAATCTATTTACCCTAGCACCAAACTGGACAATTGAGATTTTATCCCCTGCTCAAAGTCAAACAAAAGTTACTAAAAATATCTTACACTGTCTCAAGTACGGCACAGAAATGGGTTGGTTAATTGATCCTGATGAACAAACTATCTTTGTTTATCGTTCTCAACAAGAACTTGAAGTATATGATCAACTAGACTTATTGCTAAGTGTTCCATCTTTTGCAAAAGAATTACATCTTACTGTTCAAGATATCTTTGCTTGCTTGCTAGAATAGAATTATAAAAGCATTAAATTATGGAAGTTCTGGAATTAAAGATTATTGGGTTTTAGATGTTAATAATCGTCGCTTGCACGTTTTTAGAAATGGGACAGATCAAGGTTATGAAAGGGAGATAATGCTTCAAGAAAATGAAGCGGTTTCTCTCTTAGAATTTCCTGATATTATTATTAAAGTTAGTGAAATGTTACCACCGAAATTATTAAACTCTATTGACTTATAATTTTAGGGTGGACATATTTTTCAATGAGTAACAATAACTCTTGTTCTCCAAAAGGTTTGGTAAGATAATCTGTTGCTCCCATCATCCGCGCTCGAATGCGATCAATAAAGCCTTCTTTTCCTGTTAGCATAATGATAGGTGTATATTGAAACCGCTTAGAATGTCTTAACATGGCACAAATTTCATAGCCATCTAATTTGGGCATAGCAATATCACATAAAATGATATCGGGATTAAATTCAAAGATGAGACTTAATCCTGAGAGGGGATCAGTAATTAGGGAGATTTGATAGCCGTTTTCCGTTAAAATAGCTTCTACGGTTTTGCCAATAGTCAGATCATCATCTAGACAAAGGACATGAGGACTATTGCTAGGAGTTGGTTCGTCCCAAATGTTTTTAGACTTTGAGACAGAAGGAGAGGCGATCGGGGTGGAATGTAACCATCCTCGTTCAACATAGGGGTAAAGACTCCGTGCTAAACTGCCTAAATTGCGTTGTAAGCGGCGGGAAAGCCGTCTTAAGGATGTTTTTCCGTCAGCCCAGTATAATAACTGTTCATAGGCTTTTTGGGGTAATGTATCTTGTAATTGCTGTTCATCGGCAATGATTAAAGCTTGTTGGGGACTCTGAAAATAAGGATGGAACTGTTTCCACTGTTGTACCTCTTTCATCATTTCCCGAACCAATGGAGTAATTTCTAAACTGGTTAACAGAGGATCTAATCCTAAACCCATTTCAAAAATAAATGCCCCTTGTCGCAAACTTAATAAGTCAAAGAGGGTTTCTTGTACCATCCGTTCAATAATATTTTTGCCCTGTTCAGGAGTTAGGCGATGTTGTTTAATTAATTGCCATAGGTAAGCGTATTCAATTTCGTTATGACTAATTCTTTGCAGACTCTCAAGTTCTTGGGGAATAAGATTGATTTGATAACGAGATAGATAATCTTGTAAACGACGACACCCTCTATTTTTACTGTGGATAGTGTAAACAATTTGTCCATTAACGAAAAAAACTAACCAAAATATCCTTTGAGTCTCTATTTTTATGGGTTGAGATAACTTTAAGTCTGATGGTTGATGATCATTTCCAGAATTGCCTAATGAGGTTTGATAGGCTTCAATTAACAGTTCTCCCGTTCGTTGTCCCACTTCAATCAGTTGCAGGATGCTGCGTATATCAATTTCATTTAAAGTTCCCTGCATGATGACTTATGAATGGTGATAATATAAACGAAAGAGATCATCACAAAATTTAGATTACACTCAACGGTTTTATTTGGCTAACCGAGATCTTGCACCAGTACAATAACACTAAAGCAAAAAAAAAGAAAATAAATTCTAAAACAGTTAAAGTCAAAAACAATATCTTTTGTCTCTTGGCTATTGCCTCTTGCCTTACATCACTAGCTAATTTTAAACAAGGTGCAAGAATTGAGCTAACCCCAATGTCGGATCTTGAACTATCTAGGGGTACTTTGTTAAGCTTGATTAGCCATAATTTAGCCTATGTTTGAGACGTTATCTTCTTTTCTCAATTGTATCATCAAAATGCAGACTGAAAGGAAACCTAGTCTAGCCTCAAGATAAAACCTAGGCTATGATTAAAATGAAACACTAAAGATTCTTTAATTAAGTTGTGTGGATATGTGACAATAATAGATTCAGGTAATGCCATAGAGGCGGTGTTGTGATCCCCAGGGGTAAAACCGTTGGATATTTTATTCCTACATTCAATTACGTTCCTCAACATTATCCCCATGTTAACAATCTAAGCAACAGCAATATCGAGAGGATTGTGGCTCGTGCTATATCTTGCAGAAGTCAAAAAACAGACAAGAGGTTTCATTGGTGGTTCTCGGACAGAGATCAAACTCTTAGCTTGTCAACATAATGATCAAACTTGGAGTCCTGTTCCTGGTGACGAAGTGGTAGCCCTTGAAGAATTGGATCAAGTTGGGGAAGGCACCCTCTTGATGGTTAATTTAGGCAATAATCGTCAAATTCAGGGAGAACCTGAACTGGCAGCCCCAGAATTGGTCAGACAATTACAAAAGTTATCCCGTCTCTCAGAAAAGTTAAAAACGCAACAAGAAGAGATAGAACAGTGGAAACAGTCCTTAACTTATCAAAGTCAAGAGTTAAGTCGCCGTGAAGTTGAGATGGAAACTCGTCTCGAACAATTAGAGGAAGTTGAAAAGGAACTCTCTGAAATTGAACGCCGTCGTCAAGAAGCGGATGCAGCCTGGCATCGGGTTGAGCAAACTCAGCAACAACTGCAAGCATTTCAAAGCCGTTTTGGAGCAGTATTAGAACTTCCCGATACAGAAGGCGAAAGAGTTCAACAACTGATTCTTCGCATTGCTGAAAGTTCTAGGGGACTAGAAGCTCTCGAAAAACCCTTTGAAGGAGCGATTAATGCTTTAGAAGCACAACAAGCAATTCTCAATCAATTTTGGCAAGAACTCGATACCCTCAAAGCACAGGTACAACGGCAAACTAGAGAAGTTCAACAACAAGGAGAACTCTTAGAAAATCGTTTTCACGCTCTACAAGAAACTCACACCTCTCTAGCAGAAGCTAAAATTCAATGGGAAGTTCAACAAAATATCCTGAGTAATAAACAAGACCGATTACAAAAAATCAACCACCACTTACGAGGTATTCAAGAATTACAACAAACCCTAGAACAGGTGGCTAGTGGTGTAGGGGATATTGCCTCAGACAATAAAATTGATGTGGTATCTTTGGAAAATATGCCGTTAGGGGAATTAGAAGAAAAAGTTAAAAATTTACAAGGGGATTTAGATAAATTAGTTCGTTTTGTCAATGATCAAGAAGAAGAATTAACCTTACAATGTCAGACGGTTGAAGAATTACAAGAAAAACTCGCTAAAGCTGGAGATTTTGAACGTCTAGACTTAGAAAATGAACTAGCAGAAGAACAGGAAAGAAAACAGTTTTTAGATGAAACTTTGGTGGGTCAAAGACGAAATCTCAAGGAAAGGCAAAGCGTTCTACTACAATACTTACGGGTCTTGCGTCGTCGTCAAGGGGTAATGGACTTTGATGGCCAGGCACCTAGCATTAATTTAGATCCCCTCCTGGTTCAATTAGAAGAATGGGGAAATAATACTACTGAAGAGAAGAATACCTTGGAAACGGAAATCCAACATTTACATAATAGCGTTCAACAAATCCAGGATATGATTAAACAACTGGATACAGAACAGGCTCAAAAGACTAAACAACTTGAAGTAGAACGGGAAAACTGGCAACAAGCACAAATCGAAATTGCCCGAGTGCAAGTTCGTCTTGATATCTATGAAAATAGCTTAAAACCTTTACGGCAAGAACTCGATGAAGCGAAACATCAATTAGGAATTCTAGGAGAGTGGTTAAATCCTTCTTAGTATTGGTTTGGGTTAAGGGTTTTAGAGACTGTTTATAAATAGAATCTTAAGAGGGTAGGGTGGGCAAGTTAAAGACTTATCTAAACTAACTTCATCCTTGGAAACCTTGCCCACCCTACAAATATTTCATCTTTAATTATGCCTACCTACTTAACTATTCCTCGTTCTGGCGGCTATAGCACTACGTGCTAGGGAACAGGGAATAGGGAACAGGCAACAGTATGCTGTGACTACGTTTTAGGAATTAGAAATGTCCTCACTATAATGCGTAATGCTATAGATTTTCTTATCCCGAACTCAGGTTAGAATAATCAATGGAGAATTAATAACCCAGTAATACCTGAACTAAGCCATAGCAAAAAGCAAATTCGAGTTAAAGTTAAAGCTTTTTCGATGCTTTGAGCCGTAATAGGATTGAGGGGATCTCCTAATAAGGGTTTTTCTTTAATGATGCCCTGATACACATTGTTTCCGCCCAATTGAACCCCTAAAATAGCAGCATAAATACACTCACTCCATCCTGAGTTGGGGCTAGGATCTTGTGGGGCATCTCGACGACAAATGGATAAAACAACCATAGGCTTTCCTGATAGTATAGCTAAAGTTAAAACCGTCAGACGACAAGGAATCCAAGTTAAAAGATCCTCAAATTTTGCACTAAACCAGCCTATATCGGTAAACGGTTCTTGTCGATAACCGACGGTAGAATCAAGGGTACTGGCTGCTTTATAAGCCAAAGCCAAAGCAATAGGCCCAACCCCAGGAAAAAAGGCTCCAGCGATCGCATAAAATAAAGGACTGGTAACCCCATCAATAGCATTTTCTGACACCGTTTCTAGGATAGCCCGCCATATTTCTTCTGGGGAAAGATTCCCTGTGTCACGACCCACATATTGACTAAGTTTCGTTCTGGCCAGGTCAATGTTTCCTTCTCTTAACGGGGTCAACACATCCAAGGCTGCTAATCTTAAACTACGTCCTGCTAAACAACTTGCTAAAAGAATAATTTCTAGAAAAATGCCCAAAAATAAATCAAGATGATATTTAATTAAATGGACAATCCATCCCACCATTCCACTGCTAATAATTAACCCTAATCCTAAGATCACTCCCGCACAACGCCGTTGTCCCTTTCTATGACATATTGAAAGCACAAAATCACAGTACCTTGAGATCAGCCAACCCATCACTTGTACAGGGTGTAACCATCCCCAAGGGTCCCCAATAAGATAGTCAACAATGGCAGCAAAGATGAGAACGATTATGGTAGCATTACTATGCAAATTAGGTCTTTATCCTCAGCGCAGTTATCCTTAATTATTGCCAGGAGATCGTCGAATTTTCTCGACATTTTTTTCCCAGTTTTCCCCATCAAAGGACTTAATTTCAAAGTCAGATAAGGTGACATTATCAAGACAGCGGAGATTGACATCAAACCACCCTGGATGGGAACGGGGACGATAAAAGGAATGGATACCACAAACAGAACAAAAAGTGTGTTCTGCTGCATGGGTATTAAAAGTGTATGTACTGAGCATTTGTTCTCCCTTAATTAAGGTAAAATTTTTAGGGGGAACCAACAGGTGAAGAAAGCCTTTTTTACGACAAATAGAGCAGTTACAATCGATCACTTCAAATTGCTCAATAACCACCTCAAACCGCACTGCACCGCAGTGACAGCCACCCTGAACCACAACAGAAGGGTGAGAATTTCCCATAACAATTATTTCCTTAAACAACAAAACTGACCGCTTCTCCAAGGGATGCTTTCCAACTTCGAGCATCATAGTAAAGATCCGCTAAAGTAATCTTGTAAAGGGCTTCTTTAAGCTTCTCATGGAGTCGTTTCCAAAGACTAAACGTTACCCAATCTTCTACTTGCTCAATATCAGGGTTATAGTGAGGTAATGGCTCAATTGTATCCCCAACAGCGTCTAATATTTGCCCTAAAGAAATTTGACTGGGTTGACGAGCTAATTGATAGCCACCTTGCGATCCTCGTAAAGAATTAACTAACCCACTGCGACGCATTTCAATCAGTAATTTTTCTAGGTATGGGGCAGGTAAATCTTGTCGCTTTGCGATCGCTTTTACTGATGTTGGACCATAGTTGGGCTGTAAACTCAGATCTAGTAAGGCTTTAACGCTATAATGACTGCGAGTTGTTAGTTTCATCTGCTTGATTTTTCTCGATATTTTATCGTCTTAAGGATAGGACTGTCACCCATTGTTGTTGAATTTATAACATTTTTATGAAGATAAAAGGAAGGAAAGTCAAACATTTGTAAATTTCATCAGCATTAGGGTCGAAACATTGGAGACAATATATTATTATTGATCTTGTGGAATGGTAGATAAATTTTACAAATTATGTGTAAGATAATGATAGAGACAGTTAGTAACTTGATTATTTTTTCAATTGTTACTACCGTCTTAGTTAGTTACCATTCTGTCAACCTTATTATTCACGCTTAGTTACTGTTGAAGTTAATGACACAAGATAAACCCCTAACCGGCCAAGCTTTAGTAGAAAAAGTCAAAGAGCTAGGTGATCTCAGCAAAGAAGAAAAAGCAAGAGCTTGCGGCTATTATACCCAAACAAAAAATGGGGTAGAACGCGTTAATATGATGAAGTTTCTTAATGCTTTAATAGATGCTGAGGGCATTGAGCTTGATAGTAGTGCTGAAGGACAAGGAAGAGGTGGCCGTTCAGCTAGCTATAAAATTAGTGTGCAATCTAATGGTAATCTTTTGATTGGTTCAGCTTATACCAAGAAAATGAGTCTACAACCTGGAGATGAATTTGAGATTACCCTAGGTCGTAAACATATTCATCTCAAACAGGTAGGCGCACCGGATGAAGATGAAGAATAACTGTTATCCTCATCGTCGGTTTAACAGACAAAAAATAGCGTCGCTTAGCTTCTAACTGAGCAACGCTACCCAAATCAGTAAAAATGTATTATCTCAAAGGAGGGTTGCTTTCCCATCAAGGGAGAGTAGCCCTCATATACTCATTGTATTAGCAAATAGGTCTGAATCTCAGATCTGTGGCTAAGGTCCACTAAAAACGGCAGCTTCAACGTCTTCACGGGACAAAGAGTATTTAAAAGCCCGTGTAATATCCGAACCATCAGCCCCAGCTTTAAGATAACAGACAATAACTTCTTCTACCTCTAGACTAAGTTGTGCCTTCCAGTCGGGTTTAGTCACAGTCCAACAGTTTAAATTTTGCTGATCTTGTTGGCAACCTAAACTAGACAGCCATTGTTCAATCATAGGGAGGGAATGATTATATAAGGGAGTATCAGGGGCAGGAAGAGTCATAACAGGGTTAATAAGGTTTGAGCAAGGTGATGCGCCTCAGAGACGAAAATAGAGGCAACTGAAGCATAATCTTGAGGTAAGGCGGTGTTAGGGATCACTTCATCGCCCCTTAGAATAGCAATAAAAATGGCCAAAACCAAACATCCGATCAAGGTTAAGCCTAAAATGAAGAGGGCAAATAATTCTCCTCCCGATAAAGGGCGATCGCTGGCATCTAAATAAGCAGAACTAGACCATTGACCAGTTTTCGGGTCTTTTTGCGGTTCTGAAGGGGTTTGGATCACATTCCAGCGAGAGTAGCCAATTTTAAGATCGTACAGCGATCGCGTCTGAGGGTTGCTGAGTACCCCATAAGCTTCGTTAAGACGCTGAAATTTAACCGTTGCCAGAGTAGAGGGTAATTCTGTAGTATCAGGATGATAACGTTTGCTCAACTCTCGATAAGCGCGACGTATTTCGATGACCGAAGCGGACGGATGAAGTCCTAAAATAGCATAATGGCTATTAGCAAAGGGCATCTGAACGGGAATTTTCCGTGAGGTTGATTGTTTCGTAGTCTGCTGCTCAGTCACAGGATCATTTCTACATTCCTTGTGGACTTATTTTAACCAAACTTACTTCAGGTTTCTACATTATTATGAGATTACTTAATTTGATCAGGGAACAGCGATGCGACCCCGCGCCGTCTTACGGCGCAAGGGAACGCGCATCAAGAGAGGCAACAGGGAACGGGGAACAGTTCTCAAAGTTATTGATTAAAGTATGTCTAATTAGTTTGTTGTCGTTAAGTATTAGTTTTAGTTGGTGGGGAATGTCTCCAGTGATGGCTAATATTGACGATGATCGTCTGGATGGTAACATTTTCGTTGTTTATGCGGGTAATGGTTCTTTAGTGCCAGCAAAGTTATCTTTAAAAGATTCATTACGAAGAGAAATGCCTACAGTTCTTGTTTATTATTTGGATGATAGTCAAGATTGTAAACAGTTTGCGATCGTCGTTTCTCGCATCCAAGAATTTTATGGTCGGGCTGCTAATATTCTTCCCATTAGTGTAGATAGTATTCCTAGGAAAGATTCTTACACTCAGGAAGAACCAGGTTATTACTATCAAGATGCTATTCCTCAAACGGTTATTCTTGATGGTGAAGGAAATAAGGTTTTTGATGGTAAAGGCCAGGTCAAATATGAAGCAGTTGATGATGTTTTACGGGAAGTTTTTGACCTGGTACCTCGTTCTGAGTCCGTGCAGTTAAGACGACGGATTGTTAATGAGTTTAATGAAGAGTTAGTAACACATTGAACTACCCCAACGCAAGGCGATGGGGATTCTTTACACGATAAAGAATCGTCTTGGAGCGTCCAAAAGCCCCTCTAATACCTCTCTCTTTTCAAAGAGATTGGCTTTACTTTTACGTCCAATGTTAGCAGAACCATTAATATCTGAGTTAACTAATTTTTTATTCTTAGCTCGATACAAACCTCTCTTAATTCTCTTTCCTGAAAATTCGTAGGTTTGTGGATTATCTGCATTATATTCTGGTAGATTATCTAAATCTAATGCGCTAGCTAAACTTGTGTAAGATTCTTCTTGTTCAATGTAACTAATCCCATATCTTTTACACAAATAGGCTAGTTGTTCTCTGAGAGCGTGGAAAGGAATTTGTACAAAGTTTTGATTATTGATTTTGCCAATGTTAATACTCTTTTTCCAGCCTTCATTAACTCCTACAATTAAGGTTCCTAACTTATGCTCTAGACAGTAATTAATGACTAATCTAGCTGTCTTTTTCAAGTAATCATTTACCTGATTACTTCGCTTTAAGATTAACTTGGCCATTTTATTCGTTAATCTTTTTATCCCATGTAAATCTTTTAGAGACTGTAATTTCCCTAGCTGCTTATTGTACCATTGGTTGATTGATTTTAGTTTTCGCCCATCCACTAAGAATGACGACCCATTTGTATCAATTGCTGCTACTAAATTATTCAGCCCAAGATCCAAACTAAGACATTTATTTTTGTCTAGATTTTCTACTACTTCCTCCTTGATTTCATAGACAAATTGAGCAACAAAATAACGACCGTTATATTTAGGAATAATCCTGAACTCATGAATCTTTTTCCCTTTTATCATAGGAGGGATTAAGAATTTAAACGCTTTAAAGACTTTCCCTTTTGTTTCTCGATAGTTTTTTCTAAACTGGTTCGAGACTGAAAATTGGATCGCTCCTTCCTTAATATAGGGTTGAGGATACACTAAGGGAAAATAACTGTCTTTTTTGAGATAATAAGGTAAGGATATTCTTGCTGCTAATTTTCCTTCTTTTTTTCTTTCTAACAGCTTAAAAAACCCTGACATGGCTTCATCTACAGACTTGAGACATTGTTGTGCAACTTGAGAATGTAGCAAACCATAATTCTCATTGTCTTTGCAATGATGGTAATTTGATTCATAGGCTAAAAAACGATTTTCTGCAAAAAAGAACTGTCTTACCGTGTATAGTCCTACATTGTACATATTTTTAGCTAAGCGACATTGATAGCGCAGTATTTCATACTGCTCTGCTGTTAAGCCTCGAATTTGTATCGATTGCGTGACTAACATCGGAAAGATTTATGATACATCTTACTTATATTATAGCATCTCAGTAAGATATAGAGCGTGATGATTTTTAATGGACGCTTCGCGGCTTATATTTTGGTTTTCATTCATCCCTAACTTTTAGAAGATTAGGGTATTCTGACGACATTGGGATAAAATCAAATAAGGGTCAACAATTTTTGACCCCTGCGAAATTTCCTTTGAAAAATCTAATTTCCAAAGAAAGGATGTTAATTTTGGTTAGGATAAACCTTAGTCTTGTTGAGATTGAAGCAATACTTGAATCTGACTTTTCACATCCGCGATATAATTATCGTTGGTGTGCATACCATATTTATCGCTTAAAACACAACCCTCAACAGCAGCTTTTACAATGCCATCTGCTGTAACTTTTCCGGCATTAGCTTCAGTTACAAAGACAATATAACTAGGAATACCCTCTTTTTGAAAAGCACCTCGATAAGCCATCATTACTAGGCTGTTCGGTTGAATAAAATCGTGAGGGGTCATAACACAATTTGCTTGAGAATCTGATTGAGCGTTAACTGATTTAATATTTAAAGGTAAGAAAGTGGCTGTTGTTGCAGTAATGATAGACAGCAAAACCACCGACTTAATCATGATTGCTCTCATGTGTAATTCTCCTATGATGATTTGAAACATTTTCACTATACTATAGTATGATTGTGATAAGAATTTGATGAAAAAAGGCTTAAATTTTTCTGAGATTATTTGATATTTTTGTTAGAATAATTAGCTATTATTGATTATGAGTCAACCGACACACTTCTCAATTTTAAAGAGTGATGTTAAAAAAGTTCATGAATTATTATAAAGTTTAGAAGTTTTAAACGTCTAAATCAATGATTAGTCTATTAGTTATATTATTCTCAGTCTGTTTAGTTTTAATCACTTTTAAACAACCACAATGGTTCTTTAAACTTATTCTCAAAGTTGCTCCTGGTGTTCACTATTTTGCAGAAACTACTGATAAAATTATTGCTATTACTATTGACGATGGACCCCATAGTATAACAACATCAAAGATATTAGAAACCCTAGAAGAAAATGATGTTAATGTGACATTTTTTTTGATTAGTGAACGAATTGAAGGTAATGAATCAATTGTTAGAAAAATTCTGAAAAATGGTCATGAAATTGGCAATCATATGGTTAAAGATGAAAAAAGCATTTTCTTATCTAGAGAGGATTTTGAGCAAGACTTTTTAACAGCAGATAAAACATTAAATCAATTTTTATTTGATAGTTCATCAAAAGTTAGGTGGTTTCGCCCCGGAGGCGGTTGGTATAATTCTCAAATGTTAGATATAGTTAAAACATATAACTATCAAACTGTTTTAGGATCAATTTTTCCCTATGATACTCATATAGGTTCTTCTAATTTTGCCAGTTATCATATCCTAGCCAATTTACGTCCTGGTGCTATTATTGTCTTACATGATAGTGGTAAAGATGGGAAATCTGGAGACTGGGGAGAAAGAACAAATATAACCTTAAAAAAGATTCTTCCCGAAATCAAAAAAAGAGGTTATCGAACAGTTACACTGTCAGAAATGTTTTTTGGAGATTAATATGGATACTGTTATTTTTCGTCCTGCTTGTCCTCAAGATGCTTTAGAAATTGCCCAATTAACTATTATTGCAGGAGGGGGGGTTTTTGAGTTTCTTTTAGAAGATTTTACTAAAGAAAATATCTCGTTAGAGAATTTCTTAGAATCAGAGATCAAAAAAGAAACTGGAGAGCTTTCTTATCAAAATACAGAAGTAGCAGAACTCAACAATAAAATCATAGGTATTATTAAAAGTAGTGATGCCAAAAAATATGGTATTAGTGAAGAAATGAAGGAGTTATTTTCTTCAGAAAAGTTAGATTGGTTAAAAGATTCATTATCTATTAAACTAGAAGAAGGTTTGTATATTAATTTTTTAGCCGTTAATAATGATTATAGAAAACAAGGAATAGGAACCAAACTTATCAACCATGTTAAAAATAAAGCGAAACAACAAAATATTTCTCTTCTTAGTTTAATGGTTTGGTGTGATAATCTTACAGCAATTGAATTTTATAAACGTCAAGGATTTAAAGACGTTAAACATATTAATGTTGACTTTCATCCTCTGATGCCTCATCATGGAGGTATGAAGTTAATGCAGTGTTTGCTAGAAAATCAATAGCTATTTAATTATTGATGAGGTAGTGTTCTATAAATGAAATATATTTTTGATAACTACCTCACTATAATTTTTTAACTTATTGAGATGAATTCCTTAGTCATCATTCCAATGAGCAAAATTTCGTTTTACCCAATCCATCCCTACTTCATTATTGAGTTTGATTTTTTGCACTGAATTAGTATAAATTTTAGTCAAAATTTTTGCATCTTGTTCTACAATAGTTTGACTAAGCTTTAAAAATTCCTGGCGGAATAAATTAAATAAAAGACTTTTTTTCTTGGCAAAGAATAAAATATATGTTCTAGTTTGATGGGTCGATTCTGGAACAAATAAATGACATTGTGCTATTTGGGCTAAACTATGATCACCATGAAAAATAACTAAGCAGGGAAAATGATTTTCTAAGTGTGCTTCAATAATATCAGGAAGCATAAATAAACTGGGATTTTGTAGCTTTTCCCAAACACTACTAGGCGCAGTTGGAGTCTCAAAAAAAGCTTCTGAACAATAACCATTATCGATAAATTCCTTAAACCGTACCTCAGTAATTTTAAAGAGTTCTCGATGCGTTCCATTTTGATGATTATAGTCGTGCATATTTAACAACATTGAGCGTAAATCTGTAGCAACACTGATATCACCAACAGAACCAATAAACTCATATTGTTGAGCAATTTCATTGAGAATATTAGGAATGGGAATTTTAGGTTCATATCCTCCATAAGTCCAAATAAAATCCCCCTGAATGATCAGTTCAAAAGGTAATAATTGAGGTAGGGTTTTTTGATGCGTTCCTGGTAAAATGGTGCAACCAGTATGATCAAATTCCAGTGCATGAAAAGGACAAACAATAACACTACTGTTATCTTCTTGTTCTTCACACCATCCTTCTGATAACATAGC
>JAAUYI010161135.1_pt1 | contig 21882 bp, 20 predicted proteins | sample 7278041 | NCBI WGS metagenome assembly JAAUYI01 (sample SAMN14350216, study PRJNA611818) | marine sediment metagenome | isolation source: surface marine sediment (0.6m) | place: French Polynesia: Moorea | collected 2018-08
AATATATTACGTCTCTACAGGGTTTAAGGATTTAACCAATAAGTATGTGTAAACAAGATTTGGTTTGAGTTAATTTCACGCTGAAAATTACAGCAGTCGAAGCAAAGGTTGAGACAAGTAGTATTTATCTCTCGCAAAGAGGTCGCACCGCTTACGCTCGACGCGGGGTCTCACCGCAATATATTACGTCTCTACAGGGTTTAAGGATTTAACCAATAAGTATATGTAAACAGGATTTGGTATTAGATTCTGCTCCCCTGCCTTCTGCTTCCTTTGCTTTCTCTACCTTGCTTGTTTGATCGATAAGCCGATACGTTTTAGCTTTTCATTGACTTCTAATACTTTCACTTTAACTACCTGTCCTACCTTGACAATTTCATTCGGATCGCGAATAAAACGATCGCCTAATTGCGAGATATGCACCAAACCATCTTGGTGTACGCCAACGTCAACAAAGGCACCAAAGTTAACTACGTTAGTTACTACTCCCTCAAGAATCATTCCCTCACTAAGATCGCTAATTTCGGCAACACCTTCTTTAAAGACTGCATATTGAAATTGTTCTCTAGGATCTCTGCCTGGTTTTTCTAATTCGGCGATCGCATCTCGTAAGGTAGGTAAACCAATCTCTTCGGTGACAAACTGTTTGAGATCGAGGTTTTTTAAGCTACTACCGACAGTAGTAATTTTATTTAAAGGTACGTTGAGACTTTTGGCTATTTGTTTAATTACCTGATAACTTTCTGGGTGTACTGCCGTATTATCTAGCGGATTATCACCGTTACGAATTCTTAAGAATCCTGCTGCTTGTTCGTAGGTTTTTTTGCCTAACTTGGCTACTTTGAGCAGTTCTTTTCTATTGTTAAACGCTCCTTGGTCGTTGCGATAAGCGACAATATTATTAGCAATGGTAGGAGATATTCCCGATACAAAGGTCAATAATTCTTTGGAGGCGGTATTGAGATCTACCCCCACATAATTAACGCAACTTTCAACAGTCTCTTCTAACTTTTGTTTGAGTAATTTTTGATTGACATCGTGTTGATATTGACCTACACCAATCGATTTAGGGTCGATTTTGACTAATTCGGCTAAGGGATCTTGTAGTCTTCTGCCGATACTAATCGCGCCTCTTACAGTAAGATCTAAATCGGGAAATTCTTCCCGCGCTACATCACTAGCAGAATAGATCGATGCTCCAGATTCATTGACAATTACCTTAATTGGTTTAGCTTCAATTTGCTTTAAAACTTCTCCAATAAAGCGATCGGTTTCGCGGGAAGCGGTACCGTTACCAATAGCAATTAATTGAATATTATATTTACTAATAAAATCTTTTACTGTTTGTTCCGCTTGTTTTTTCTTATCATCTCCCGAATGAGGAAAGATCGCCCGATATTCCAAATACTTACCCGTATCCGATAGCACTACCGCCTTACACCCAGTACGAAAACCAGGATCGATCGCCAGAGTCGGTTTTCTTCCCGCAGGAGAAGCCAGTAACAGGTTGCGTAAATTAGCTTCAAAAGTTTGAATTGATTCGAGATCGGCATAGTCTTTGCGATCGCTTCTCACTTCCCTGATTAAAGAAGGCTTAAGCAGACGATTAAAAGCATCCTTGAGCATCGCCTGATAAAACTCTTTTAACTCCCTAGCCTTGGTATTAATAACTCGTCTCTCCAAATAAGCCATTACTTCCGACTCGTCAAAAGCAATATCCACACTCAAGACACCTTCGGTTTCCCCCCGATACAAAGCCAAAACATTATGAGGCGGGATTTTGCTCACGCCATAGCTATAATCCCGATACATCTCGTACTTAGTACTCCCTTCGGGATGTTCGGCTTTAATTTGTGAGACAAATACACCGTTTTTAAAGAAATATTCGCGTAGATAAGCTCTAATTTCCGCATTATCTGCCACTTGCTCCGCTAAGATATCTGCTGCCCCTGCTAAAGCCTGTTCTGCTGTTTCTATTTCTCGTTCAGCATTAATATATTTACTTGCTTCTTTGGTCAAAGAAATACTCGACACCTGGGGTTTATTATTCAACTCGATCCAGTTTGCCAAAGGCTCTAATCCTTTCTCCCGCGCACTAGTCGCCCTAGTACGTCGTTTGGGTTTATAAGGAAGATATAAATCCTCTAGCTCGGTTTTATTGAAACAGTTAGTTATTTTAGCTCTAAGTTCGGCAGTTAATTTCCCCTGAGCCTCAATTTCGCTCAATATCTTCTCCTTACGCTTTCCTAATTCATCGAGATAGGTATAGCGTTCAAATATATCTCGCAACTGCACCTCATCTAGCGAGCCTGTTTGTTCCTTTCTGTATCGGGCGATAAACGGAACAGTACCCCCTTCTAGCCAGAGATTTAGGGCATTATTAATATTACGTAGTGGTAAGGAAAATTCTTGAGCGATTAGTTGAGGAAGAGCGGTCATAGATTTAACAAGAAATTAGAAAACAATAGAAAATTCTGCTTGATTAGGCTTCTACAAGATCAATATACTCTTATTTTTAAATATCTTTACTTAAAGATAAAGGAAACTATACAACTTAAAATAATATTGCTATTCTCTACATAGCTATTAAAGTATTTTTTAGATTGCGATTTAATATTGGATTAAATAAGTATCGGTTAATTGCTGCGATTCATTTTAATCGACATAAAGTTTACATTCGACACATACTAACCCATACAGAATACGATAGGAATAATTGGAAATCATGACGGCTATTGTACTAAAATTTCAACAACAGTGGCTAGAGATTGCACCTTATTTAACAATCACTAATGAGGAAGAATATGATGCTCCGGTAGAAAGACTCAATATTTTATTAGATGAAGTAGGATATGATGAATCAAATCCCTTGTATAGCTTGTTAAATACTCTAGGAATATTAATAGAAGCCTATGATAACTAACACTATTCTTTGCCAAAATGTAATGGAATAGAGGCTTTCGTTTTTCGTTTGCCACCTAGTAAGCTGTTAAGCACTTAATTTATTACTTAAGATTAAGCAGAGGGAGCAGAAGAAAAGTAAAAACGATGAATGATAAATGATGAAGTATTAAATCCTATTTGGTTCATAATTCATAATTCATAATTTTGACTTCGTTTAGGGCAGAGTAAGCAGAATTTATTTGTAAAAGAGTGAATACACAATTTAAGTGCATCGGCAAGTTAATCTTGTTTTCAAACTGGTTACTAATATCCTTTTCTCGATCGCCAAAATTTCGAGTGGGACGCAAAGTAACAAAATATCAGTATAAATTCCGCGATCTTACGGTTTAAAAGTATTGCGATAGATATCTTAATGTTAAATGAGGACACTGAAATAAAACTTTTAATATGCCTTATTACATCAAGCAATAACTTGATACTACTTTCGGATTTAGCTTGTCAATAAGCTGGCATAGTTATAAGCACAGCAGTCTAGAAAGAATTTTTCTGCAAGCTAAATCTGCCAGTTTAATGGTTGCAGAAACTTTTCTCAACCAAGATTAGAAAATCAAGAAATAGTCGATCGAGCTGTCTAATAAAGTTACTTTAATCATTAAAATCATGGAAATTCAATCTGTAATTAGCATCAAAAATTGCATTCTGATGGTTTACCAGTCTGCTGAGACAGCATTTCGGTTTGATATTATAGATTCGACTGGTAAGTGTTATATCTGCCCCCACAGCTTTTCTAGTATAAATAGTGCAGAACTTATGGCTATTTCGATTATTGTTCAGGTAATTAGTAACATTGGGCAAGATAATGCCAGAGAGTAACCTTTTCCGCTCTAGATTTACTCTGATTTACCTATTTTCTGTGGTCAACTCAGGCAAAAATCTATCGAATTTGCAATAATTTATGAGTTTGCAAACTGATGCGCCATCTAGGATGTTGCAGAACATATTTAAAAATCAAGTCTCGACTGGCGGGAGAATTCCATTCTGGTTGTAAATAACGCCCAGCCGTTTCTGGAATTAGCATTGATTGTTGTTCGGCCCACCTTAGATCGTACTCATTCTTAACAACTACTTTTAGTTCATTAGTCTGACTATAGATACTGCTGTGGGGAGGTTTAAATTGCTTGGGAGAAAATGTTACCCAGTCAAAATCGCCACTAAAAGGATGTGCGCCAGAAGTCTCTAAATGAATCTGCATTCCTGCATTGTGTAATGCTGTAGTCAGAGGAAATAGATCGTGCATCAGGGGTTCTCCTCCCGTAATGACTACAATTGCGGGACTGGCTTGTTTGGTAGCGGTGACTAACTCCGAGATCGATCTTTGGGGATGACTGTTTGAATTCCACGAGTGTTTGGTATCACACCAAGGACAATGTACATCACATCCCCCCAAACGAATAAAAAAGGCACTCACTCCCGTCCAATAGCCTTCCCCCTGAACGGAGTGAAAGGTTTCGACAACTGGATAGGTAACGGTTTTGGTAGCGGTGTTCGAGGCATTTAAATTTGAATTCATTCATTCATTTATAGATCTTGTTATTTTGAAAAGAACAGAACGATCTTTCTGCTCAATTAGTTGCTCAACTTGTTCTTGAGCTTTTGACCACGATCGACTAGCTTGAAGAATTTGTCTTTTTCCTGCTTCCGTCAACGCAACAGTTTGAATTCTTCCTGCGTCACTATAGCTAGCCTCAAGCCATTCTTTTTTAATCATACGCTCTAGTCCTCTACTCAAAGTTGATTTTTCCAAATTTAGCGTAGAGCTTATAATCTGTGGTGATGCTTCTTCTAAATTGGCGATCGCTACCAAAATTGTGAACTGGCTGATTTTTAGTCCATAAGGACGCAATTGAGTATCGTATATTCTCGATACAGATCTATCTAATTGTCTGACTTGGGAAGCGACGCATTTATCTGAAATCTCTCTAGCTAATTCTTTAATATCCATGAGCTTTTATTCGGCGATTTTATCTAAAATATAAAAAACGATACAAATTAACTTACTTCTAATTTCCTGATTCTCTAGTCTTCCTGTCAGCTAACCAAGGGCAAATATTTAAGTATTCCATATTACCCTTGATAGAACTCAATTTTATCTCCTCAACAAGGTATCAAGAGCCATCCAGCTTAATGCCCCAGTAATACAAACTCCATACAGAGGAATTAATACTAAAGGAAAAGTAGCAATATTCTCCATCAACGGTACTTGAAGAATAGTAAAGGTGATACCCGTTCCCACCGCGACAATAAAATCAAGTAAGCTGAAAATATGAAACGCAATATATTTGTATTGGCTTGGTTTCCAGATTAAAACTATGGGAACTGCAAAGCCTACTGCTAAATCGCCATAGCCAGCATTGATTACAAACTGTTCTGGTAAAAGATTGTGGCTACCATAATCAAGAAAAGTAAAACCAGCTAAGATACGCCATAGGTGAAAAAGAGTTAGGTGTACTGGATCGAGCGAACGAATATAGTTTTGAAAAGCAGCATGACGATAGTAAAGCAAAACAGGAAGAGTTATTCCTAGAGTTGCCAAAATTCCGACACTAGGTAAAGGCAGTTTGGTAAATAAATCATAGTATCCAGCCAGAAAAACTATTCCAGCCCACACTGTAAGAATAAATGCAAACCACCTTTCTACTGTTTTATTGTTTGATATCGCTGTACTATTCATAAAATCACCTACTATTGTAGATTTAAGTTGTATGTACAACTAATAGTTGCATATACAACTTTATTTTGTCAATAGGTTATTGTAGTGATACTAAATCCTGTTCGTATAGGTAAGATAAAAGTTAAGCAAGGCAGGGGGGCGCAAGATGGCCCCATGCAGCCATAAGTATTAAGCTCGTTTGAGACTCCTGGTTTAAAAGTAGGTTTTGGTAATCGGATTTCGTTCGTATCAATACTTTGCTATAAACAGCTTGGCGTAAAAGTCTGAGAAACCGAATAAATATGTTAATTCTTAGTTATTAGTTGCTATTTACCAGTTACTAATCCCTACTTCTGGGCCATTTTATACATTTTTTCGCTCATTGCCATGCTGGTTAAGGAACGTAACAATAAAATAAACCAAAAGCTAGCAAAACAAAATAAGGCGATCGCCACACCTTTCAGTTGACCGACTAATAGAACCGAACCCGATAACAAGCTAAAACCCGATAAACAAGTATAGATTAAACTTTTAATTCCCAACTGTATTTGTTTGAGAGAACGTTCGCTTTCGGTAGCTCTTACCTTGACCTGTAATTCACCCAAATCTAAACGAGATTCTAAGCGCATTATCGATAGTTGGGTACGATTTGGTTGCTTAAGCTTGTATTGAATAAAGTCTTTAGTTTGCCTAGCTAATATACTCAACATACTGCCCTGTTGTTGAGAAAAAGCAATTTGTTTTAAGAAAGGTTGGGCTGCTGCTAGTAAATTGTATTGAGGATCGAGAGCGCGAGCAATACCATCTAAAGTAGTCAAAGATTTAACAATAAAGGTCATTTGAGGTGGCAGACGAAATGGTTGCTGCTCGAAAATCGAATAGACTTCATCGGTTATTTGTTCAAAGGCTCTAACATCGACTGGCTTGTCACGGAACTCCTCTAACATAAACGCGATCATGCGCTTGACGGGAGTCATGTCCGCTACTGGTTCGATCAAACCCATATAAATTAGAGTTTCTACTACCTCATCGGTATCTTTTTTCAAGACGGCAAAAAAAGTTTTGACCATCTGATCTTTGGCAATAGTTTTGACTTCTGCCATCGTGCCAAAATCATAAAAAATAATCTCTCCCCGTTGGCTAACTGCCATATTTCCTGGATGGGGATCGGATTGAAAAAAACCGTCTTCTAAAAGCTGTTTTAAATAACAGCTAATGCCGAGTTGAATTACTTCTTGAGTATCAATTCTATTTGCTTCCAAAGCTAGGCGATCGTCAATTTTTATCCCAGGCAAATATTCTAAAGTTAAAATCTTGGAGGTAGTATATTGCCAATAAACTTTTGGTACAGCTACTCGTTGATAACTTTGAAAATTATCTCGAAAGCGATCGGCGTTTTTGCCTTCGTGAACATAGTCAATTTCTAAATATAAAAGTTCAAAAAATTCTCGATAGATTGCTTCTAAATTAAACTTTCTGATATCTTTAAACAAACGATTGAGCCAACGTACCAAACGGTGCAAAATTTCAAAATCGAGATTAAATAACCTTGCTAAACCAGGACGCTGTACTTTAACCACGACATCTTCTCCCGTATGCAGCCTGGCTTTGTGTACCTGTCCCAAACTAGCTGCTGCAATGGGAGTGGGATTAAACTCGGCAAACAGCAGCGAAATTGACTTACCCAATTCTTGCTCGATAACGGCGATCGCCAATTCGGAACTAAAAGGCGGTACGCGGTCTTGTAGTTGACTCAATTCCTGAATATATTCAATCGGGATCAAATCCGCACGGGTAGATAGAGCCTGTCCGATTTTAATAAAAGTCGGGCCGAGAGCGAGAATATTTCTAACCAACCATTTAGCTCTACGATGTCTGCGTCTGGAGGAGTAATTGCCAGTAATTTTATCCCACCAAAGCGAAAAGATGAGCTTAAAGGCAATGCCAAAGATTTTGAACTGGCGGAAAAATGGCGAATAAGCATATTCCCCTTGAGACAATCGAGATAACTTTGGATTTACGAGCTTTTGGGTTTGATGCCATTTCATAAAAATATCAAAAAATCGACCGAATTTAAAGTGAGATTAATTAAAAGCGATCGACCGTAGCCATTACCTATTATTAAATAACCTCTTACTAGACTAACTAATAGCTGGTTGAAATTGAGGTAACTTAAGTACAAAAGTAGTCATAAAGATGCTGGGCTCGTCAGCTGATGGCTCGCTGGTAACACTAATCGTACCGTTTAAATGTTCTACTAAATACTGTACCAAAGCCAGGCCCAGACCCGTTCCTGGAACAGCACGGTCGGTTACGCCCTGACCTCTTCTAAACTTCTCAAAGATATAAGGAAGTTCTTCTGGAGTAATACCCGCACCATAGTTGGCGATCGCAATAATAATATTCTTACCTTTTAAGGTTGTTTGGCTGTCTACAGTCAGTTCAATAGTAGTATGAGCATCGGAGTATTTTCCAGCATTGGACAACAATTCATTGAGGATATGAGTCAGGCTTTCTGGATCGGTGTTGATTTTTAAACCAGAATCGGAGATTTTAGTTTTGAGATCGATTCCTTTTTCTGGTTGCCACTTAGCGATAAAAGATTGAGCTAAATCGTTGATAGTTTGTTTTAAATTGAGTTCTTGAGGACTGTAGGTGAGTTCCCCCGACTCCACCTGTTGCAGAGTTAATAGGTCTTTGATGAGGCTATATTCCCGATTCCATTCTTGTTCGAGAATATTGAGATATTTCTCTCGCATTTCAGGAGAAATTCGCGCCTGACGCAACATCTTAATCGCCATTTTCATGCTCGTTAGAGGAGTTTTTAGTTCGTGACTCATACTGTTCATAAAGTCATCTTTTAACTGATTGAGCTTTTGTAGTTGGTCGATATGCTGGCGCATCTTTTCCGACAGTTTTGCCTGTACATCCAGACTCCACTTGAGTTGAGCCGTGCGTTCGTCCACGATTGACTGTACCTGACTTAAGGTTTGATGGTGAATAATGGCGGTGCTAATCTGAACGCCAACCCAATCTATTAAATCTCGTTCGTCTTCCGACCAATAGTGGGGAGAATCATGTTGCAAAACTAAAAATCCTAGTACTACCGCTGGCGATTTCGCGCTATTTTTTTTACCCATCAGAGGTACGAGGGATAAAGCCGAACCACTGGGTTGAATCGAGCTAGAAATATCTTTAGGTGCTAAATCGGGAAAAGGTGTGTCGGAGCTAAAATACCAACATTTGGGTGCATTTTTCCAAGCCTGCTGACACAGCGCGCAATTATCCAAACTAAAAAATAGTTTATCTTGAGAATTGGAATTTTCGACCGCAGCCGTCCATTGAGAGGCAATTTCCACTGTCCCTTTAACTGACTTTTTGCGTCGGCTTTGAGCCTGAAGGGGGTTTTGATATTTCAGCATCAAAATCATGCCCTTATCTAGCTGTAGGGTAGTGCAGATTTGGGATAGACAGTTATTAAACAGCAGATCGGGATGAGAATTCTGACTAATTTCTCGACTCAGATTTTTCAGCAAAGATTGATATCTGGCTTTAGTCTGGGTTTGTTGTTGGAGTTGAGTTTGGGAGATTGCGATCGCCATTGAATCTGAAATTTTGATTAATAATTCTTGTTCGGAGTTAGTCCATTGAGCAGAATTAGACTTAAGCAATAAAATTAAACCGTTGGTTTGATGCTGAAATTGAGTTGTTACTCCTAACCAGGTCTTACTAGGTAATGTTGCTTGAAACAGATTTTCAATGGGACTAAAAAGAGGAGACTTTGCCCTGTCAATTAAGCGGAAATCGTCAGTATCGTTTGGGTTGAGCAGCAAATGAGATAATTCTTGGCTAATCCGATCTTTAGCTGCCAAAAAAGCTGGTTCTTGTTGCCAATAGCTAATCTGATTCAAATTGCTACCATTAGCTTGGGCGGAGACAACAATACAGATATCTACCGCCAACAACTCACCAATCTTGTTGGCTAAATCCGACAAGAGATGAGAATTATCCTGGCTTTCTAGGATAACTTGTAGAATGCTACTTCCAATGCGATCGTTCCCAAATGCGTTGTACATGGTGTTAGGTGCATCTCGCTGTTCCATAGTCAGATGGGAAATTGCGGGGGGTAATGATTGGAATAAACGGCGATGGGGTTGATTTCTCACAATTTCAAGGGCTTATTACCTACAGAGAGGTCATACAGATTGCGATTAAACAGCCTATAACTTTCTCTCTCTTCAGAATTAGCATTCCCATTTTTTTTAAATTTATACCAAGAGGACGACTTTTATTAAAATACAGATTTTTTTTTATCTCTCGGATTGGGTTCTAAAAACAATTGATTATGTTTCGCATTTTAGGATTACTCACGATCGTCAAAAATGCATAAATCCTTTACTTATATTTAAGGTTTTTTTAGTTTCCGAGCGATTACTTTCTACTAGATTAATTGCTAAATTTTTCGTAATTTTGCCAATAACTGCTGCCTCTTCACCTATTTCTTGAACCAGCATCGAGGCAAAATCTTGAGGCAGACACAAGACCAGTTCAAAATCTTCTCCCCCATAAAGCAACCACTCCATAGCTGTTTCTAATCCTGCTAGTTTAACTAATCCTGAAAAAATACTTAAATTTTTTGCCTCAATTACTGCACCCACACCGCTACAATTACAAATTTGGACGATCGCATCTGCCAGACCATCGCTACTATCCATACCGGCGATCGCGATTTCTTGGGGAATCCGAGCCAAATATTTGAGTACGTCCAATCTCGGTCGGGGTCTTTGATGAGCCAAAATCAATCTCTCTTGTTCTGGAGATTCTAGCTCGCTTCCCAGGCTGGGATCGAGCAATAGTTCTAATCCTCCGCGAGACAAACCGTGTAAACCAGTAACGACGATCGCATCTCCTGGTCGAGCCACAGAGCGACGAATTACTCTTTGAGGATCGACTTCACCAAAGGCAGTAATCGCCACGCTAGACACCGTAGAACGGCAGATATCGCCCCCGACCAAAGGAGTATCGTAAAGCTGCAAACAAGCAACCATTCCCCGATATAGTTCCTCGACCCAACTAACCTGCTTTTCTCCTGGTAAAGACAAGCCAACGGTAATTCCCAGGGGAGTCGCTCCCATAGCTGCCAAGTCCGATAAATTAGCAGCACTAGCTCGCCAACCTACATCGTATGCCGAAGTAGTGCGATCGCTAAAATGAACCCCATCGACGAGAACATCTGTCGTTACCACCAAAGATTTTTGGGGTGCTGTCGCTAGAATCGCCCCATCATCCCCAATTACGTCCTTTGGACAGTAACGCTGTAATCTTTTTAATAAACCATGTTCTCCCAGATCTTTGACGAGGAGAAATTCATTACTCATGTTCCGATCTCAGTTCATCATCGCTAGGTGGGCATTGCCCACCCTAATTTTGCTAAATTAGCTAGTCAGTTCTGGTTCTTTGAGATTTTCCATCCCCTCAATCACCTTAGCGGAAATAATTTGATCTCCAGCAGTCAATTCTTCCAAAATCTCTTGTCCCTCTACCAGATAACCAAATACAGAATAACGTCCATCCATCAAGTTATAACCAGGAGGAGTAATTTCGGTGTCAAATTTAAAGAAGAAAAATTGTGAAGAACCACCGTTAGGATCGTTGGCAGGACGAGCCAGAGCTACTGCACCATAAGCATTAAAGGGAATTACTGGTACATCTAGATAGCGTCCCAATTCTTCCAGGGTTTCACCATAAACGGGTAAATCGTCTCCCTTGACCAACACTTCTAGAGGGATAGCACGATACTCGTTAGTTTCGGGGTCAATAAAACCATCAGCTGGACCTGGAGGATCTCCTGCTTGCAAAATGTAAAAGTCTTCAGCACGATTGAATTCTAAACCATCGTAAAATCCTCGTTGTACCAAATCGACAAAGTTCCCACCATTTACAGGCGCGCTGTAACCATCGACGACAATTTTCAAATCGCCTTTGTTGGTTTCCATTGCGACAGTCGCTCTACCTAGGAGTTGTGGTAAGTTGCTATATTCTTCTGGTACTTCAAAAGGATATCCAACCACCATTAATCGTTCCAATTCACCAACCAAGTCGAGTAATTCTCTTCTTTTAATGTAGGTAGCTTCTTTATCTTTAGTTGCCACTATTTCTTTTAATTCTTCAGTTCCCTGACTCAACCGCTCGATTAAATCTTCTGCTTGAGATTTACGGTCGTCTGGAACGCTAGCTAAAAGTTTGTCGCGACGATAACCAAGCACAGAATTGGCATTCTTAAGGTCTCTGACAATGTTTCTCCAGCGTTTACCACGCAGTTGATTGGAAATATCTTCTAAATTTGCTTGAAGTTTTCTAACGGGGTCGTTATCTATAGGCAAAGCGTATCTAAGAATAGCTTGAGGATCGGTAACAGCATCTCCTTGAGCTAAAATTGCCGAGGCTGGAGGGGGAAAGCCAAGTAAGCTAGCCCCAAAAATCGCCAGAGCGATCGCTCTTACCAAAACTCGGTTAGTCAACCAGAGTTTACACCATTTAAAAATTATATTTTTTTGTCTGTTCATAAATTTTATCTTGAACGCAGCGCGGACATAGAAAGAACCAAACCTACTAAGGTGTATGTTCTTAGTTATCGATCTCTCTTGTCAACATTTCTTTACTTGTTTACTGCTGGAGTTGCGAACTTGCTGCTTTTTCCTGCCTCCCTCATCAGGTACAATTAAATGTCGATCTCCAAGCAATTATTTTTGGCTTTATGATTTCTAGTAATGACTTTCGCACAGGAGTTACTGTCGAGCTAGATGGCTCTGTCTGGCGAGTAGTAGAGTTCCTCCACGTCAAACCAGGTAAAGGTTCGGCTTTTGTCAGAACCAAGCTCAAGAACGTACAAACGGGCAATACAGTCGAGCGAACCTTCCGTGCTGGGGAAACTGTACCTCAAGCCAATTTAGAAAAACGGACCATGCAGCATACCTATAAAGATGGGGATGAGTTTGTCTTTATGGATATGGAAACCTACGAAGAAACACGCATGAGTGGGGAAAGCTTGGGCGATCGCACTAATTTTCTCAAAGAAGAAATGGAGGTCAACGTTATTTTTTGGGATGATAAGGTACTAGAGATAGAATTACCGACTTCGGTAGTTTTAGAAGTTACCGATACCGACCCTGGAGTAAAAGGTGATACTGCTACGGGAGGAACTAAACCCGCCACCGTAGAAACTGGGGCGCAGGTGATGGTACCGTTGTTTATTTCGATTGGTGAAAAAATCAAAATTGATACTCGCGATGGTTCTTATTTAGGTCGAGAAAACTAATAGCGCGATCGTTTTCTTCACCAATTGAGCAAGAGTTTCCAAAATTACTAGAATTACGGTTGTATAGTTTGTGTCTATAAATTTCCAAGAACTCCAAGATTTACTGGGAACAATCTCTAACACCGATATTACGGAGTTGATTCTCAAAAATGATGATTTTGAGTTGACTGTACGCAAGGAGACAGGAATAGTTGCTGTTCCTCAAGTTTCTACTGCTGTTACTCCAACAGTGGTAGAAACCAAAACTTCTCCAGCCTCAGCAACACCAACTCCGCCCACGGTAGCACCAGTGTCCACCGAAACAACATCAGCCCCTACGGTAGACGATAAAAAATGGGTAGATATAACTTCGCCGATGGTAGGAACATTTTATGCTGCTCCTGCTCCAGATGAAGACCCTTTCGTCGCAGTAGGCGATCGCATCAACAAAGGTGATACGGTCTGTATTATTGAAGCAATGAAGCTGATGAATGAAATAGAAGGGGAAATAGCCGGGCAAATTATGGAAATCCTAGTGCAAAACGGCGAGCCAGTCGAGTTTGGACAAGTTTTAATGAGAATCGATCCTAGCTAATAATTAACAACTGATGGAAGTTCTGACAATTGTATTATCGAGTTTGTTGTCTCTAGCATCTAGTGGAGGCCTAATTCTCGATTCGGTTACAGCTAATCGAATTAGCTCTGAGATAATTGATATAGAAGAGCAAGCAATTAGACTGGACAACAGCCCCAGCTATCAAATTGCTGCGGGAAAACTGCAAAAAGTCAGAATTGCCACCAGAGGTGTAAGAATCAAACCCGATCTGAGAATAGAAGCTTTTGAGTTGGAAACGGATCGCTTAGATCTCGATCTGGCTCGATTAAGTATTGACAGTATTGATGGATTAAGGGAATCCCTAGATCGACCTTTTCAGGGAGCAGTAAGATTAGTTTTAACCGAAACCGATCTCAATCAAGCTTTGCAGTCTCCCGAAATTTTGACCGAGATCCAAACAGCTCTTAATCGCTTCATTATTCGTAAAGCAGGTTCGACTAATATTGCCTATGAAATACGAGATCTTCAGTTAGAACTACGTCCTACAAATCGTCTGGGATTAAAATTTAAGCTCAGTAGACCTAAGACTAATTTTGAATCCAATCATCCTTCCACAGCTTCTGCTGCCGATACTAACTCCAGAAATTTAGCTATGGTTCTAGAATTAGGTATTGAGGTTTTAAATGGCAAGACAATTCGCTTGGTAAACCCAAAAGGTACTGTCAACGGTCGTCCTATGTCGTCTCGGCTCTTAAATGGCTTTGCCGAGGGCATTAGCGATCGCCTTAGCTTTGACTCATTAGAAAGCGACGGAATTTTAGCCCGTATCTTACAATTAGAAATTGATGAAGATAAGTTAGACTTGGCAAGTTTCCTCAGAGTGGAAACAAAAACAACCAAATTGTCTTCAAAAGAGATAAAAGTAGTTCCTTAATCAAAATACTTGCTTCGATCTCTCGACCAATTTCTCTTTAGCAGGAGCAAAATCCATGCGGGATAATAACAAAAATCGTTTTTCTCTTCCTGTGTTAGCAGCAATTACAGGACTCATCTTGGCTGCTGGAGGAGGTGCTGCTTGGTGGGCAAAATTAGCATTAGAAGAACAGGCTGATGTTGCTCAACCAAATCCTTCTCCAATCATTAAGGAAGAAGTTCCTACTGTACCCAAACCAATTACTCAAGAAAAAGTGGTTGAGGTTTATTGGTTAAACCCCCAAAATGACAATATTGAATTAGCTGCCAACACCATGACTTTTCAAAAGTCAGTTAAATCCGAGCGGGTTTTAGAGACAGCATTGGAAACTCTTTTTGCCAATTCTCCTCAAGATTCGTCTTACACCACAGCCATTCCCCCAGGAACGAAGTTACTCGGTTTGAAGATAGATAAAGCAGGAATTCATCTTAATTTATCTAAAGAATTTGTTTCTGGCGGTGGCAGTGCTTCGATGAGTAGTAGACTGGCTCAGGTTATTTATACTGCTACTAGTTCTAGCAATAGCGACGATCCTGAGAGTATGGCTTTGCAACGTGTTTGGATTGATATTGAAGGCAAACCCTTAAAAAATTTAGGAGAAGAAGGATTGATTATCAATCAACCGATGACTAGGCAAGATTTTAGAAATAATTTTACCTTGTGAGGCATTTAGTATATATAGATTGGCTCGATTTTGATTTACTGGTTCTCAGCCATAAGCTAAAGGCTCTAAGCTTTAAGCTTTTATATTTTTCTTTTTTAACTATTGATTATTAATTTGTCTAACTATTCGGTCAAAATACCAGTTTAAGATTGGGGAAATTAGACTATGTAGCCGATTTAAAACCCTAAGTTCCGTTCCCAGGGCGATCGCAAAACGCCCCCGTTCGACTCCCTTAATAGTTTCCTCTGCCACTGCCTCTGCCGTCCAAGTTTTGGCGGTGGCAGTAATTTTTTTGGTTTCGGCTGGTTTAATTTTGTTTTCTGCTGCTAGTTGGGGAGTATCGGTATCTGGTGGATAGACAATTGTGACCCTAATATCTTTTGGTTTTAGTTCGCCTCTTAAGGACTCTGCTAACCCCCTCAGCGCGAATTTGCTGGGACAATAGGTCGTATAGCCATAGATACCAATTAAACCCGCACCAGAACAGATCGTAACTATGTTTCCCTCTCCCGCTAGTTCCATCGCGGGTAAGACGGATCTGATGGCGTATAACGAACCAAAATAGTTCACCGCCATAGTGCGTTCAAAAACTTCTAGAGGAATTTGACCAAAATAACCAGGATGAGCAATTCCTGCCGAAGTAACCAGTAACTTCGGCGTACCAAGCTCGGCGATCGCCTTTTGAATTGCCCTGTCTATTTGCTGTTGTTGAGCGACATCGGCACTCAAGATTAAAATCTTTTGTTGAGAATTAATCGCTATTGGTTGAAGTTCCCGACGAGCTATTTCTAGTTTCTGGCGATCGCGGGCAATCAAAGTTACATTTGCCCCCCGTTTTACTAATAATTTGGCGATCGCTTTACCGATACCACTAGAGCCACCTGTAATAATTGCGTGTCGCTCGAAGTATTTCATAATTTTTAGCTATTAGCTATTAGCTTTCTTTAATTAATATTTAGCTAAAATCTATTTTCTTCGGTAATGTCGTTTATTTTAATAAAGATTACTATAGAAAAGTCAATAGATTTTTTTAAAATAATTTACTTATGATCGCTAGATATTATCCTTCTTTATTTAAATCCAAAATTTCGATCGGATGGCTAGGTAATTTCACGGTAACCATCTTAACACTATTACTTTGTTGTTATATTTACAGTGCAAAAATAGAACCAAACTGGATTGAAATTGTACCAGTACAACTAACAATCCCCAACTTAAGTCCAGCATTTAACGAATACAAAATCGTCCAGATAAGCGACCTTCATACCAGTCAGTTTATGCCTGAAAAAAGGTTAAATAAAATCGTTAAATTAATTAATAAGCAAAATCCTAATGCGATCGCAATCACTGGCGATATTATTACTAAATATAGAAGATTTAATGCCAAAAAAATCGAAAATACCCTGAGCAAACTAGTCTCTGATGACGGTACTTTCTCAGTATTGGGCAATCACGATCATTGGGGAAAAACAACCGATAAATTAAAAAAAGCTCTGGCAAAGAGTAACATAACTAATTTAGATAACCAGGTTTATGCGATTGAACGTGGCACGGAAAAATTAGCTTTTGCAGGAATTGACGATCCTTACTGGGGTCAACCAGATTTAGACAAAATCATTGCTGAGATCCCAGATCATACTGCTGCTATATTATTGGTTCACGAACCAGACTACATCGAACAAAGTGCTAAAACCCAGAAATTTGCCCTTCAGTTATCAGGACATTCTCATGGAGGACAAATCAAAATTCCTTTGATCGATCCTTTAGTATTGCCCCGTGGAGGAAGAAAATATTTTGCTGGTTTGAATCAAGTAGAAGCTATGTTGGAATATACAAATCGTGGTTTGGGTATGACAGGCTTACCTTTCCGTTTTAATAGCCGTCCCGAAATTACAGTTTTTACCCTCTACTCACCAGTTCCAGGATGAGATCAAAAAAATCTTTAACCCCGCTGTGTAAATATAAGGAGGTTAAAGAACTAAGATAATTTTGTTTGAAAATTACTGAGTAACTAACTTCGTTTATTACCTAAGACCGTTTTGATGAAGGATTGCGCCTTCCCTCGATAACAATTAAGTGGAGGAAGCGATAAAAACTCCACACCGATTTTGTTTACTCTGACTGTCTAAGAATCTGCCAGTTCGCTCTCCTTCGATTCTTAGCTCTGGGTCACAACGGTACAACCCCCATCCAGTGCTATGTTTGTTTTAGTATTTACTAACTTACTAAATATATTATGAGAATATTATAACTGGGGATTCTGTCTAACTGGGGATTCTGTCACAAGTTGTATTGTTTCTCAGACTTTTTTATTAATCTTAAAAACTTTATATATATATATATATTGAGCTATATTAATTAACTAAAATATATGAAGTTTTGTATTGAGACTGGGTAATTTTAAGCTTGATTTTTCTAGTCAAAATTTAGTTGAAATTGCCACTACAGACAAAGCAATGCCCGACAATCGATTAATTACAGCCAAGGTTTGTGCCGTAGTGTCTTCTAAGATTCGACCATTTTTGTGCTTTTGTCTTTTATCTTAACGTCAAACCAGCTTTTAATTTTTGGTAATTAAATTGGTCAAGGTATTGACTAAACGTTCGTTTTCTAAAGGCACAATATCTTTACCGTGCATCATTTCTTGCAGCATCACAAAGTAAATTAGCGTTCCCATCATGACTCTAACGGTGGCTTCGGGATCTTCTAATTTTAGTTCGGGATGAGATTTGAAGTATTTGGTTAAGCTTTCAATTGCGGGTTTAGCAAGATAGTTGACGTAGGCTTTGGCTAACTCGGGAAAACGTCCCGACTCCCCAACTATAATCCGAATTAGGTTTTGAAAATTGCGATCGCTTTTGGCATTATTTAAAACTCGATTGGCAATTGCCGATAATACTATTTTAGGGTCTTGTTCTAGTGATTGAGGTTCTTCTAAACCCATTACTGTTTGGAATTTGTCTTTAACTAGATCCTGCATTACAGCGTTAAACAGGTTTTCTTTATCGCCAAAATGACTATAAACAGTTGCTTTAGAAACCCCCGCAGCCTTGGCTACTTTATCCATACTGGTAGCTGCATAGCCAAGATTTAAAAACTCTTTGATTGCCCCCTGAAGAATAGCCTCGGTTTTGGCTTCTGATTTGGAACGTTCTTTATTGCTTGCGATCATTATGTTTGTTAGTTGTTTGTTGTCGGTTACTAGTAAGCGATTTTAGCTGGAAAGCGCATTTACCTAGGCTTTTAATCTGTCTGAATTGGGTTTCTTCAGTCTAATCGGTTTTCGCTGAACTAGTCGGTTTAGTTTTATTGTACATTAAATAAACTAAACGGTTTAGTCAAAAGCGAACTAGATCGTTAAAAGATCAATAAGCAAAGTTTTTTTACTGCACTAACATAGTTTTAAGGCTAATGTGTTTTGCTACACTCACACCAATACTGGATAAATATTTATCGATTCCACCGTAATTTTGTTCTAGTAGACTAAATGTATCTATTATTGTTTGCGGATGGGAATTTAATAAATGAGCAAATCCTTCTGCTTCTGCTTGCGATCGCATTTTGTTGTATAAAGGGGCTAAATAGCGATCGCTTAATTGATAATCTCTAGCAATGGTTGCTATTGGAACTCTTGCTATGGCTAATAATAAAGCAATAATTATTCCTGTGCGATCTTTTCCTGCTGCACAATGAATGACTATTGCAGTTTGACTAGAAGCAATTGTCTCCAGGATTTTTTTGATTGCCGATGAACATTGTTCCAGAAAGAAACGGTTGTATTCAATTAGTTCTTTATCTTTAATTGATTCAAACTGACTCCTATCTTCTATCAAGGGTAGATTGTAATATTCAATTTCCGCTCTTTGACTCAAAGGATATTCATTACTTCCAGTTTCCATGGGGCTGCGTAAATCAATAATTGTTCTGATTCCATAGTCTAAAAGCTGCTGCTGGCTAGATTGAGGTAGATTGTGTAAGCTATCGCTACGTAGTAATGTACGAGATTTTGTTTGCTTTTGTTCCTCAGTTGTGTAGCCTCCAAGTTCTCTTAGGTTTAGACATCCTGGTAATTGTATATATCCTTGGAACGATTGTTGATGTTGCATTTGGCTGAACTAATCAGTTTAGTTTTTATAATAGCATTATCTAAACTGAACGGTTTAGTCAAATTTACCGTTGCTAAACTACTCGGTTTAGTTTTATAATAGAATCTAATTGAACTGAACGGTTTAGTCGCAAACGAACTTGTAGGCAATGAACTTTATTACGGACAAACAAAACAAATCATCAAAACCCCTGGGGAAAAATTTCCCCGCAGTCGCAATTGGCTTGGCGTTAATTATGGGTGGCGCGACGGTATATGTACTGCGTCAAACTGATACTTCCCAAACCGAAGCACCTACCCCAGTAATGCCAGAAATCACCACCGTAACCGCATTGGGTAGATTAGAACCCAGTGGAGAAATCATTCAGGTATCGGTATCCTCTTCCTCTCAAGGAAATCAAATCGAAGAATTATTAGTTAAACAGGGAGATAAAGTCCAAAAAGGCGATGTTATTGCGGTTTTAGACAGTCGCGATCGCGCTTTAGCAGCTTTAAATCAAGCACGGGAACAAGTAAAAGTCGCCGAGGCAAACTTAGCATTAGTTAAAGCGGGGGCAAAAACAGGAGAAATCCAGGCACAACAAGCTGCGATCGCTCGTATCCAAACCGAAAGAGATAATAATATTGCAGCCCAACAAGCAACAATAGCGAGGATTGAAGCAGAAGTAAATAATGCCCAGGTAGAATACCAAAGGTACGAACAACTGTATCGAGATGGGGCAATCTCGGCATCAGAAAAAGATAGCAAATACTTAACCTTGGCTACAGCTAAAGAACAGCTAGCCGAAGCCAAAGCCAATCTCAACCGTATTAGATCGGGACAACAACAACAGTTAGCAGAAGCTAAAGCCACTTTAGATCGGATCGCTGAAGTACGCCCAGTTGATGTTGCACTTGCCGAAGCGGAAGTAAGACAGGCACAAGCAGCGGTTAAAGTCGCCCAAGCCGATTTAGATAAAGCCTACATCAAATCACCCCAAGCAGGAACGATAATTAAAATTCTGACTCGCCCAGGAGAAATAGTATCTAGCAACGAAGGGATCGTCAGAATTGGACAAATCGACGAAATGTATGCTGTTGCTGAAGTTTATCAAAGCGATATCGGTAAGGTTCAGTTAGGACAACAGGTGACAGTTACCAGTAGTGCGATCGACCAAAAACTGACTGGTACAGTAGAAACCATCGGTTTAGAAGTGGAACGCCAAGAAGTAGTCAACACCGATCCGACAGCAAACATTGATGCCAAGGTTGTGGAAGTGAAAGTCAAGCTAGATGAAGAATCTAGCAAGAAGGTAGCGGGGTTAACCAATTTGTTGGTAAACGTACAGATCGATCTTCAAAACAACTAACGACTAACAAACGAACTAATAAATCAACACATAAAACCAATCAATTAACCACGATCGCAAAATGTTTAAAGCCTTAAGAAACCGTACACCCTTGGGTTGGTTGCAATTAAAACACGATAAATTTCGACTATTAACGGCACTATCGGGAATTGCCTTTGCAGATATCCTCATCTTTATGCAGTTAGGATTTATGAACGCCCTGTATTCGGCAAACACGCAATATCCCCGTAAAATTAACGGCGATATTATCCTCACTAGTACCCAAGCTACTAATTTTAATAAGCCTTACACTTTCCCCCGTCGCCGACTCTATCAAGCAATGGATGTACCAGGGGTAGAGTCTGCCGAACCTGTTTATGTTGGTTCGCTTGACTGGCGTAACCCCCAAACGAGAGAGAAAACATCGATGATGGTGTTGGGTTTCGATCCTGCTAAACCGATGTTCGATCTTCCTGAAGTAAATAGTCAATTAGATAAAGTCAAAATTCCCGATACAGTACTATTCGATCGCGCCTCTAGAGGAGAATACGATGAAGTAGTCAGTCAAATCGAACAAGGAGAACTCGTTACTACCGAAAGCGATCGCACTACTCTAACTATTGGTGGTTTGTTTACCGTCGGGGCTTCTTTTGCCGATGATGGGGCATTGATTACTAGCGATCAAAACTTTATGCGTCTGTTTCCCCGCAAGCAACCAGGGTTAGTTAGTCTTGGGGTAATTAATTTAGAGGAAGGGCGCGATCCTGAAGGGGCAAGGATCTCTCTTAATGCTTATCTTCCCGATGATGTTCAAGCCTTTACCTACGAAGAATATGTCGATGGGGAATTAACGTATATTCAAAATAGTACCGCCATTGGTTTCGTGTTTACTTTAGGCACAATGATGGGCTTTATTGTCGGTATCGTAATTGTCTATCAGGTACTTTCCACCGATGTTAACGATCATATGGCAGAATACGCCACCTTTAAAGCAATGGGTTATAAAAACTCCTATTTACTCATGGTAGTGTTTGAAGAAGCCCTAATTCTCTCTCTTATCGGCTTTATCCCCAGTGTGGCGATCGCAGCAGGATTATATCAACTCACCGCAGCAGCCACCGCTTTACCCATAGTTTTACCAACATCTAGGGCTGTCACCGTCTTGATTATGACTATCTTAATGTGTAGCATCTCAGGGGCGATCGCCACTCGTAAGCTTCAATCAGCCGATCCAGCGGATATCTTTTAAATTAGCTTTTAGCTATTAGCTTCGAGATATTTGTAAACTCTTACAAAGAATGAAAAAAATGAATGATTACATAAGTAGATTAACTTTGCTTAGATC
>JAAUYI010127815.1_pt1 | contig 21852 bp, 17 predicted proteins | sample 7278041 | NCBI WGS metagenome assembly JAAUYI01 (sample SAMN14350216, study PRJNA611818) | marine sediment metagenome | isolation source: surface marine sediment (0.6m) | place: French Polynesia: Moorea | collected 2018-08
ACGGAGAGTTTTAAGTTGCGATCGCGTAGTCATCTATAGTTTAGATCGGGAAAACCATGGAGTAGTCATAGCTGAATCAGTAGCTCCTGGTTTTACCAGAGCTTTAGGTCTTACTATTGAAGATCCTTGCTTTGAAGCTAGATACATAGAAAAGTATCAAAACGGTAGAGTAAAAGCGCTCGACAATGTTTATGAAGCAGATATGATGGCTTGCTATCTAGAACAATTAGAAAAGTTAGAAGTCAAAGCCAATTTAGTTACACCCGTAATCCATGAAGGTAATTTATTTGGCTTACTTGTGGCTCATCAGTGCGCTCATCCCCGTAGTTGGCAGCAGCAGGAAATTCTTTGGTTAACCCAAATTGCTACTCAAGTAGGGTTTGCTTTAGATAATGCTAAACTCCTCAAACAATTAGAAGCTCATAAATTACCTTCTCAATCCTCTCAAAATTCTAAGTTAAAAGAAGTAGTTCAAGATCGTGATTCTAAGGAAAAATCTGCTCAGAAGCACGATCCAACAACCAAGACACCAGCCCCCAAAAGAGAAATGTCTGGACTGTTACTAGAGAGTAAAAAGGGGTGTGAAACCCTCTTGCTCAAAATTAATCAACAGTCAGATATGATTGCTCAATTTCTGGTGCAGATGCAAAAAATCACTGAATTGGCTCCCACACTTGAAACCATAGAATCAAGCTTATCTTCTTCAGCCAACCTGGAAGTGAAGCAGGATGAAGTCCAAGCAAAAATTAATAGTACTTCTTTTAAGGATAACCTGATTAACATTGCCAACAAGATTACCCAATCCGCTCAAGAGATCGAACAAATAAATTCTTCGGCTAAGAGACTCTCTCAAATAGGCAACTTAATTGATAAACTTATACAGCAAATCGAGCAGCAAATCAAAAATCCTTCCCTTCAATTAGAGGAATTAGAACGAAACAATCAAAGTTCTTTTGTCTCGATCGCCAAAAGAGTAAAACCCTTAACTTATCAGTTAAGTATACAAACAAAACAAGTTAAAACTCTCATTGCGGAAATCTCTGTGATAGCACAAGAAATTATTGATGTATTAAACTTTAATGCTGAGAATACTTCTGTGACAATAAAGGCAAAAACAGGAACTCAAAATTTAATTCAACTCAATACTGCTATCAATGCTAAAATGCAAACTCTCAGGGGAAAAATTACTCAAGTTGTCGAACAAACTCAAAATTTAGCCGTTGTCAGCCAATTTATTTTGCAAGTAGCTACTAGTGCTAATAACGCTTTACCGATTAGATCTTAATGAAGAGGAATGAATCCAGCTTTGGAGATCAGTTGTTGACCTTCGGGGGTGAGAAGAAATTGTGCGTAAGCTTTACCCACTTGTTCTTCAACATCTCCATTTTTTTTAATTATCACGTAGAGATAATGGGTAAGTGGATACTGTGCTGTCTGAAAAGCCTTGCTATTTAATTGGTTACGTCGATCGGGACATTGAAGCGAAGACACTAAAGGTTCTAAATAAGGGGCAACCAATTGTTCTTGGTTATTACCTAACGGTATTGGTTTAACTGTACATTGAGGCAATATTGCTTGGGCAGAAGCATAATAAATACCATCAACATTATTAGCTAGCTTCCGTAATGCAGACGTAGTGGTATCAAAGTACTCAACATTGGCACCAAACTCTTCCCCTTGGAGAATATTGTCTTGAAAAAATTTGACTTTACCACCAATCTTGACTGGGCGAGAATAGGGCTTAATCAATAAGTCAGGCCCTCCAACTTCTCTCCAATTAGTGATGTGACCGCTATAAATTAAAGCAAGTTGTTCTAGAGTTAAACCAGCAATATTTAATCTAGGATTAACTGCTACTACAATACCTCCTATGGCAACAGGAATTTGTTCTAGTTCAAAACCAAGCTGTTGAGCCTGTTTATGTTCCTCTGGTAACAGAGATTGAGATGATTGTACAAAAGCAAGTTTACCTTGGAGAAGCATTTTAATCCCCATTCTCGAACTTGGTGGTTTTCCCTCAGGTTGAGCATAGCGTAGTTGCAATTCAGGACGTTCTGCTTGAATCGCTGAATCTACTAGTAGTCTTAGGGGAGCCCACGCAGTGCTACCGCCATAATTAAAAACTCCAACTGCAACATTGGTTACCTGAGCAAAATTTTTGGGAGCTTTACCTAAAATTGGATTAGACTTCAAAACAGACTCCTTTCCTAACTCCCAAAGACCTTTACTAATTAATCCTATTGACCAAATTGTAGTAAAGCTTATTAGTATCATAGTACTTAGCCAAATAACTCTAGCCAGACTAGTAGAATTCTGTTTGCTCATTATTTTCAATAATATTGCCAATTAATGCTTATGCGCAAATACGTAAGTATTTTTCCTAGATTAAAATTATTGTAGACTGTTTTTTGAGGGTAAATACTTAAAGATTTTGTTTGAGACTTGTCAGTAAGAATTTTCTTTCTTGGCACAATATTCCAATTATTTAAATAAATAATAGAAACATATCTAATGACTTCACCTTTTAATTTTGATAACAAAGATCCAGATCTAGACAAAATACTTTATACGGACAATAAACTTTCTGCCCCAGAAAATCTCAATCAAAACAAGTCTAGTTGGTCAACAGAACAAAAAAAATTACCCAACCAAGTTATTCAAAATTTTCATCAAGCAGTTAGTGAAGAAGAAGTTTTAACAATTAGTGCAGAAGAAGCACAGAGGTGGCTAGAGTGCGATCGCGTGGTAATCTATAGTCTGACTGAAGAGTCTCACGGAAAAGTAATTGCTGAAGCTATTATTCCTGGCTGGACAAAGATATTGGGCATGATTATTGCTGACCCTTGTCTAAAAGCTGAGTATATGGATGACTACCAGAATGGACAAGTTAAAATCCTCAATAACATCTATATTTCGGGGATGGATGAAGGTGACATCGAACAATTAGAAGCTTTAGAAGTTAAAGCCCACTTAGTCGCACCACTGCTTAAACAAGGTGAGCTCTTTGGATTACTAGTAGCTCATCAATGTTCTCAACCTAGAATATGGCAGTCAGAAGAAATTGCTTTACTTTCCCAACTAGCTATTTATACTGGCTTCTCCCTTAACAGTGCTAATCTAGTAGCTGAATCTCATCAGCTAAAGCAACAAGAATTAATAGACAATCAGTGGACACAATTTTTTACTGATGCGGTCAGACATATTCGTCAATCTCTTCAGCAGAAAGATATTATGGATGTCAGTGTCGAAGAAGTTCGTCGAGTTTTAGGTTGCGATCGCGTAGTTATCTATAGTCTAAATCGGGATAAATATGGAACAATTATCGCCGAGTCGGTAGCTCCTGGTTGGACAAAAGCTTTGGGTATAACCATCGAAGATCCTTGCTTTGAAGCTAAGTATCTGGAGCAATATCAAAATGGTCGAGTGCGCGCTCTTGACAATATCTATGCAGCAGATATGATGGATTGCTATCTAGAACAACTAGAAAAATTAGAAGTCAAAGCCAACTTAGTTACACCGATTATTAATGAAGAAAAATTAGTTGGGTTGCTAGTAGCTCATCAGTGCGATAATCCTCGTACTTGGCAACAGCATGAAATTCGTTGGTTAACCCAAATTGCTACTCAAGTTGGTTTTGCTCTAGACAATGCCAAACTCTTAGCTGAATCTGCTCAAATCAAGCAACAGCAAGAAACAGAAGCTCAATGGACACAGTTTTTTACCGATACGGTTAATTATATTCGTCAATCTCTTCAGCAAAAAGACATTCTTGATATTACTGTCAAAGAAGTTCGCCGAGTTTTAGATTGCGATCGCGTAGTCATCTATAGTCTAAATCGGGAAAACTATGGAGTAGTCATTGCTGAATCAGTAACTCTCGGTTTTATAAGAGCTTTAGGTATAACCATTGAAGATCCCTGCTTTGAAGCCAAGTACCTGGAGCAATATCAAAATGGTCGAGTGCGCGCTATTGACAATATCTATGCAGCAGAAATAACCCCTTGTTATTTAGCACAACTAGAAAAATTAGCAGTTAAAGCCAATTTAGTTACACCCATTATTAATGAAGGTAAATTATTTGGATTACTAGTAGCTCATCAGTGCGATCGTCCTCGTACTTGGCAACAGCATGAAATCCGTTGGTTAACCCAAATTGCGACTCAGGTGGGTTTTGCTCTAGACAATGCCAAACTCTTAGCCGAATCTACTCATCTTCAACAACAAGTAGATAGTGAAAATCAATGGATGCAATCCCTAAGAGATTTTGTTTTCTATTTACGTCCCTATTCCCAGCAATCAGATATCCTGGAAATGACTGTAGATGAAGCTCGCCGTGTCTTAAATTGCGATCGCGTTTTGGTTTATAGCCTTAATCAAGATTACTACGGAGAAGTGATAGCAGAATCACTCATCCCCGGTTGTAAAAGAGCTTTAGGCTTAACTATCAACGATCCCTGTTTTGAGATTAAGTATATGAAGAGCTATCAAAATGGGCGAGTTAAATCTTTAGATAATATCTACGAAGCAGGTTTATCGGCTTGTTATCTAGAACAGCTAGAAAAATTAGAAGTTAAAGCTAATTTAGTTACACCGATTATTATCGAAGGCAAAATCTTTGGCTTGTTAGTCGCTCATTATTGTACCCAACCTCATCAATGGCGATCGATCGAAACTAAGTTCTTAAGTCAGCTTGCTGTCCAAGTAGGTCTGCAATTAGAGCGGGGAAAACTGATAGACCAACACAAACAGCTAGAAGCACAAGCAGAAATTGAAGTCCAGTGGACTAACCTTTTTACCCAAGCTGTACAAAATATTCGTCAATCTCTCAATCCAGAACATATTCTTGATACTACTGTCCAAGAAGTTCATCGAGCATTAAGATGCGATCGTGTAGTTGTCTACAGCCTCAATCAAGACAAATATGGAAAAGTAGTGTCTGAATCAGTAGCTCCTGGCTTTAGAAGAGTTTTGGGGAAAGTTATTAAGGATCCTTGTTTTGAAGCTAGATACATAGAAAAGTATCGTGATGGTCGCGTCAGAGCTATAGATAATATCTATGAAGCAGGTATTACTTCTTGCTATTTAGAACAACTCGAAAAGCTAGAAGTAAAAGCTAATCTAGTTACACCACTTCTAAATGAAGATAAACTCTTTGGTATATTGGTAGCTCATCAATGTGCTGCACCGCGCCATTGGCAACACGATGAAATTCGCTGGATGACACAAATTGCCACTCAAGTTGGTTTTGCTCTAGACAATGCCAAATTACTTCAGCAGCTAGAAGAATCTTCCCTTAGCTCAGTAAGTATGTCTTCTGAGGAGCAACAGCAAAAAGAAGCTATCAAGCAAAAATTATTAGCCATTCTCAATGAGAGTACTAGTATTTACCAAACTCTTTCTCAGGAAGCTTTACAGCAGTCAGAAAAAGTAATCGATGTTCTTCATCGAATTCAAGGGATAAGCGATTCCATTAGAGGTCAAGTAGTTGAAATTCAAAATATTAAGCTTGAGGAACAGCAAAATACTGTCAAAACAGAAATCTTGCAACAAACTTTAAATCAGACCATGACAAGCATTGCAACTATCGACAATTCAATTAACAATGCTGCTGTTAGATTGACAAATTTACAAGATTCTTCCCCACAATTATTAGAAGCAATAAATATAATTCAAAATTTAGGCAAAAGTATAGCTCAAAAGACAATGAAAGCAACTATTGCGATGAAGGGAACTGAGCAAATCTCTGAAAATTCTTTGACTGAATTAACAGATACAGTTTTTTCTTCAATGCAACAGCTATATGAAGGAGGAGCGCAAATTAATCCTTTATTATCTTCAATGGAAAAAGAAACCCGCGAAGGATTAACATCATTAGACTCTAGTTTACAAAAAATAGCTCAGGGAATGAATTCTCTTAGTGAACTTCAACAAAAGCTAAATCAGATTATTACTGCTAATACTAAAATCAGCACTATGGTAGGACAAATTGCTAATTCTGCCCATAACCAAATACAAGTTTCTACTTCTGCTAGACAATCTGTTCAAGAAGTTGCCAATCTTGCTAATCAAATTTCAACCCATTCCCTAGCTATAAATGATTCTTTCAACCGAATCACCGCATTAGTGCAAAAACTTTAGTTATTTTATCAATAAACAAAAGAACTAATAACTAATAATAAATAACTAGAATTTACTTCTAGAAAGGGTAAACAGATGCAAAACTGCTATTGTTTTGGTTTTGTTTTCTCAAATCGGCTCATAAAAATATTTTGTCAAACTTACATTAAATTTATTGAGTAATTCATCAATAAATAGTAAAATAATATACTGATTTAATATCATAGTTGGAATATCTCAGTGATTCAAGCTGATTATTTGGCTGCTTATTATTAAGTTTAATACCTAACAAGTAGCTAACAGCTAAGAGCTTTAATTCAGTAGAGCTACTTACAAACCAGCTTCACTATAGATGTATGTATATCAAACAGTGGATAAACAATAAACTTCAATATATTTTCTCTTTACAACCCAAGAGTAGTCAAGATATTATTCCTCAACGCTTACAAGTAAAAATTCGAGAAGCAAAAGAAAAAAACCTGGAAGAATTAGACTTAAGCAGTTATCAAGCTGATTATCAGGAAAAACTATTTAAAATTCCTGAAGAGGTTTTTGAATTGACATCTTTAAAAGTTTTAAATTTAAGTCATAATCAATTATTTTATCTACCAGAATCGATTGGCAATCTTATTAATTTAACCAACCTTAATTTAAGCGGTAATCAGATATTTTATCTACCAGAATCGATTGGCAATCTTACTAATTTAACCAACCTTAATTTAAGTGAAAATAAATTTTCTATCATACCTGATTTTCTCAGCAATCTTTCTAATTTAACTATTTTGGACTTGAGGGGTAATAAACTAGCTGACTTGCCCAATTTTTTTGCTAATTTTGTTAACTTGACCAATTTATATCTGAGTTATAATAACTTATCTAATATACCCGATCCTCTCTTTAATATTTCTAGTTTAAAGGAACTTTATTTAAGTTACAATCAAATATCTACTGTGCCTGATTCTCTTAGTAATCTTGATAATTTAACCACACTATATTTAAGAAATAATCAAATATCTAGTCTTCCCAATTCTATTGCTAAGCTCGATAAATTAACCACTTTAGAGTTAAGAAGCAATCCTTTAGAAAACCCACCGATTGAAATTGTTATACAGGGAGTAAAATCTATCAAAGAATATTTTCATCAATTTTTAGAAGAAGAAGATTATAGCTATGAAGCTAAGTTATTAATTATTGGTAAAGCGAGAGTTGGAAAAACTAGTCTAGTTAAAAAAATCAGTAATACTAACTATAATTTAGAATTTCCATACAATTCAGATAAAGGTATCGTAAGAACTAAATATAGTTTTAGTTTAGATGATAAAAAAAAAGAATTTATTGTTAATATTTGGGATGTTGATGAAAAAAAAATCGATCATAGAATTTATCAGTTTCTCTTTACTCAACGTTCTCTTTATATCTTGGTTATTGATAACTTTTTCAAGATTAATGATTTATACTATTGGCTTTATATGATTCAGGTCTTAAGTCATAATAGCCCTGTGCTGCTTGTCAAAAATGAGAAAGACGATCGACCGATAAAAATACCAAATGAATTGGATTTACGCCAGAAATTCACTAATATCAAAGCAATATTAACTACCAATTTAGCTACCAACAAGGGTTTGGCTGAAATTATTACTCAAATTAAATACCAAATTAAGAGCCTAGAGCATATTGGTACAGTCTTACCTTCAAGTTGGATAAAAGTTCGTCACACTTTAGAACAAGATCGACGCTATTTTATAAGTCTTGATGAATTTTTACAAATATGCCGAGAACATGGCTTGACTCTACGGAAAGATCAATTACAACTAAGTAAATATTTCCACGATTTAGGTTTTTTTATCCACTTTCAAGAGCAAACAAAATCATTATTATATAAAAATATTATTCTTAAACCTGTCTGGGTAATAAATGCTATTTGCCAAATATTAAATGATCGACAATTAATTAATAATCAAGGTTATTTTACTTATGATTATCTACAATTAATTTGGCATAAATATCGATATACTTTAAGACAAGAAGAATTATTAGAATTGATGATCGAGTTGCAACTTTGCTATCAAATTCCTAATAGTTATCATAATTTTATTGTTCCTCAATTACTTAGTCAAAATCCACCTCAATATTTATGGGACAACTACAATAATTTAATATTACATTATAGGTATAAATATTTTATGCCTAAAGGAATTATTAGCAGTTTTATTGTAGCGATGCATAAACATATTGAACAGCAAAGATATGTTTGGAAAAATGGTGTAATTCTCAGGAAAAATAAAACTAGAGCAGAAGTTATTGAATATTATAGTCAACAAGAAATTATTATTCGTGTTTCTGGCGTGGAAAAAAGAAGTCTAATGACAATTATCACTCAAAAACTGGATGAAATTAATTATGCTTATCAAGCAATTTATACTGTGAATAGTTGTCTGAGGAATGAAAACTAAATAACTGACAGACTACGTAATACCATTTCTCGAAAATAGCTAGATAGATCGTTAAATGGTTAAAGGTTAAAGGGACAAGGGAAAAGGCTTATTTTGAAAAGCTTTAACCTTTCCCCCTTTCCCCGACTCTACTAAGTCTCTCATTACTTTTAAGAATTGGTATAAGGTGTTGTTCGCCTCAAGGTAACGCACCGATATTTAAATTGGAAGTTTTATTAAATCCTCATTCCTGAGTGAAAATAATTGAAATCTCTTAGCTAAAGGCTTGCCCAAATGATCCCATTTTCAGTAAAGATCGTGCATATTTGTGGAGGAAGAAATATGTATTGACAGAGAATGAGCAAACCAATTTTACTCTCTATACCCCATATGGGCGATCGCGAACTAGAATTTGTCCAAGAAGCCTTTGATACTAATTGGATTTCTCCTGTAGGACCTAATATAGATGCTTTTGAACAAGAATTTTGTCAAGCAATTAATGCTCACTATGGTGCTGCAGTATGTTCTGGCACAGCAGCCCTTCATTTAGCCTTAAGATTGGTAGGAGTCGAAGCAGGGGATGAAGTTTTTTGTTCCACTCTAACTTTTATTGCTAGTGCTAGCCCGATTACTTACTTAGGTGCTAAACCAGTCTTTATTGATAGCGATCGCTCTTCTTGGAATATGAATCCTCAGCTTTTGCAAGAAGCTTTAGAACATCGTGCCAAGATAGGTAAATTACCCAAAGCTGTGGTTTTAGTTCATCTTTATGGACAAAGTGCAGATATCGACCCTATTTTAGCTGCTTGTAATCAATATGAAATTCCCTTGATTGAAGATGCAGCAGAAGCTTTAGGAGCAACTTACAAAGATCGATCGCCTGGTACTTTTGGTAAAGTAGGTATTTTTTCTTTTAATGGCAACAAAATCATCACTACATCAGGTGGTGGTATGCTTGTCTCTTCAGATTCAGAATTGATAGCTAAAGCTCGTTTTTTGGCTACTCAAGCCCGCGATCCTGCACCCTATTATGAGCATTCCCAAATTGGTTATAACTACCGTCTGAGTAATGTCCTAGCTGGTATTGGCAGAGGACAATTATTAGTTTTAAAAGAAAGAGTAGCAGCCAGAAGACGTAATTTTAAGCTCTATCAACAAGCACTACAAGATTTACCAGGTATAGAATTTATGCCTGAAGCTAACTATGGTAAATCTACTCATTGGCTTACTTGTATAACTATAGATGCTCAAGATTTTGGTATAGATCGCGAGCAAATGCGCCTTGAACTAGCTCAACAACAAATAGAAACTCGTCCAGTATGGAAGCCACTACATTTACAACCAGTCTTTGCCGAATACGAATGTATAAGAGGCTCAGTAGCAGAAGATTTATTTAAACGCGGTCTATGTCTGCCTTCTAGCTCTAATTTGACTGATGAAGAAATCGATTGTATTATTCAGGCTATAAAAAGGCTTAAGTATTGCTAATAGATTTATTACCAATAACTTATTAAGTTAGTTCAGTAACTCCTGAACTTTTGAGATCCTTAACTTCTTTCCAATTCGGTACTTTCAATTTGTATAAAAACTCAGCATTTCTGTTATTATTCTTAATCTAAATTTTAATGAATATTAATTTAGAGCAATTATTTTAAGGAATGAGATATACGATATATCTGTACAATTAACTATGTCTAGAAGCCAGGAAACACAAGAACAATTATTATTATTTTTTCTTATATCCCTTTCCCTAGGACTTATTATTGGTGGTTTTTGGTGGGCTAGTGGAAAAAGGATTGAGGGTATTACCGATCGCTTATATCAAAAAAATAGAAATAGTAGCAGCAAAATTGTAGATAGAGCGCACAATTTTGCCCAGGTAAACAATGTACCCTCAGGAATATTTAATTATGGTGGTAGTACAACTTGGGCTCCGATTAGAAAAATAGCAGACCCAATCATACAATCAAATTGGTTGCGATATCGATTACGTTATACTAATCCCGTCTATAGTAATCCTGGCTCTGGTACAGGCATTAGGATGCTACTAGATGGGCAATTATCCTTTTCGCAGTCTTCTCGCCCTCTCAAGGATAAAGAATACGCTCAAGCTAAACAAAGAGGTTATTCTCTTAGGCAAATACCCATAGCCATAGACGGCATAGCTATCGGAGTACATCCCGACTTGCAAATTCCTGGTCTAACTATTAGCCAAATTAAAGCAATATATACGGGTAAAATCTTTAATTGGCAAGAACTTGGTGGTGCAGATATTCCTATTGTCCCCTACTCTAGAAAAGAGTATGAAGGAGGCACAGTATCTTTTTTTGCTGACAATATTTTAGGAGATGAGGATTTTGGCAGAAATGTAGTATTCGTGAGAGATACGACAGACGGTATTAGAAAAGTAAGTTCCAATATTGGTGGTATATATTACGCTACTACAGCGGAAATGATATATCAATGTAAGATTAAATCTCTACCCGTCGGACGTACACCAGAAAGTCTAATTAGTCCTTATCAAAAGCCATTTATACCTTTATCTAAATGTCCTCAAAAACGTAATAAAGTCAATAAAAAAGATCTGCGCAATGGTAAATATCCTATTACTCGCAGATTATTTGTCATTATCAAACAAGACGGACATACAGATGAAACTGCTGGCTTAGCTTATACTAATTTTCTCTTAAGCGATCAAGGTCAAGAATTGGTTGATAAAGCTGGATTTATTCCGATTCACTAGTTAAATAGAATTACAGAAGTTCAGACGTAGGGGCGAACGGCCGTTCGCCCTTACAGAAGTTCAGGAGTTCAGGAGTTCAGGAATCAGAAAGAATCTATTTTAATTCTTAGGGTTTTAAATCTAGCATCAGTAACTTGCTACTTGCTACTTACTACTCCCTACTCCCTACTCTAAATACACAACCTTTGATAAATTTCATCGAGATTTTTCAGATGTTGTTGTGGATCGAAACAAGTATCTATTTCCTCAGAAGAAAGAATCTTAGTCACGGTGGGATCTTGATTAATCAATTTACGGAAGTCACCTTCTGGTTGATTCCAAGCTTGATGAGCGCAACCTTGTACAACTCGATAAGCTTCTTCTCGACTCATACCTTTTTCCACTAATGCTAACAAAACTTTTTGACTAAAGATTACACCCCCATAGACATTCATATTGCGCTGCATATTCTCTGGATATACCAGTAGGTTTTTAACTAGGCTAGTAATCTCTTTGAGCATAAAGTGAGTTAAGATGCAGCTATCGGGCAGAATTACCCTTTCTACTGAACTATGAGAAATATCTCTCTCATGCCAAAGTGCTACGTTTTCCAAGGCTGCTACTGCATTACCCCGCAGGATTCTCGCCATTCCTGTTAAACGTTCCGATCGAATCGGGTTTCGTTTATGAGGCATAGCAGAAGAACCTTTTTGTTTTTTGGAGAAAAATTCTTCTACTTCTAGTACGTCAGTTCTTTGTAGATTACGAATTTCTACGGCGAAACGTTCGATCGAAGCTGTTAAAAGAGCTAATTGCTGTATATATTCTGCATGACGATCGCGAGAGATTACCTGAGTAGAGGCTGTATCTGGTTTGAGTCCAAGTTTTTGACAGGCGATCGATTCTACTCTCGGATCGACGTTGGCATAAGTACCTACTGCCCCAGAAATTTTCCCCACAGAAATATCTTTTCGTAATCTTACCAGGCGATCGCGATTCCGCAACACTTCTGCTAACCATCCTGCTAGCTTAAACCCAAAGGTAATTGGTTCAGCGTGAATACCGTGAGAACGACCAACCATTACTGTGTAGCGATGTTGCTGGGCTTGATAGCGAATAGCTTGAATCAGTTCTTCTAATTTTTCTAAAATTAGATTTAAACTAATCACCATTTGCAAAGCTAAACCAGTATCTAATACATCAGAACTAGTTAATCCTAAATGAATGTATCTGCCAGCATCTCCTACATACTCATTCACATTAGTCAGAAAAGCAATTACATCATGACGGACTTCTGCCTCAATTTCTAAAACTCTTTGAGGATCGAAATTAGCTTTGGCTTTAATTTCGTCTACTGCTTCTTTAGGAATATAGCCTAGTTCAGCTTGCGCTTCACATACTGCAATTTCTACTTGCAACCAGGTTTTTAGTTTATATGTATCAGTCCAGATTTCGCCCATTTCGGGCAGAGTATAGCGTTCTATCACAGTTCGTGTCGCGAAATACAACCGTCAATTGTACAACTATGTTTGTTTATTTTCGACATTTTAATTACTATTTGCTTAGAAATACACCAAACATTACCACTAAAGTAATCGCGATATAGGAAAATACAGCTATCCAGTCTAACCATTCACTCGAAATCATCGATCGCCTCTTCATAAATATCAAAAGTTAGTAAGACTAGTATACAAATCACCTTTAATATTTATCTAACCTGAGTTCGGGATAAGCTAAAACACTAATTATTTCGTTGTCACATAAACGCTTGAAATACTCGCTGTCAATTGTCCATTGTCAATTGTCCATTCAACAAAACAACTTAACTTTCTTAACCCGAACTGGCGTTATCTAAGAATTTCAAAGCCGTTAAATTCTTCATCCTCAGCTATTACTTCTACTCGTAGGTTGTTAACCATAGCAGATGGTGGTCCCAATTCAGCCCATTTTAGCAGTGCGTCTACTTTTTCGGTGTCTCCTAAAGCTACAATCTCCACATCCCCATTCTTTAAGTTACGTACATATCCATTCACTCCAATTTTTCTAGCTTGTTGTTGTGTAGAGAACCTAAACCCTACACCTTGTACTTTTCCCGAAACTATTGCTCTAATCTTTGTCATGATTAATTGTTGGCAATTTTGATCTTTATCTGAAAAGGCAATCAAGATGATGCAGAAAGTTTGCCAGGTTAGATTAAAAAATATCAGATAAATCTACAACTAAATTAGGTAATATAGTTTCTCCAGACAAACTAATAGGACTATTTAAAATTTCTTTGTCTTGTCCTTGCCGATAAATCTCCACTTTCCTTTCATCGGGATTAATCAACCATCCTAATTGGATATGGCAACTCATGTATTCTGCCATCTTCTTTTGTGTAACTAATATATCATCAGTTGGTGATATCAACTCAATAACAAAATCAGGATCGATGGGTGCAAATCCCCTCTTTTGTTTATCCGTTAAACTATTCCACTTAGCGATCGCCATCCAACTGACATCAGGAGAACGAGTTGCACCATTAGAAAGTTTGAACCCAGTAGATGAATCGAACGTAATACCTAGTTTGGTTTGGCGATTCCAATACCAAATTTGTCCAAATAGATCTCCATTACGTTTGCCACTTTCACTGCCCGTTGGAGACATAACTATTAAATTTCCTTCCGCATCAGTTTCCAGTTTAAGTTCGGGATTAGAAGCACAGAGATGCTCAAAATCCTGGTCGGATATACAGTCAATTACAGGCTTAAGATCGATAGTATAGACAGACATGATCGAAAATAAAATTATTTGTTTAATTCTAATTATCAAAGACTAAAGTCACGCTAAATTTAGTTTCACTCGCTCATCTACTATAATCAGTTAGCAGCAGAAAATAAGCGAGTATGGCTTCAGGTAGAAGACTTCATCTTCTAGGGGAATTATCTATAGCAATACAAATTTAAGTTAGGATAAAAAATACTGTAGGAACGTTACGAACAACGTTCCTACAAAGCTTTTCTGACAATAAAGAAAAAACTTACTAAACAGATTGTGTTTGCATTTTTCTTGCTTGTTTAACCATCTCAATTAAGGTATGGTGAGCATCTTCTGCATCTTTGAGATCACGATCGAATTCTACTCTAACAGGAACAGTTTCTCCTTGAATTTGAGCAGAGAAATTCATACCTTGAGGATCGATCGAGAGCATTTTAGCAGATTCGGCTTCAGGAGAATTTCCGAAAGCTTTGACGTATAAAACTAGTGCATCACCATGATCATCATTCATGTGTTTACAAATTCGATCGCTAATTGCAGGAGTAATTGCTTCAGACATAATTATTTTTGACTAAATCTTTATTTATGTACTATCTAGCCATCAGGACTTTGGTGTCAATCCAGCCATAGGCTATTTCATTTAATTTAACCCCTTCAAATTCAATTTGCTGTTGCTTTACTTGTTGACCACCAAGAGCTTGATAAAATTGGCAAGCGGGATTATCCTCCAAAACCCATGCCAACATTGAGGCTAATCCTGATCGAGATAATTTCTCTGCAATCTTCTCGATCAGTTTTCGTCCTATACCTTGTCTTTGATAATCATAGTTTTTATCCAGATAGATGTTTATGACAAAAGGCGATCGCTTCATCGAGACAATCAGTTGTTTGTGGGTAGATAATCTGAGGTCTAGTGATAATAATAAGGGGAATACCTAACTCTTGAGCAACTTTCCTCTTAGTATCTTCTCCTCCTGCCTTACCAGATGCTTTGGTTACTACCAAAGAAATTTGCCACTGCTGCCACAAAGCTTTTTCTAATTCTGGGCTAATAGGAGGACGAATAGCTATAATTCTCTCGGTTGTGAAGCCAGCAGCGATCGCCATAGCTAATGATTCTGGTTTAGGCAAAATCCTGGCAAAAAGTTTTGCTTTTTCATGCCAAGATTTAAATAAATGTAAATTTTTACAACCAATTGTTAGTAATACTTTTTTCCCTTGTAAATAATTTTCTGTTAATAAATCTTCAAAACTATCTAAATTAATAACTGTATTATTTATTCTCCCCATCTCCCCATCTCCCCATCTCCCCATCTCCCTAAGAGAGGGACGTTCGTAACGCAGATAGGGAATATTATTAGCCTTAGCTGTGGCGATCGCATTTTGAGATACTTCTACTGCGTAAGGATGAGAAGCATCGATGAGGGCAATAATCTTTTCTCTCAGACAAAATTTTTGCATTGTCTGAAGATCCATGCAGCCAACTCTTACTTTAAACTCAGCAGGATAAAGATTCTTGGCTGTAGGGGTGGCAACAGTAATAATGGCAGAAAGATCACTGCGATCGATCGCCTGAGCAATTAACCTGCTTTCCGTTGTTCCGCCAATCAGCCAAATCTTACCTTGCTCTTGATCATAATTTTTTACCTGAGTCACATCAAACACACATTTAGCATTGAGCATTGAGCATTTATCATTTACCATTCAATGTTCAATGTTCAATGTTCAATGAAAGGTCAGAGCTTATCTTCCTTTGAGAGCTTTACGAAAATTCTGACGATAGGACTTATTAGCTGCTAGCAAGATGGGCCATAGTAAAGACAGAAATAGCTTATTAGGTAAACTAGAACCAAAGTTAGTTTGTCTAAATCCTTTCCAAAATCTCCAGATTCCACCTAAGTATGCTACTAACAAGACAATTACAATGAATTGGTGCATAAATTTGATAATCTGCTATGGATTTAAATTTGATCGTGTTGTTTCATAATTATATCGTTTTCGATGTAGTTTGCTCATAATATAAATAGTTGATACAGAATAAATATCAGAAAAGTAGTTGAATTAAAATTTGACATTGTAGCGATCGCGCTGTAATTAATTTTGTTGAGGTAATTAACTTAATTGTTAAAAAATCCCAAAAGATCAAGACAATATAAATAAAGCGTTAATTTTACAAGAAGGTAAGGAGGAATTATGCGTGCAGTGCTAATGGCTGGAGGTTCAGGGACTAGACTAAGACCTCTAACCTGCGATCTGCCTAAGCCGATGGTGCCGATTCTCAACCGTCCCATTGCGGAGCATATTATTAATCTATTAAAACGAAATAATATTACAGAAATAATTGCCACCCTCCATTATCTGCCTGACGTAATGCGAGATTACTTTCAAGATGGGAGTGATTTTGGCATTGAAATGACTTATGCAGTCGAAGAAGATCAACCTTTAGGTACTGCTGGTTGTGTCAAAAATATTCAACAGTGGTTAGACAGTACTTTTTTAGTGATTAGTGGAGATGGCATAACGGATTTCGATTTACAAGCAGCGATCGAGTTTCATAAACAGAATAAATCTAAAGCTACTCTGATTCTTACTCGCGTGCCTAATCCAGTGGAATTTGGAGTAGTAATTACTGATGATACAGGTAGAATTAATCGTTTCCTAGAAAAACCTTCTCTGAGTGAAATCTTTTCCGATACTGTCAACACAGGTACTTACATTCTTGAACCAGAAGTTTTAGATTATCTACCAGTTAATGAAGAATCAGATTTTTCTAAAGATTTGTTTCCCCTCCTCTTAGCCAAAGGAGAACCAATGTATGGATATATTGCTGATGGCTACTGGTGCGATGTCGGACACCTAGAAGCATATCGAGAAGCTCAATACGATGCCTTAAATAGAAAAGTCAAAATGGACTTTGCTTACCCAGAGAAATCTCCTGGGTTATGGATAGGTTCTAATACTTACATCGATCCTACATCCAAAATTGAGACTCCAGCTTTAATCGGCAATAATTGTCGCATTGGTGCAAGGGTAAAAATTGAAGCAGGAACAGTTATTGGTGATAACGTAACTATTGGTGCAGATGCAGATTTAAAACGTCCCATTATTTGGAATGGAGCAACTATAGGAGAGGAAGCTCATTTAAGAGCTTGTAGCATTGCTCGTGGCACTCGCGTAGATAAAAGAGTGCAAGTACTAGAAGGGGCAGTAGTTGGCCCTTTATCTACAGTAGGAGAAGAAGCCCAAATTGCTCCTGGAGTTAGAGTTTGGCCTAATAAAAGAATAGAGTCGGGAGCTATTCTCAATATTAATCTTATTTGGGGAAATACGGCGCAAAGGAATTTATTTGGTCAAAGAGGAGTATCAGGATTAGCTAACATTGATATTACTCCTGAGTTTGCCGTTAAATTAGGAGCTGCTTATGGTTCAACTCTAAAACTAGGTTCAACAGTTTTAGTGTCTCGCGATCAGCGTAGTGTCTCCCGAATGGTCAGTCGATCGCTAATTTCTGGTTTAATGTCGGCAGGAATTGATGTACAAAATCTAGAAGCAACAGCTATTCCTATTGCACGGACTATGACCACTACTTTAAATGCCGTAGGTGGAATTCACGTTCGCTTATATCCCGATCGCCCAGACTATGTTTTAATTGAGTTTTTTGACAAATATGGTATTAGTATCTCCAAAGCCAAAGAGAAAAAAATTGAAGGGGCATACTTTAAAGAAGATATCCGCAGAGTATCAATTCAAGAGATTGGGAATATAGCTTATCCCGATCAAGTGATTGAAACTTATAGCCGTACCTTTGAAAGACATCTCAATGTTGAGGCGGTTCGTAATAGTTTTTCTAAAATCGTTATCGATTATGTTTATGCTGTATCGGGAGCAGTTTTACCCCGACTCTTAGCTAAATTTGGCTGTGATGCTGTAGTTCTTAATGCCAGTTTAAAACAATCTGCTCTCTCTACTACAGAAAAAGAGGTCTTACTGAATCAATTAGGACAAGTAGTAGAAGCTTTGAAGGCCAATCTAGGAGTACAAGTATCTGCTAATGGTGAGCAATTTATTTTAGTGGATGAGTCTGGTTTTCCTATTCGGGGTGAAACTCTTACTGCATTGATGGTAAACACAATTTTAACCGCCAATCCTCGTAGCACGGTAGTAGTTCCAGTGGATGCCTCTAGTGCTGTAGAGCAAATTGCTCGTCGTCATGATGCTAAAGTTATCCGTACTAAAGCTAATCCTACGGCTTTAATGGAAGCATCTCAAGATAATCCTAATGTGGTTTTAGGTGGTAGTGGCGATATGGGTTTTATTTTCCCTCAGTTACATCCAGGCTTTGATGCCATGTTTGGGCTGGCTAAACTAGTCGAAATGCTGACAATTCAAGAGCGATCGCTAGTACAAATTAGAACAGAACTACCCCGTGTGTGTCACAAAACCTATACCGTTCGTTGTCCCTGGAAAGTCAAAGGTGCGCTGATGCGTTATTTAGTAGAAACTCATCCTACAGAAAATTTAGAATTAATTGATGGAGTTAAAATTATTAATCCACAAAATGACAACTGGACACTAGTTTTACCCGATGCAGGAGAACCATTAGTACACATTTATGCCAACAGTGAAGACCGTGATTGGGTAGACAATACCTTGGCAGAATATCGCCAGAGAATCCAAAAATTTATTGAGCAAGAACAAGGTCTAGTTAGAAGGGAGATTTAACAAGTTTGAATTGATGAATTAGGTAGGTGTGGGGAGTGTAAAGGGAAGATCTTGAAGGGATTTATTATCTCTCAAAACAATCTTAAATCACTATTAGGGGTGGTTTATTAGCCATCCTGCAACCCTAAAAAACAGTACAATAGTTCTTGATAGAATAGATAATTGCGAACCGATCAGTATACGAATCTATAGGAGTATTAATTACAATGAATAGCTGTGTTTTGATGGCTGAGATCGTCAGTGAGCCTCAATTACGTACCACTCAAGATAATCTTGATGTAGCAGAAATGATTGTGCGCTTTGATGGACTTAGAGAAGAAGATCCCCCAGGTACGATTAAAGTTTTGGGATGGGGTAACTTAGCTTCAGATATAAAAAATCACTATAATCAAGGCGATCGAGTTGTGATTGAAGGTCGTCTATCTATGAATACAATTGAGATGCAAGAAGGGTATAAAGAAAAACGAGCAGAGCTAGTTGCATCTCGTATTCACGCTATTGGTCAAAGTAGTGGTTATGCTAATGCTATGGCAACATCTATGCCTAGTATGACCATGAGTGCGCCCGAACCAGTACAAATGAAGCAAACACCCAAAGAAAACCCTAGTGCTTGGTCATCTCCTAGTCCTCAACCTGCCCCAATTTCCCAGTCCCAACAGGAGAGGACTTATCAAGAATCTTCTACCCCAGAAACAACAGCAACTCCAGATAATGCAGATTGGGACGAAATTCCTTTTTAAAGATCTGTTTGGTAATTTCATTTAGCATTTAGCATCTGTTTGGAAGTAGGCTTGAATCCAAAATGTTCAATGTTCAATGTTCGGTCAAATTTTCCCATGGGCGTTGCGGATTAAAAGTATGAAACTTATAAGTAGTAGTTTGACTAGCTTTTAGTTTCTTGGAGCAAACAAGTGTTAAGGTAATTAATTAACTTTTCATGCCCTAATTCCGTAACGCCTTCTTATGAAATCATCAAGATTCATAGTTACAACAATTTTAGTGATTCTAGGAATTAGTTTTCCTTCCACTGCCTCTACTTTCGATCCTTCTCCATTATTTGAACAGGTAAATAATTATCAAACAACTATTACGACTAATGGCGATCGCGCAGACATCTACTATCCAGATACAGTAGAATCCAGCAACTTTCCTGTTGCTTTACTTCTGCAAGGTGCGCTAGTAGATAAAGCTGATTATACTGATTTTGCTAGTACAGTAGCCAGTTATGGGTTTGTGGTCATTGTCCCTAATCATTTTCAATCCTTTCCAGAATTTGGCTCAGAGGGACTGTTTGCAGAAGTATCTCAGATTGATGATGTATTGACTTATGTTGAAGCAGAAAACTCGAACTCTACATCTCCTCTAGAGGGAATTATTGATACTGACAACCTAGCTTTGCTTGGACACTCTCAAGGTGGTGCAGTGGGTTTAAGTGCTATTGGTAACTACTGTCTACCTAGGATATGTAATGGAGAATTTACTCGTTCAGAAGAGATAGTAGCAGGAATTTTCTATGGTACTTATCTACAAGATTTCAATACTGGTGAATTTCTGGCGATCGATAATGATTCTATTCCTCTTGGTTTAATTAGTGGAAGTGTTGATGGCGTTACGACTCCTGATGAAGTTGTAACAAGTTACGATCTAGTTCAAGATTCTCCTAAAGCCTTAATTACCCTTGAAGGCGCGAATCATTACGGAATAACCAATGAAGATAGCGTACGCGATCCCCTTCGTCCTAATCTCGATCAAGATATTGCTAACGAAACTATTGCTCGTTGGAGTGGATTATTTTTACGAGCTAGTATCTTCAATGATAAAGATGCTTTCGATTATGTCTACAATACAGGAGATGCTAGAGATGATAATGTTAGGGTGATTAGCCAAACCAAGCCCGTTCCCGAACCAATTTCTGCGATAAGTCTGTTCGCTTTGGGGATTTTCGGTTTTGCCTGTCAAAAAATTCGTTAAAGTCTTCAATCAAGCATCAGTTATTTGTAGGGGCGATTCGCGACGCGGAGCTAGTCTTTTAGGGCGAATCGCCCCTACTTTTTTGAAAACGGATTGAACCCTACATAGCAAACCTCTTGGTCAAAACTTGGGTCTATTAATACAGAGGGAAAGTTGAGTTTGATATGACCCAAAAACTGAGACAAGAAAAATTAATCACCCTAATCGTAAAAGCACAACAAGGCGATCGTCTGGCTTATAGTCAAATTGTGAGGCAGTTTCAGGATTTAGCAGTGGGTTATGCTTATTCGATCTTGAGAAACCTCTCTTTAGCAGAAGAGGCTGCACAAGAAGCTTTTATCGAGGCTTATCTTAATCTAGATCGACTCCGTAATCCAAAAGCATTTCCTAGCTGGTTCAAAAAAATTGTCTTTAAACATTGCGATCGAGCAATTCGAGGGAAACGTCCTTCTTTTGTTTCTTTAACTCAGACAGAGGAATTAATTTCATCTCAACCTAGTCCCTTGAGTATTGCCGAGATCGGGGAATTACAAGCCAAAATTAATCGAGCAATTGAGTTATTACCCGAAACCGAGAGAGAAGTGATCACCTTATTTTATCTTGGCGATCGATCGCAAAAGGAAATTAGTACTTTCCTGGAAATTTCCATCTCGACAATTAAAAACCGTCTATACAGTGCCAGAAATCGACTCAAACCAGAACTTATGAACATGGTAGAAAACTATTTAGAAAATCAGCGTCCTTCTCAAGATAATACTTTTGTTAATAAGGTTGCTCAAACCGTTGAAGCTGCTTGTAATGGCGATAAAGAAACCATCCAAACTTTGCTTCAGCAAGACAATAGTTTAGCTAATATCAAAAGCAAAGAAATTCAAAGCACACCACTTCATTTAGCTTCACATCGGGGCTATTTAGATATTGTTAAATTACTGATAGATGCTGGTGCTGATGTCAACGCTGAAGAAGGTAACTATAGCAAGAGTACTGCATTACATTGGGCAGCAAAAGAAGGTAATTTACAAGTAGCTTTAACGGTTTGAGCAACCTTATTAATAAAAGTATCATCTTGAGAAGGACGCTGTTTATCTAAATAGTTTTCTACCATGTTCATAAGTTCTGGTTTGAGTCGAT
>JAAUYI010069399.1_pt1 | contig 21800 bp, 20 predicted proteins | sample 7278041 | NCBI WGS metagenome assembly JAAUYI01 (sample SAMN14350216, study PRJNA611818) | marine sediment metagenome | isolation source: surface marine sediment (0.6m) | place: French Polynesia: Moorea | collected 2018-08
AGTAGGCCTTCATGAGAATCTCCACGATGGAGACCAGAGTCGCAATAATGACGATATAAGAGGCAATCCGCACTTTACTTGGTATCACATTCCTCAAAGCTGAGATGATCCCGTTTGACATGGTTACCACAAATGTCAAGGCAAGCCCCATGCCTAGTCCGTTCACCGCGGACGTAGTAATAGCCAGCGCTGGACACAGTCCGAGGACGAGGCGAAACGGCGGTATGCGCTGCCAGAGGCCGGCGGTCAAAATCGATTGAAGGTTCTGGGTCATGACTGCTCCTTGAGTTCGGAGATCGACTTTAGAATTTCATCTTTATGATTTTGTAAAAACAACATCGCATCATTGGTACCACCGACTGCAGCCCTGGATGTGGTGGTAGCACCGCTGATGGCATCAATTTCACCACCGCTCGCGGTCAGAGCTACGTCCGCATCGATCGGCAATCCCTGCCACTGGCGACGAAAACCGGGTTCCTCGATCCTGGCGCCAAGTCCCGGGGTCTCACTGTGGCTGACCACTTCCAGGCCGGTTTGCCTGCCACTTACCAGATCAATGCCTATCATCAGTTTGAGATCACCGCCATAGCCGCCTTTCCCAGTCGTTTCAATGGCAAGCGTGGAAACCTGGTCACCATCTACTATGAAAAATACGGGTATTTCAGTATCACCGGCGCCAATGACAACCTTGTTGTTCAGAACCTCTTCGGCAGGCTTGCCAAAAAGTCTTTCTAACGCCGGGCCACGCACATAGAGGTCGGTCTGTTGTTCAATCCGCGGAGCCAACCCTTGGTCGGCCATGGTAAGCACCGCCGAGCAGATTCCGGCAATCACCGAGAGCACGATAACCATCCGAGCTATTTCAGACATTTTCGCCTCCCTTGACCCGAGGTTTGATCATATCCAATAGTGGAGAGCAGAGATTGGCCAGCAGCACGGCATAGACAATGCCATCGGTATGCTGCGAATACCCCCTGATAAGCATCAATAAAAAACCAGCGATTATCCCGTAGCACAACATAGGAATCCTGTTCACCGGTGAGGTCGTATGATCGGTGATCAGGAACAATCCCATGAACAGCGTTCCGCCGCTGAGGAGATAAAATTGAGGTGAAGCGAAGGTTCCCGGATCAGAAAGATGCAGCAGCGAGGCGGTGACCAGCAGGCCAATGAGGAAACCGGCTACTACCTGCCATTGAATCTCGCGTAACAGTAGTAAAAACAAGCCACCGAACAATATCGGCAGCACCATTGCCTCGGCGGCACCTGCAACTTGGCGGCCAAGCAGCAAATCCAGCCACTGGTATTGCGACTCGGCGGAAGCTCCCAGTGATTTCAGCATGCGCAGAGGTTCAACCATGGTAACCTGCCAATCAAAATCCTTCAATGCAGCGGTATTGTCCATGCGTCCCGGCCAGGAAAGCTGCAGGATGGCGACGCTGAGAACCACTGGTTGTGCCGGAAATCCACCAACACCACCAAAAAGCTTCTTCCCGACAATCACCATGAAAAAGCAGCCTGTCAAAATCAGCCACCAGGGAGCGTTCACAGGCAACATGAAGCCGAGCATGAGACCGTACAGAAGGCTGTTCCAGTTGGAAGTGAGATCACGCGAAGGTGCCAGCCGCTCGGCCACGAGATCGATAACGACGGCAAAGAAGACACAGAGGCCAAAGATCCGTAGTGATGCCGTGCCGAAATAGTAGATACTGGCAGCGATGGCCGGCAAAAGGGCAATCGCCCAGCGTTGATAGACTTGCGCGATTCCTGATCCCATCCGGCAGTGGGGGCCGACAGCCACATCGAGCATGCTCGAGTCCGTGGGGCCGGGTTGCTGGTACATTTTTATTTCTTTCATAACCTTACTCTTCGTTCCAGACGTATCGTTCACCGTGGGTCATTTCATGGTTGCAGAAGTGCAGGAGTTGGACGATGGGTCGTTCTGCGGGACACACATACGCACATAAACCGCATTCGTGACACGCCTCCGGACGCAGATTGTGCGTTGAATTAAATTGGCCGAATTCAATCATCCGATTGATGAGGTGCACTTGTATTTTCGCAGGACAGACACGGGTACAGCGACCGCAGAAAATACAGGGGGCAATTTGGTCGAAGGGTGAGAGATCCTCGGCAATGAGGTAAACACCGCTGTTATAGGTAAGCGGTGTTAGATCGGAATACTGGGCAATGCCCTTCATGGGGCCACCAACCACGGGACGGGTATAATCGCTTATCTGCAGTCCTTGACTGCCCAGCACATGTTTCAACGAGCTGCCCATGGGAAAACGAACGGTGACCGCTTTGTCAATGGCTGGACCGCTTATCGTCAGACATTTCTGGATGAAAGGCGAGATGCCATCCAAAGCGTCGACCATGGCTAGAATATTCTCGATGTCCTGGACGATTATACCATGGCTGATATAGCTCTCGCGATTCGGTATTCGCCGGCCCAACAGCTTTGCCACGACCTCTCGCTCAATACGACTCCAATAATCCTGAGACAATGGCGCAATTTTAGCAAATTCAGAAAACCGCTCTTCTGCCCATGACTTAAGTTCTTCGGGAACAGTAAGCCAAATATCGGCGTCGGGTAACAACATGCGAACTCGCTTGAGGCCTTCAGCGACTTTTTCTGCCTGCTGTTCGAGAAGAAGCTGGGAGGTGAGAATGGTTGGCTCTTCCTGGACACCGGTGATAATAACAGCTTCCAACCGGGGTAGTGTGGCGATATCACCTGAACCATAATCACGTCCAGATAGGGTCCAAGGCGCGTTGACACCGGAAGAGCGAATCCGCTCTAGTGCTGCCAACGGATTGGTTAGAGCCACCGGGCCGTCGTCAAACATCTCTTCGGGAGCCAATCCTTCCTGACCGTCGTTTTCAATCACAACCGCAGGAGAATGAACACTCTGGGCGGTCCAGGTGGTTGCAATTTCCCTGACCTTACCACTGATACTGGCAAATGTACTGTTTCCAAGCCGGGAGCGACCGATCACCTGGCCTCGACGGACACTGTCTCCCGCCTTTACCGTCGGCAGGTAATGGATGCGTCCAGGGTAGTCCAGGGGAATCATAACCCGCTCTGGATCACTAATTTGCCGTATCTCGGGGTCGTAGGCCGGAACCGTAGGCAGCGCCGTCTTGTTTCTGAACAACTTTAAAAATTTCTGCATGACTACTTTTTTAACGTAAATGACAAGCCGCGCATAACACTTCGCCATCGGCTTCGGTGAATTGCTCCGGTGAATTTTCAAGGTGACAGTTAGTACAGCTCGTGTGGTACACCTCCGAAAGAGAACCTGGGGCATGGCATCCCAGGCAGGTATGCTCTTCTATTTCAAGATACTCGTCGTGATCCATGATGTCCGGGGAATAACTGTCGTCGTCATGGCACTCCATACAACCTATAAGAGAGGTTTCGCTCTGCTGGACCGCAGGGTGGCACTGCCGGCAGGAGGCGGCTTGATCGTCATCCGCTATCTGCTCATGACACTGGCTGCAGTCAGTGCCGTGAATCTCTTTAAGTTCGTCATGGCTGAAATCTTCAGCGCCCATATCCTCGCCGTGGCAGTCTTCGCAGGTTGTTGCCTGGACAGAGCTGTACAATGAATGATGACAGACTGCGCAGGAATCAGCCATTTCATTGTGAGCGCCATGATCAAAAAGTACAGCCCCAGCCGTATTCCGAAGATATTTTCTGTCCGTTTCCGCCGGTGATTCCGGAATGAAATAGGCGAGAATAACTGCAACTGCTGCAACAACAACTACAATTGTCAAGGAGCGTGTCCAATTTCGACGATCCTGCAAACTACCACTCATGACTATCCCTTAAAATCAATCTTTCATTATCCTCATCACTCATGGTGTACCAGCGGCACGAAGGACGGGTACAACTAATAAGTTTCAACTTTTTCGAGTCGGAGACCGATACATGGATAGCAGCTAATTTGCAGCCGTCCTGGATGCAGGTATGGCCCGGTTCGATCAATGAAGCACGACAATGTGGGCAACGTACGTCGGCCAGCTCTTCGTCATCGTCAACATGCAGGGTACTTTCTTGGTCAAGCACATTGAGATAAGCGGCAATCTTACTGATGCCGACCTCGCCCTGATTGTTGACAATCTCCAAGACTGCCTGGTCACCTTCATTCAGACCGGCATCACAGTGGGGGCACCAACAGTTTAAGAAGGTGTTATGCTTAATATGGGACCTTTCCATCAGCGGATGAGATTCCCAGACCTCTTCTTCCCAACCAGGTGGTTTATCGGAATCTTTTTTTGTCATCGGCAGCTCCGCAATTAAATCAAATATATAAAAATTATACATTTACGTGTAAGACAATCCTATATTATCCTCCACGACTCAACCAACATTGAAAACAACCTCGCCAAGGTATCTTATTTTAAAATCTATTCCCACAAAATTCCTCTTTTTTCAGAAAACTTTCGTACTATTTCGTGTTACGTTGATATATTTTTATCACGACAGTTTTTGACACTGCACGGATCGATTAAAATTTTGCCATCTTGCCTTATCGCTCGCAGCTCACCATATTCGAGAAGCTGGTACACCACTTTTCGGCCCACCCCCAAGAACTTGGCCGCCTGCGGTACGGTAACAAGATCCGATAATATGTGTTCTGTTTTCTGTTGCATTGCTGTATTCCTCTGCTGAATTTTGTCCTAACCCGAATTTCTCCCTCTTATAAAGAAGAAAAGCTGCTGAGAACCAGAAGTTAACCACAAAAAAGAATATTTGCAGTTGCAGCTCTACAACCATGGTATGCCAAGAGGAAAAAAATATCTCAATAATTTGGGTTATCAGTTCAACAGTTGAAACATGAAGAAGCTGGAGCTATGCGCAAATGATGGATTCGGATCAGGATTCTATTTCATCGCGTCTTGGATGCCTGCTTCAAGTAAATCCGGCTCGGTAAACAGTTTCATTTTTTTCACTCCCCGTCCATCAACAAAAGTATTGGTATAATGAAGCCCCGTCTTCCTGAGAATCTTTACACCGCTATCCAGCAGGATAAAATGATAGTTAAATACAACATACCCGAGTCCGAGCAGCAAACAGAGTGTAATAATTTTCTTCAAATAAACCTCCATCGACAACTGTTTTGGTTACCTGGATACCCATGCAGAGACCTTTCTCATCGGATAAGCAAATAATTGATGACTATTCTCCTTTTTTCAAAGGTAACAAAACGGTAAAAGTTGTCCCCTGTTCGATTTTACTCTCCACACTGATCGAGCCCTGGTGTGCATCGACGATGGACTTGACAATGGCCAACCCCAGGCCGGTACCATGAATTTCCCGGGTGTTCTTATCCTTAACCCGGTGAAAGCGGTTGAAAATCTCAGCAAGGTCCTCCTCGGGAATACCAAAACCGGTATCACTTACCCTGATGACCGCCTGCTCGTTTTCAACGCCCGCTGAAACCGTTATCCTGGCATGTTCTGGTGAGTACTTTACCGCATTGGTCAATAAATTGGTGAGCACCTCGTCAAGGCCCTGCTTGTCAGCATTGAGTAGAGGAAGTTCATCCTCAATCTCAGTAGTTACTTCGATGCTCTTTTCCTCGGCGGCCGCCCTATGAAAACTGACCTGCTCTTCAACAAGATCTCCAAGCTGAAGCTCTTGCATCTCCCGACCGACCATGCCCGCCTCAATTCTGGCCAGATCGAGGAGTTCGGAGACAAGTTCTACCAAGTTGTTAATCTTTCCCGAGGCTCTCTCCAATATCTGCCGCTGTTTATCGGTCACCTCGCCAGCCAGGCCGTCTAGAATAATCTTTATCTGGGCAAGCAGAGAATTCATCGGACTGCGTATCTCATGAGAGACCATGGAGACAAAATCTGATTTCATTCGATCCATCTCCTTGTCGGCGGTGACATCGTGAAGAACGGTGGTTGTCCCCAGAATTTGGCCGGCTCGATTACGAAATGGCGAGCAATGCATGTTGATAATTTTTTCGCATTCACCGTCTTGCGAAGGAATAGAAATTTCCTGGCACAGTTCGGCAATAGTGTCATCGGGCATCGCCAGGGCCTTGTCGATACTGGCAATGATGGAATCATTAGTGACTACCTCCTCAACCGTTCTACCCTGCGGTTGTGAACCCATGTAGCCGACCATATTGAGAAATGCCGGATTAGCCAGCACAATTCTACGGTTATTATCGGTGGTCATTACCCCGTCGAGCAGCCGATTGACCATTACCCGCAATCTTGACTTGGAATCCTGAATATCCTGGAGGGCTTGGATATATTTTATCGATTTGGCAACAATCGTCCGCAGCTGATCTGGGGTAAATGGTTTGGGGATAAAATCGAAGGCTCCTTTTTTCATGGCTTCGATGGAATGTTCCACTGTCGCATAACCGGTAATAACTATCACGGCGGTATCGGGATGCTTCTCCTTTAGCTGCGGCAAGACCTCAAGTCCTGAAAGGTTGGGCATCATCAGATCAAGCAAAATGACATCGTAGTGTTTCTCCTCGATCATGCTCAACCCCAACTCACCGTTGTCGGCCGTGGCCACATCATATCCCTCTTCCTCAAGCACCATGGTGCAGGCGTCACGAATCCTCTCCTCATCATCGACCACGAGAATCTTTGGTGCTTGTATTTCCTGCATTGTCATGCTTTTTCTCCTTAGCCCGAATTTTGCGCGAGTCTGGTGGGTTAAAAGAACCTATTTCTCTAGCGGTACAGTTTATGCTCAGGAAAACACTTCAAACATCATCTATAATATACCAATAATGCTGTATTTTATTCTAAAAGACTCTTCTTTTCAGGCAATGTTCGGGTTAACCAATGGAATCAAATGGTAGGCCATCTGAATCGGCTAAAGCGGGCAGCTCCATTATAATCGTCGTTCCCTGTGGTCCCGTTTCCTTCACCTTGATATGTCCCCGGTTTTCCTCAAGAACACCATAGGCCATGCTCAAGCCCAAACCGGTGCCCTTACCCGGCGCCTTGGTGGTAAAGAAAGGATCGAATACCTTGTTCAGATTTTCCTCGGGGATACCACAACCGGTGTCTGAAACTTCGAGATACGCTTTACCGGTGCGTGGTTCACCATAGGTTTTCAGGATCAGAGTACCGTTGCCTTCCATAGCGTCAATAGCATTGATGATAAGATTGATTACCACCTGATTCAGTTGATTTTTGTCTGCATCAATATAGATGAGATTGTCGGCCAGATCCTTGATGACTTCAACATGTACAAATAGTTTCTGGTCCCTAATCAATCCCAGGCTTTCGTTTACTAAAGCATTGATGAGAAAAATATCTCTTTTGGGATTGGTCTGGCGGCTGTAGGCCAGCAAGTTCTTGACAATTTCTTTGCACCGTTCGGCATCTTCGAGGATGTAATCGAGGTTTTTCTTGTTGGGACTCCCTGCCTCCAGTTTCTCCTGCATGATATTGCCATACATGAGAATGGAGGTCAGTGGATTATTGATTTCATGAGCAACACCTGCTGCCAGACGACCAAGTGAGGCCATTTTTTCACTCTGGACTACCTGGGCCTGAGCTTCCTTAAGTTTTTGCTCCACCGCCAACTTTTCCCGCAGATCATTGAAAATAGCAGCTGTGGCTGATTCCTTGCCTTCATCGTAAATGATTGCCGCGGTCATCTCGACCGGAATTTCCTCACCGTCCCGAGTGCGGATATTCACTTTGGTTATGGGCAGTTTGCCACGTTCACCAAGAGAAGGATCACGCAGTTTACGCATGACTTCACGGGCAACTCCTTCAGGATAGAAATCTTCGATATTGACCTCGTCGGCTTCGGCGATGGTGTAACCGAAAAGCTCTTCAGCCGCGCGATTCATCAGAATGATGTTGCCCCGGCGATCTGCTGCCATAATGCCGGATACGGAGCTCTGCACCACGTTATCGATGAGCTCGCGCATCCCGCTGTACAGTTTCTCAAGGGTTTTGATTTTGGTGATATCCCGGAAACTCTCGATTATATAGACAACATCACCATTGTCATCCAAAATGGGAGAAAAAACCCGGTCCTCCCATCTCTGCCGGCCCTGGCTGTCAGTGGTGGTAAACACAATCGACTTACCACTTTTCTTTTTAACGGCATCGGTGAGGGTCGGTTTTACTTCACCTCCTGCTGATGATTGGGTAACTGTTCGAAAGAGATGCTTGATATCCTCGCTTTTCTGGCCGATGGTTTGCTCGGCATTACGATCGATTTTCTCTTTTAATCGACGATTTACAGCAACTATGGTACCATCGGGTGCCAGTATTCTGGTGGGGTATGAAAGTGAATCAAAAATCCGCAGTTGCCAATCATTTTCCGATGTTTTGGTAGCCATATATAATCCGTCGATCTAAGAAGAAGTTACCCCATTTCCGTTGTCAGTAAATTTCAGTTTGCATCAGGATGGTACGGTACAGACTTCAGCAAGGCATTCGGCGGTCTTGCTGCCATCGCCCTTACCAACCACAAGATGTACGCTGGTGCCGGTACATCCAGATGACAGCAGATTTATACCGCCTTTTTGCAAGGCAACAAAAACTCGCTCGGCAATGCCGTAGCGATCCTGAAAATGTGGTCCGTGGAAAGAGACCAAGTCAACCTCCTCTTCATTAAAACTACCTAGGCACCTAGAATCACATGCTAAAATGGCGTGGATTGTCCGTAAAGTGCTCTTTCGCCAACGGTCTTCGATGAGTAATTCGCCATGAAAGACGCTGTTCTCTTGAGTTTGCCCAAGAAGGAGCCGGAATTTCTCTTCCTGTGAGCCAAGTTTTCGATATTCTTCATTTCCGTATAGCTCTGCGGGCATCTGCCAGCTGATCCGGGTAAGTTTTTGTTGTACATCCATGCCATATATTCGTATTTTCGGCTCCCAGTACACTGCAATGGTCTCCACCGGCTGATCACCTAAGAGCACCACCGGTCGAAGGGGGGTATGATTATCGGGAAGCTCACAGCAGGTGAGAATTGCCTCCACAGCCTGATCTAGAAGGAGATATTCGCAATGGATGACAAGTGCGGAGATAGAGGTGCTCACACCATGAAAGGGAATTTCAGCCTCAATGAGAGCTTGGATAACCCGGGTATAGAGCCCTAAGGCAAATCTGTGAGGAAAAAGGGTTATGGTTCCCATGGAAGGTATGACCCGCCTTTCTCCTGTTTGCAGCTCCTCCTTTGCCTCCACAGCAAGCCTGGGAAAATCCTCTGCGGCAATACAGAGGGAGGTATAAATTGTGCCGGCTGATTGTACCTGATGAAGATGCGGTATGGTTATTTTGGCTTCGGTAATCCGGCGCAGCAGCGTAATGAGTTTTTCAGAGGACTTTGCCGACTCCTGAAAATCAATGTGAACCAGCTCACCACTCAGCTTGATACCTCCTAATTTGAGCGTATCAACCATGCCGTCCCTCATGAGTGATGAAAAGCTTGGAGATGATCACCGGATTTTTCATCAGAAGATCATCCCCATGCCATGAAAAAATGGCCTATAGATTATCCTTGACTATCTCCATGAGCTTGTCAAGATCAATGGGCTTGGGAACATAATCGTCAGCCAGAGTGGTTTTACCACCCATATGCGTATAATTGGTGGAACTGACCGCGTCGGAAACAGCAGTCAGCAAAACCACCACGATGTCTTTGTAATCATCGGAGTTTTTCAATTCCTCACAGAGAACATAGCCGTCTTTTCGCGGCATCATGACATCAAGTATTATCAGGGCCGGTTTTTCTTCTTTGATCTTCTCAAATGCTTCAACTCCATCGTAAGCCTTGGCAACCTGAAAATTCTCGCTCTCCAACTTCATGGAGATCATTTCCACCAGATCAGTATCATCATCTACAACCAAAATGAGTTTCTTGTCGCTCATCAGTTTCTTCCTCCTTAGACCATCACGATTGTCGCTAGTTAGAGCTGCAGTTCCCTAAACACCAAGACTTCAAGGTATCTATACCTGTGGTCTGGGATAGAGACCGGCCCTTTTAACTATCTCTTCCACCTTTTCTTCCCACTCAATTGCCATAATATGAAATCCTGCAACTCCTTCAACATTTTTCAGTCTTTCAATGGCTTCAACGCAGATTTTAATGCCTTCTTCCGGCTGCTCTTCCTTGGGGGTTGCAGCCATACGGTCAACAATTTCCTGGGGTACTTCCATGCCAGGTACCCGATTTTGCATAAATTTGGCAGCTCCGACCGACTTAATTGGAGTAATACCGGCGAGGATATAACATTTTTCATGCAATCTCCTGGCCCGTACACCCTCCATCCATTTTTCAAATTTGTCAACATTGAATATACACTGTGTCTGGATAAAGTCAGCACCTGCGTTTATTTTTTTGGCCAGACGCATGACCCGCAGCTCAAAAGGATCGGCAAAAGGGTTGGCTGCGGCACCAATAAACATCTTTGGTGGATCTCCCTTCAAATCAGCTCCCCCCTGAAACTTTCCTTCATCACGCATCTGCTTGACCATCTGGATCAGCTGAACAGAGTCGATGTCATGGACGTTGGCAGCCATGGGATGATCACCGAATTTAGTGTGATCACCGGAGAGGCAGAGCATGGTATCGATTCCTAGAGAATATGCACCGATTATGTCTGCCTGCATGGCGAGACGATTGCGATCACGAGTAACCATCTGCAACAGGGGATGCAGTCCCTGCTGTTTGGTGATAACCGAGGCGGCGAAACTGGACATTCTGACCATGGCGGTCTGATTGTCGGTGATATTGACAGCATCGACGACACCTTCCAGATATTTGCTCTTTTTCACCACTTCTTCCGGGAGGGCGCCGCGGGGCGGACCACATTCCGAGGTTACTGCAAGATGACCAGCATTTAAGACTTTTTCTAAATTGCTCTCTGTTTTCATTCTGCCAAATCCTCTCTGATTATCTTTCGTGGACCACTCCCGCCACCGGAACGCCAATCCTTTGCCGGGGTAATCTCGACAAAACTCTCTTCTTTTCCAAGAGCCTTGAGCCGATCCCAGATCAGCTGCCAGGCACAATCAACATCCTCACTGATCTCGCAATGCCCACCCGCTGAACCACCGCATGGGCCATTCATCAGCTGTTTAGCACACCTGGCAATGGGGCAGATGCCGCCGGTTTCACCTAAGAGGCAATTGCCACAGCCCTGGCACCTTTCGGCCCAGACGCCCTGGCGCTCGGATGCCCCCATGAACTTGGTGTTTACTGCCGGGAAAATCGGTTTATCTTTGTAGCGCATGGCCAGCTGCTGGACACCACAACCACAGGCCATGGACACTACCGCATCCACACCGGCAATCATGGAAACGATCTCCTCAACATACTCAGGGTCACATTGTCTCTCCAGGGTGTGCTGGCGAATGTCGATGGAAATGCCGCTTTTCAACAGAGCCATCTGCAGCCCGGAAGCGAGCAGTCCTACCTCTTTGCGTCCGCCGGCGGCGCAAACCGTTACACATTCATTACAGCCTAGCAGAAGAATGCGTTTGTAGGGCTTGACGTATTCTATCAGTTCTTCTAAAGGTTTTCGTTCAGCAGTGATCATCGTGGTTCAATCTCCTTCTGTTTTAGCCATCAACAGGCCACTTGACCGGTTTGACCGGCGGTGGCGGATTTTATCGGGCTCGGTCCGAGCTCGCGTATTTTCTCAGTGATTGTCGTAGCGACCTCGGCAAAACGGTATCCCATGCCGGCGGACAGATACACCATTTCCAGCCGCTCCGGTTCAATGCCGATTTCTTCCATATATTTCCGGACATATTCTACTCTTCTCGCAGCTTTAGTGTTGCCACTTTTAAAATGGCAGTCGCCCTCAAGACAGCCTGCAACATAGACTCCATCCGCCCCTTTTTCAAAGGCCTTGACAATATGCAGGGCGTCAACTTTGCCGGAGCAGGGCACCCGGACGATTTTGACATTGGCGGGATAGGGCAGACGCTGGCTGCCAGCCATGTCAGCTGCTGTATATGCACAGTAGTGGCAGCAAAAGGCCACAATTACCGGTTCAAAATTCTTCATTACGCCTCAGCCTCCAAGCCATCAAAAAGTTTCTCTAATTTCGCTAAAATCCGGTCGTCCTCGAACTGCATGAGTTGAATGGCCTTGGCCGGGCATTCAGATGCGCAGAGACCACAGCCATGGCATTGGGCCGGATCGATTTCCGAATAGCCTTCTGCATTGATGAAGGGCACGTCAAACGGGCAGGCTCGAACGCATATGAGACAGGACGCACATTTATCACTGTCCACCCTGGCCGATGCTGCACCAAGATTGATGGAATCCTGAACAAGCATGGTCTGCGCGCGTGATGCCGCAGCTCTAGCCTGAACCAAACTTTCCCGGATGGACTTGGGCGAATGAGCCGTTCCAGCAACATAAAAACCGGGCATAGCCAGATCGACAGGCCGCAGTTTGACATGATCTTCGAGAAAATAACCATCATGAGTGCGCTGCAGCTTGAAGGTCATGGCAAGTTCCTCGGTGGAGTCCTTGTCGGCTATCAGTCCGGTACTGAGACAAAGATGATCTGCTTTTACTTTAAGCTCCATGCCCAGGATCGGATCATTGAAGGAAATTTCCAGCTTTTCTCCGGCCGCTTGCACCTGAGGAGGTTCCTCCATCTCGTAGCGGACAAAAATAACTCCTTTTGCCCGGGCCTTCTGATAATATTCCTCCTGGAAACCGTAGGTCCGCATGTCCCGGTAGAGCACAAAAATCCGGGTATCAGGATTAATCTCAGCCAGACGCAGCGCATTTTTCACTGCATTCTGACAGCAGATGCGGGAACAATTAGGATTATCCGCGTTGCGAGAGCCAACACACTGGATCATCACTACATTTTCCCAGCGTTTTATCGCGTCAGGCTGTTCTTCGAGCATGGTCTGCAACTCGATCTGGGTTGAGACGTTGTCATGGCTGTCAAGAAGGTACTCTTCCGGCCGGTTGGGCTGGGCCCCCGTGGCCATGATAGTTACCCCATGATTGATCTGCCGGTAAAACATCTGCTTGCCCACCTGCATTCCAGTTGAGAACATTCCCGGCATACCATTATGATCGACGATAATTGCTCCAGTGATCACCTCTATGAGCTTATGGGCCATCACCTGATCGATGAGTTCGGTGACGAATTGTTGAATATCATCGCCTTCCAGAGTTTTCCTGAGCTGTTTGGCTACGCCGCCCAGGTTGTTCGACTTTTCAGCGAGATACACCTTAAATCCCTGCTCGGCAAGCTCAAGCGCAGAAGTCATGCCGGTAACCCCGCCGCCAACCACCAGAACATCTTTGTTCATGGGTAGGCTGTGCTCGGAAAGCGGTTTGGAAGCAATGGCCCCAGCCACCGCCATCTGAATTAGTTCCTGGGATTTTGCTGTTGCCTTAACCGGCTTGGCACCATGGACCCAGGTTGACTGATCGCGGATATTGGCCATCTCCAGCAGATATTTATTGAGTCCCGCCCGCCTGATCAGTTCCTGGAATTTAGCCTCGTGAGTCCTGGGCGAACAACCGCCGATAACCACCCTGTTAATTCCTTCGTCGATAATGGTCTGTTGTATCTGCTCCATGGATTCCCGGCTGCAGCCATGCCCCTTGGCCTGAGCTACAGCAACGCCCGGGAGTTTGGCTGCGTAGTCGACGAGTTTATCAACATCGGCAACCGCACCGATATTCTCTCCGCAATCACAGATGAACACACCGACCTTGGCATCTTCACCACTGACATCTCGTTCGGGGATAAGGGCAACCATATCCTTTTCTTCCTTGGGTGTGGTGGCAATGTCCTTGGCTGCCATGCAGGCAGCAGCACTGGCCTGGACCATGGTCTCGGGGATGTCCTTGGGTTCCTGCAATGTGCCACAGGTGTAGATGCCCGGCTTGGATGTGACCACCGGATTGAATCCGGTAGTGCGTGGAAAATTCTCATCATTGAGCTCAAGGCCCATGGTTTCCATGAGCGCTTTGGTATCATCACCCACCTTGAATCCGGTGGCCAGAACGACCATATCAAAATTTTCAGTGATCTTATTTGCATCTCCTTCCAGAGTATAGGAGAGCTCAAGATCATCTTTTCCTTCTGGTTGGAGAATAGAGTGGGGGCGGCTATGAATGAAGCGGATGCCAAAGTCATTTTTGGCTCTTTGGTAGTAAAGCTCGTAGTCTTTGCCAAAGGTTCGCATATCCATATAGAAAATCGTGGTTTCAATGTCCTCCTGAAAACGCTCCTTCGTCACCATGGCCTCTTTGAGGGCAAACATGCAGCAAGCGCTGGAACAATGTGACCCAGCTCCTTTCTGGATGCCTCTCGAGCCGATGCACTGGATCCAGGCTATTTTCTTCGGCTGTTTGTTGTTGGACGGTCTGAGCAGCTTCCCCTGGGTCGGTCCTGAGGCAGAGAGAATTCGCTCATATTCCAGACTGGTGACCACATCGGCCTTGGTGGCATAGTCAAGATAATCGAGATGACTCGGATCAAACAGTTCGGCTCCGGTGGCCAGAACCACTGATCCACATTTAACCTCTCTGTTTCTACCGATGTCATCCGGCTCAATGGCTCCAGCCGGGCAGATCTTCACCAGTGCCTCAACATCCTCACATTTTTCCAGGTCGATGGAGTATGCCTGGGGTGTGGCCTGCGGGTAGCGCATGCAGGTCGGAGCCCGGTGGTCAAGTCCGGGGGTAAAACGTACACAATCGGGAAAAGCCTGGTAGCAGTCGCCGCAGGCGGTGCATTTTTCCAGGTTGATATAGCGCGGCGCAGTCTTCAGGGTTGCTGTGAAATTCCCCTTTTCTCCGCTGACCGCTGTCACCGTGGTTAAGGCGGCAAGCTCGATATGCTTCTGGCGGCCACTTTCAGATAGGTTCGGCGAGATTGTGCACAGATCGCAGTTATTGGTGGGAAATGTTCGGTCGAGCTGAGTCATCAAGCCACCGATGTTATGGTCTTTGTCCACCAGAATAACATTTTTTTCAGCCTCGGCCAGGTCGAGGGCAGTACGAATACCACCAAGCCCACCCCCTATTACAAGCACCTTATCACTGCTTGGAAGCGTCTTTGATTTCTGCATTTCTACCTTCTTCTTTTACGTATTGCTGTGAATTTGGCATAATTCGTCATTAAAGAACGAGTTGCGCACCTCACCTTTGCTTTTTGCTGAGATGGACTAAGTACGTTCAGTTCTCATCAGCCTGCACACCTCAACGGCCATGCACTTGCCCTGGGCTGCGTGAAAGACTTCCTAAACTCCGGCGACATCAAAAATTTCCGGAAGCTTATGCTCCCAGCCCAGGGTCTGCACCTTCACGCCCTGAGCTTTACCTTTGAGAGCGGCAATGGTCTCGCCGGCAATCTTGGTACCCTCAAGCTCCCGGTCAGGTGATTTACGTATCCGCCGGATGAGGTCATCACTGATATTGGCACCGGGCTCACTGTTGGCAATGTACTGGGCTATGGCCAGTGATTTAAGCAGAAAAACCGTGGGAATAATGGGTACTCCCAGACCCTTGGCCTTGTCCAGAAAGCCGTCGAAGGCTGCAACATCAAAAACTGGCGGGGTAATGATAAAGGAAGCACCCGCTTCAACCTTCTTGCGGGCAAACTCCAATTCTTTTGCCAGCATCTTTTCATCATCCCAGGGAGCAAGGGTACATCCTGCCGTAAAGGAAGGGATGCCGTCCAGTTCAAACCCTTCCATATCCTTGCCGGAGGAGAGCGAACGCAGTGCACTGAGCAATTCAAACTCATCAATATCATCGACCGTTTTGGCCTCGCGGTGATCACTTTGACTCATATCTTCGCTGTGGGTGACCACGATATTGCTGATTCCCAGTACATGGGCAGCCATGGCATCACCTTGCAGGGCAAGACGGTTTTTATCACGGCAGTACATATGCATAATGGTCTCGATGCCTTCTTGACGCATCAGCACTCCGCCTGCCAGTGCACTCATCCTGACAATGCCGTTGTCCATATCCGGCACGACGATGGCATCAACCCTGCCTTTGATGCGGCGGGCGTCATTGACCAACCTGGCAATATTCACACCTTTCGGGGTGTGCATTTCCGCCAGTACGGCGAATTCCTTTGTTGATAATTTCTTTTGAAAGCTCATGGTTTATTTTTCCTCCAAGTCAGAGATATCGGTTTGCAATTCGCAGTATTCAATAGTTCGCATTCTGTTCAACGGACTAAAACAGAGCTGATTCGGGATGAAAAACATCGACATCCTTCAAATCTTCTCCGAGATACTCACGCTCATTGGGTCCGAGTATGCCCAGTGAGAGGCAGATAAGGGTCCAGAGGTGAACCGTGTTATACGCCCCACCAAAATGATGGCCAATATCGTGAACCTGAGCATGACAGTTGTGACAACCGGTAATACAATAATCCGCACCGGTCTCCATTATTTGATCAAATTTGAACTTGCCGTAGGCCCGCCGTTCCTCCTGAAAGCCGGATTGGAGAAATCCGCCGCCGCCGCCGCAGCAATAATTGTTAGATCTATTGGGGGTCATCTCAACGACGTTTTCTTCGCCGACAACCTGTTTCACGACATAACGCAGATCTTCGGCAACGGCTTCACCATAGCCTTTCCGGACAATCTGGCAGGGATCCTGGATGGTGAATTTGATCTTCCTCTCCTTATTCCAGTCGGAGTTGACCTTCAGGCGCCCCTCCCGGATCCATTTCGCATAGTATTGATATATTGAAGCTACTTCGAAGTTATGGTCGATGTTGAATTTTTTCAGTCCGGCCCGGACTGAGAAGGTGATGTGTCCTCACTCCGTGTTGAGAAAGACCTTGCACCCTAGTTCATCGGCCTGTTTTGCCGAAACCCGGGTGACGTGTTCCCAGCATTTATTATCGGCGAGAAAGAGGCAATAGTTTTCCGCTGCCCAGCCTTTGCTGCCATAGGTCCAGTCAACTCCGGCCAGATGCAGAATTTTCCAGAGCGGTACCAGCTCATCGGGCTCGGTCACCGGTTCCCGGGAGTTCTGGTTGAGAAAAAAATGGGCGCCAGGCTTGTCGATCGGCGCCTGCATTACTTTAAATTCGGGCTGCGCCTCCTGATATTCGGCAAGCACGTCTTCAACGACAAACACAAAATCATCCGGAGCCGTACCCATGGCGCTGTTGGAATCATTCCGCAGGGCCATATCACAGGAATCCCGTATTCCCTTGGGTCTTTCGTCGCGAGGCCAGCTGGCCCTGGCATTAAAAACCAACTGGGGAATATCTATTTTCATGGGACAGACATAGATACAGCGCTGACACATGGTGCACATCCATACCCAGTTTGACTTGGTTGCCTCTTCATCCATGCCCATTGCACACATGCGCAGAAACTTGCGCGGGTCCATGTGCTCAAGTCCAGAAGCGGGACAACCGGAGGCACAGGCGCCACAGGTCAGACAAAGATTGAGATTGCCGCCCTCCGGCAGAATCTCAGCAACCTTGTCCATGAAGGAGCCCTGTTTTTTTCCTTTGATTATAATACTGCTTTCTGCCATTGATTTCGTCCTTGTACTGTTGTTGCTATCTGGTTTGGCTGCCGATGGTGCCGACACCCCCTGCCAATTACGTCAACTGCGCTTGCGAATACGCATCCGCTCAAACGTATCCGTGTCTGTATGACCCTTGCTTACCAGTATTTCGTACTCCTCCTGCGGTAAAACCTTGAGCAGATCCTGGCGTATATCCGCATCTATCCCTCGCACTTCCAGAATCTCCGAGGGGCTCATACTACTCAACACCTGGGTCACCTTCAATAGCGATATTGAAGAAAGTGAATCCCTGAAATCTATTGTTTTTTTTACCATTTCTGTCAATATCCAGACAAAGGTCAAAGTCTACGATCTACCAGGCAGCATATGAAGCAACATCTGCGCCAGCGTGCAATCAGAAATACTTAAAAATCACATAAGCATTAGTGCCTTAAAAATTCATTACAGCCATAAAAAACGAGAAAACGGAAATGAAACTTAAAACCGCTTGGTTAGAACCTGCATCCAAGGCACTTATACCCCCTTGTGGGGTGCTAGTATTGTGGGATAACTCAACGGATTAGACACCGTGTTTTAACACTGATGCTACAACGTAGGAGTGCTAAAACAAATAGATTTGGCAATGAACTGTTAAATTGTTTAAAGTGTTTAGCTTTACAAGTGTTAAGGGCTTAACAGAGGGATACATGATTGGACGCGAGCTGGAAGGATACTGGAAGACCGTGGTGAACACCATTCGTGACGGCATTATGATCGTCAACACCAGTGGTGCCATTGTCTCCGTCAATTCCGCCTTTGAGACAATCACCGGATACTCACGTGATGAGATAATCGGAAAATCATGTACGATTCTCCAGTGCGATATCTGTGAGCAGTCTCGAGCCGATGGAGGCGAGTCATGGTGTGCGCTTTTTCGCTGCGGCGAAGTTGAGCAGCGTAAATGCACCATACGCCGGAAAGACGGTACCTATTTCCAGGCCCTAAAAAACGGAGCCATCCTCAAAGACCCCGACGGCAGCGTCATCGGCGCCGTCGGCACCATTGCCGATATTTCTGAAATCGCTGAAAAAGATGACCAGCTTGAGGCTTATCGCCAACAGCTGCACTCGGAGGATGTCTTTCAGGGCATTGTTGGGGTCTCCCAACGGATGCAACAGGTTTTCGACATGATCAGGAATGCGGCCTCTTCTCAGGCACCGGTGATCATCTACGGCGAGAGCGGTACAGGTAAGGAGCTGGTCAGTCGGGCCATCCACAATCTTGGTCCACGCAAGGATAAGGCTTTTATCAAGGTCAACTGTGCCGCCCTGACCGAGTCGTTGTTGGAGAGTGAGCTGTTCGGCCATGTCCGCGGTGCCTACACCGGAGCCTACAAGGATCGAGTCGGTCGTTTTGAGAAGGCCAATGAAGGGGACATTTTCCTCGATGAAATCGGTGATTTGCCCATCTCCACCCAGACTAAACTCCTCAGGGTACTAGAAGAAAAAGTCATTGAGCGGGTCGGCTCAAGCAGCCCGATCCGTACCGATGTCCGTATCATTTCAGCGACCAACCAGGACCTTATGGAACTTGTCGAGCGTGGCGTATACCGTAAGGACTTTTATTTCAGGATAAATGTCATACCCATCTTTCTGCCACCCTTACGTCAGCGTGTCGAGGACATCCCCCTGCTTGCAGAATCTCTATTAAAAAAGATGCTCCTCAAAGAAAAAAAGAACATCAAGGGGATAAGCAAGGACACCATGGAAGTGCTGATGAGTCATTCCTGGCCCGGCAACGTCAGAGAACTAAAGGGCGCCTTCGAGTATGCACTGGTTACCTGTCATGAGGAAATAATCCATCCTCACCATCTTCCTGAAACCATCCATAAACCACAGCGAAGGAGCACCACAACCGGTAAGCGGACCTCCTTCAATATGCAGGAAATTGAAAAGCAGGAATTGTTGGAGGCATTGTCAAAAACAGGCGGCAATCAGTCGAAGGCAGCAGAATTGTTGGGCATTTCCAGGGTCACCGTGTGGAACCGGATGAAACGCTATGGAATCGATGCCAAGCGACTCATCGAAGTGCAGGGCAAAACGTCAATTAACAATGATAAATAATCGCCTGCCCCAACATTGACCTATTTATCGTCAAACACCTTGCGGATAGCTGTGGCCATATCCGCTTTTATCACCGGCTTGTAGATAAAGGCCTTGACCCCGAGGGCCTCTGAATATTCATCGGAAATTCTGCTGCTATAGCCGGTGCAGAGAATAATTGGTATATCCCGACGCACCCGCAAAAGCTCCGTCGCCAGCACATCACCGGTCATCTGCGGCATGGTTATATCGGTAATCACCAGATCGAAATCATCCGATTTCGCTTTAAACAACTCAAGCGCCTCATAGCTGCTTGTTCTTGAAGTCACTGTATAGCCAAGTGATTCCAACAGACGGCTGGTCATTTTAATAATTGGTGGTTCATCGTCAATTAGAAGAATGCGTTCGTCTCCCGTGGGCAAGCTTACATCCGTATCTACTTTTTGCTGGTCGAGATAGCCAGTCGTCGGCAGATATATAGTGAAAACCGTTCGCTCGTGGGGTTTGCTGATCACACTGACCGCACCGCCGTGATCCTCAACAATGCCCTTGACCACTGCTAGTCCCAACCCCGTTCCCTCACCGGGTCCCTTGGTGGTGTAATATGGTTCAAAAATTGCCTCTATCTTTTCACGCTCAATTCCAGGTCCGGTATCCGCTACGGTAATCTGGAGATATTTACCAGGTGGAAACTGTAGCTCCTGCAACTGCGGCGATACGTCAATGTTCGTCTCCTCCAGGCTAAGCTCCAGCACTCCACCGCTATCATGCATGGCGTGAGCAGCATTGGTACACAGATTCATCAGAACCTGATGAATCTGGGTGGCATTCCCATGTACTAGCGCCTGACTATCAAGCTGTGTCTGTATTTCAATAAAAGTGGGAATGGTTGAACGAACGAATTTCACCACTTCTTCGGCGATGGTCTGAACCCGGATGGGCTTTTTTTCTTCCTCCGATTGTCTGGCAAAAGCCAGGATCTGCTTGACCAGATCTTTTGCCCGATTACCTGCCGCATACACCTCCTGAAGGTTATCGTGGAGTTGAGAGCCTCTATTTACGTTGGCCAAAGAGAGTTCGGTGAATCCTAAAATTGAGGAGAGTATATTATTGAAGTCATGGGCAATCCCTCCCGCCAGGTTGCCGATGGATTCAAGTTTCTGCGATTGCATCAGCTTTTTTTCCAGGAGTAGTTTATCCCTCTCGGCAATCCTCTCCCGAGTAATATCCTGGATGACACCAAATACTTTAACTGGTGCGCCGGTGTCATCTCTTTCCAATTCGGCAATTGAGCGAATAATTCTAAACGTCGGACCGGATGCCGGACGAATCTCAAATTCCAGGTCATAGGGTTGATCATTTTCAATGAGATCGACCAAGGCCTGGTGCACCCTTTCTTTCTCAGGTATGCAATTTTCCACATCCTCTGTAGAGAATTGTTTTGTCTGGGGATCAAATCCATAAATACGCTTGGCCTGATCGGATTCCCAGAAATTCCCGGAGACAATATCATACTCCCAGTTGCCGACTTTGCTTATCTGTTGCGCCTGCTGGTAGCGCTGAGCATTTTGTTTCAATGCCCTCTCGGCCGCCTGACGCTCGTGTATTTCCACACTCAGCTTTCTGTTGAATACGAAAAGTGTAACTATGCCCGCACTGGTAACAACCAGCACGAATAGGACGATACCAATAATCCACCAGAGCCTGCTATAGTCTACGATTGCTTCTGGCTCATAGAGAAACCCTTCGAGGGAAAAAGCGGGGTCGATCATACCGAGGCTGGCGTAGGTGTTTAGAATATGTTTCCACCTCCCGGGATTCATGTGGCCTATCTGGACGAGCTCCGGCCGCATGTTATTGGTTATGGTGGCCGCTTCAAAGCGCAGATGGTCGCGAGTCTTGGTAATCTGGTAGTTGTTTTGCAATATATCGATGATTTCTTCCGGGTGGTCCACAGCATACTGCCATCCCTTCAGTGAGGCCTGTAAAAACGTTCGGACCCGCTGGGGACTTCGCTCAACCTCTTGCTCGGTGGTAAACAGACAATCGCTGTAAAAATCGACACCGTAGGTGTACGGGGAGATCACCGTTGGTTCGATACTCTGCTGTTTAAGAAACCAGGGCTCGTTAGTGACATAGGCACTCACCGCATCCGTCTTTCCCTCAATGAGATCATCGAGGTTATAGGTCTGGTCGAGCCGTTTGAAGGATTG
>JAAUYI010169276.1_pt1 | contig 21665 bp, 21 predicted proteins | sample 7278041 | NCBI WGS metagenome assembly JAAUYI01 (sample SAMN14350216, study PRJNA611818) | marine sediment metagenome | isolation source: surface marine sediment (0.6m) | place: French Polynesia: Moorea | collected 2018-08
ATCAACGAGAAGATGAATAAGGCTCCTCTTCCCTTTGTATCCATGCTGAACCTCTTCACCTTCTCTTGGGGCTGGGGGAAAAAGAGGCGTCTACGGCGATCTGTCCCCTAGCTATTTTTCCCGTTGCAAGACCCTTTTGTAAAAGACCACGCAAAACCCTATCGTAGACATCAGCTTCTTGCAGTTGCTTGAGCCATTGCTGTTGATCTAGGAACATTATGAATCGACTAGGGTTTATAGGGAGGTCCTTCCATCGACAACCAGGCCATCGACAACCAGGCCATCGACAACCAGGAACAAGACGATACAGTATTGAGTTCCAGACCTTTCTCCTATCACTTCTAGGGGTCCCCCTCTCTAAAAGTGGAGTCCCATTCATAAGTTCTTGTATAAGAAACCACTATCTATCTGATAACTCTAAAAATGCTTGCGCCACCATGCATCTCCTGCTAAAAAACAGAAAACATTTTACCAAATCAACGATTTAGTTGGATCGGTTCATAGAAATGAAATTCTAGGAAGGATTTTTCTGCTTTGCTCTTAAGTAGGTTTTTTATTTAAATAATTAAAATTCATAATTTTAAAATTAATTTATTTAAATTTATATAATTTAATTTATTAATAATTATATTCAAAGAAATAAGAAGGGGATTATGGCAAGGGCTTTTTTATTTAGATTCATCATCTTTTTATCCGTAGGTCTTACAGCGTTTACAAGCGAAGCGTTTATCCTTTCGTTACAAGACGTCCGTCCTACAATGGATAAAATGTTTACTTACCACGTTGAACATAAAGAATTTTCTCCAATCGTTGCTAAGCGCTCCCTAAAAATTTATATTGAACAGTTCGATCCAGATCGTATCTATCTTTTAAAAAATGAAGTAGAAGCCTTTCTCGAGGTCTCACATAAAAAGGTTTGGAAATTGATGAATCACTATCAGCAGGATCAATTTCCTGAATACTGGAACCTCACCCTTACCATCCAGCAAGCGATTCGGCGAGCTCAAACGATGCGGCATCAGCAGATTGACAGACTGATCGATAAAGGAGAAGAGGCGTTAAAGCGCTCCGTACCTCTATCCTATTCAAATTATCCTTCCAATGAAAAAGAGCTAAACAATAGGATCTATGAAAGATTGATTCTAGAGGTCAAGTCCCATCTTCGATCGAGAAAAGATGTTTCCATCACTCCCCAGTTGATCCAAAAAATCTTGAAACATCGGTCAAAGAAAACAGTTGCTTTCGAAGAGGAGTACTTAAGTAATGCGGAGCATCTTTTGACTCTTCATATACTTAAAGCAATGGCAAAATGTTTAGATGCGCATACAGGGTACTATAGTCCTAAAGAAGCGTATGAGATTCGGACCCTGCTCAAAAAAGAGTTCTCGGGTGTAGGAGTTGTTTTCCGTGAAGACTTTGATGGAATTTATGTGACAGATCTTGTTCCTGATGGACCTGCTTCAAAGAATGGGACGATTCAAATAGGAGATCTCCTTGTCTCTGTGAATGATCAAAAGGTCGAGGCGCTAACATTTCAGCAGTTCCTTGAAATGATGAAAGGAAAAGCAGGATCTAAGGTGACTTTAGAGGTCAAACGTCGTGAGCAAATGGTCCATGTTGATCTGGTTCGTGAAAACATTTCAATGGATGATGAAAAAGTCACTTTTTCCTGCGAACCGTACGCGGATGGGATCATTGGAAAAATTGATATTCCAGCCTTCTATGACAATGGTGGAAAAGTGAGTGTTGCTCATGACTTGCGAGAAGCGCTTCGCTCCCTAAAAGCTGAGGGAAATTTGAAGGGAATTGTCTTGGATTTTCGGGAAAACTCGGGAGGTTTCCTAAGCCAAGCGATCAAAGTTTCTTCTCTTTTTATTAACGGAGGACTCATCGTCATTTCTAAGTATGCCGATGGAGAGGTGACTTATGTACAAGATGTGGATGGACGTCAATTTTTCGATGGGCCAGTTCTAATCCTGATCTCAAAAGCCTCAGCCTCTGCTGCAGAAATTGTTGCTCAAGCCCTGCAAGACCATGGCGTTGCTTTGATTGTGGGAGATGAGCGTTCTTACGGCAAAGGAACAATGCAATTCCAGACAATTACTGATGAAAAAGCTAAGGCCTTTTTTAAAGTCACTGTTGGGCGCTATTACACAGCATCTGGCCGATCGCCTCAGATTCAGGGAGTCCAGGGAGATATCTTTGTACCCACTGCCTTTTCTCCCTGCAGTATTGGCGAAAAATACTTAGAATTTCCTCTTACCAACGATTATCTAAGTAGGGATATTTTTCATTCTCTGATACATAGTAAGCAGGGATCTTATAAAGATATGGCTCTGTTTACAGTCCCTTATCTCAAGCCGCGCGAAACTTTGTGGAGACAAATGCTCCCCACTTTAATCAAAAATAGTCGGGAACGGATCGAGAAGAATCAAAACTATCAGTTCTTTCTTAAACTAGGCAATGGATATCGCCCTAAAAAAGCACAAGGGCAGTCAAGACATGATCTTCTCAAAAAGAATTATGGGGTCAATGATCTCCAAATTCAAGAGTCTATTGAAATTCTTAAAGACATGATTGCTCTTGCCAAGGTTCAGAACCAAGGCGCGTCATCGATTAAAGGAAGTTGAAAGAGTTTTTCCTAAATGGGGCTTTCGAAGCAACGCAACGCAGTCTAATCGATTACACTGCCCTAAGCAAAACTTGGTTGCGCTAAATCTTCAAAAAGCATACCATCAACTGTTACTTTTGTTAAGTCTATCCCTTGGCCGGATAGCTCAGTTTGGTAGAGCAGAGGACTGAAAATCCTTGTGTCGCCGGTTCAAACCCGGCTCTGGCCAAATTTTGGGTAAAAAGCGGCGCATTCTGCATCTTCCGTACTGCCCGTGCTGCTCTCGTCGAGAATCTGCAACCTCGTAGTATTGCTGGACCACAAAATTTCTTAACCCAAAACATAAAGGTCTTAATGAGCGGTGGAAAACTTTTTTAGCCGTAGCTTCTGATGCCAGGCATCAGGTAAGCTTCGATTGCTAAAGGGCTTTTTGAAAGTGACAACCCTGCTTGAGAAAAAGATCAAAACAAAGCTTTTAAATAGAAAAGAAGTCCATTTATCAAAACCTAACAGGCAGTGAGATTTTTGGGAGAGTATTCCTTAGTGGGATAGGAAAAGCTAAGAGTCTCTCGATTTGCCGCGGTACTCACACCTTTCACTGCTATCAGGGTTTCCATGTCGACATTGAGAACAAGTCCATTCCAAAGTGGGAAGTTCAAATTTGTTGCTCTTAAAGCTCAAACTATGATCAGCAAGCAAGACGCTGCTCAAAAAGAGGGTAAGGATAAATGAGAAAGCATTTTTTTCATGTAAATAACCTCTAGTAAAAGTTTTTTAATCAATTTTTACGTGTGTGCTTTAAAGAATAATTCGTCAAATATTTTCTAGACAAATGAAGCCTAAAATTGGATGAGAGCTTTACAGATGTAAGTTAGGTTGCTTTGTGTAAGCTGCTAAAGGACAAAACCCATTCCATTCGGTTGAAAAGGCTTTTCAACTATTCTTAAGGGAGACTATAGCGCGCTTGCTTTCTAAGTCTGTTTTTACTAAGTTGAATCTTAAGTATTGCAAGAACACGCGCAGTCTAAAGCCTTTGAAAAAACTACATTAGCATTTTTCATGAAGCAGTCACTTCTAAATTATTAGATGCATGCTTAGATGTAAATCGAAGGAAAATTGCTCAGAGAGCCAAACTTTCACAGGCGAGAGTACAAAATGCTTTTTCAAAAAAGAGGAGTCCAACGAGTCGAAACAGCGCTCAAATTGCGTATGAACCTACCTGGAATGAAATCGGCGCTGCTTATTTCTTACTCGGATTTGTCTCTAGTGAACTAGCTAAAAAGGTGAAAATTTAGGGTAAAAGGTTGAGGATGTGAAAGAAGAAGTTAAGAATGGTAGAACATTGAAGACCGCCTTGCCTTTTCTACTAAGGTGGGTATGTGTGCCACGTAAAAATGCGCAGAGAAATTGAAAAGAACAAAAAATTCATGCTCGATATAGGTTTAGCAAATGTCTGAAAAAGAAAAGATAAAAGTAAAAGTTCCTCCTCATTCAAAAGAATCGGAAATGATGGTTCTAGGGTGTATGCTTACCAAGGTGAATAGTTTTACTATTGCAGCCGATGCTCTGCAAGCAGCAGACTTTTACTTTACCGAGCACCAAGCAATCTTCCATTGCCTAAAAGGGCTTTTCAAAAGCGACAAACCTGCAGATATTCACCTTGTCTCTGAAGAGTTAAAGCGCGCTGAAAAATTCGAGTACGTAGGTGGCGCTCTTTATTTAACAACACTGGCGCAGTATGCGGGCACTTCAGCCTACATCGAAGAATACGTGCAGGTGATAAAAAATAAATCGATCCTTAGAAGGATGATTTATGCCGCTCAAGAAATTGAAAAAAAAGCCCTAGAAGAGCCTAGTGATGTGCGTGGCTCTTTAGATGAGGCTCAAAAAGCCTTCTTTGTCATTTCTCAAACCACCAATGCTAAAGCCGGGAAACAGATCAAAGACATTTTTTCTGGGATCGCTTCTGAATCAGGTCTTCCCTATCTGAAAGAATTAGAAGAGCGGCAAGAAACCTACTTAGAGAAGAAAGACAAGGGAGAAGAGGCTCCTTTGTTCACAGGAATCCCTACAGGATTTACTGACCTTGATCATATGATCAATGGACTAGCTCCGTCTAACTTGATGATTTTGGCAGGTCGGCCAGGAATGGGTAAAACAGCTTTTGCTCTAAATGTTGCGGAAAATATCGCCTTCAAACACCAAATGCCTGTTGGCATCTTTTCTTTAGAGATGAGCGCAGAACAACTTCTTCACCGAATGATTTGTTCTCAATCAGAAGTTGAATCAAATAAAATTCAAACAGGCTCTCTAACCGGCTCTGAGTATCAACGTATCCGTGGTGCAGTAAGCAAAATGGAAAAAGCTCCGATGATCATTGACGATCAGCCGGGCCTAAAAATTACAGATCTCCGCGCCCGTGCTCGGCGCTTGAAAGAAATGCACGCCATTCAATTTTTGGTGATCGACTATCTTCAACTTTTATCTGGATCAGGAAATTATTACGGAAGTGATAACCGGCAAGGAGAAATCTCTGAGATCTCTCGAATGCTTAAAAACTTAGCTCGTGAACTCAATATCCCTATCCTCTGCGGTTCTCAACTTTCACGGAAAGTTGAAGAGCGATCTGGGCATCGCCCCATGATGTCGGATCTCCGCGAATCTGGAGCCATTGAGCAAGATGCGGATGTTGTAATGTTTCTTCTGCGCCGTGAATACTACGACCCCTACGATAAACCAGGTCTTGCAGAAGTCATTGTTGGAAAAAACCGTCATGGCACAGTTGGCACTGTCGATGTTGTGTATCGAAAAGAGTTTGCACAGTTTGCCAACTATACCAAAGCAGATGACAGTTCGATAGAAGAGAACTCTAAAGCTTTCGAAGCTTTTTCTCCAACGCATTAAGAGTCTTCAATTTTCTTTAGTTGTTTGTCGCTAGTGTTGAGCTTGGTAGCGTAAAGACTCTAGCTTTTTTTCGATCATTCTTTCTATAAAACTTTGGCGCTCATTCAAAAAGTCGGAATTCTCAAGAGCGTTAGGAATACCAAAGAGACTTTCAAATCCTTCTCAATTTTCCTAGCCCAAGCTAAAGAAAATTTTCGTTCTTTTTTGAGAATTTGATAAAGGCCAGAAGTTCAGATTTAAACCTACACCACATGTTTTTACTCATTACATGGATATCTTTTTGCCTACGGAAACAAAAAATAAACACCGACGTAGAAATTTCTGGCTCGCCAAAAATTTTCTTTTTAAACAAACCAAAACCAGTGGAAGTAAACTGCTAAATATTTATTGACAAAAAAAACTCTGTGCTACACTGTATATTGTTATTTTGCATTTACATAAAAATAACGAGAGTACAAAACCCATATGAAAACAATCATTTTTACCCTTATCCTAAGCACTCTATTTCTACCAGGTTGCCACGTTTCAAGTCGCACTGCGATGTACGGAAGTGGCGGGCGAACCTCCTACAATATCGCAGCACAAAACACCACAAATCAAGAGCTTCTGCTCAACCTTGTCCGTCTCAGATATTCCGATACCCCTTATTTTTTAGATCTCAATCAAATCACAACCCAGTTTAGTTTTTCATCAAAACTCAAACCAACGGTTAAGTTTTCTTTACCAAATAACTCTGGTTCCGCGAGCGGCGAATTAGGTGCAGAATTGGGGTGGTCTAATCAACCAACCATACAATATTCTCCTTTGGAAGGAAAAGATTTTGCTGTCCAGATGATGCAACCGTTAGGCCTTAAAATCATTCAAGGGCTTGTTTTTACAGGTTGGGACATTGACCGTGTCTTTAGACTGCTTGTTCAAAATATGGCTAACATTCCTAATTCTAGTGCTGCCTCTGGCCCTGTTCCCAGCAAGGTTCCTTATTACAAGAAGTTCTTCGAATGTTTGGAACTGCTGCGTCACTTTCAATCCTTAGAAGAGCTTCAGATTGGTCTTAGTTTCATCCCTGATGGAAATAAAAAAAATTCTGAAGATAAAGCCCGCAAAGAAAAACCCAACGCCATTCAAATCTCCTTTCCTGCCAACGGGGAGAAATCAGACCATTTAGCCGCCCTTTTAGAAGGGGTCAAGAAGACTAAAGGACGTTATGTCTTGAATATGCGACAAGCCTTCAATGAAGAAGCTTCGCTAGGATTTATGACTCGTTCCCTGCTAGGAATGATGTATTACCTTAGCCTCGGTGTAGAGATCCCTCCTGTAGATGTTGCTACAAGAACCGTTGAAATGACCTTCAACGATGATGGCTCCGTTTTTAACTGGCACGATGTGATCGGCGACCTAATGACCATTAAGTGGAGTCACCATCGCCCCGATAACTATTACCTCGCTATTCCCTACCGTGGACACTGGTTCTACATAGATGATAGCGATGTGAGTTCCAAGAGAACGTTTGTTCTCCTACAGCAGATTTACAACCTTCAATCAAAACAATCGGAAAAAGAAGAAGGGCCCTTGCTCACGATCCCCATCGGAGCTTATTGAGGGTAGCTGCGTAAAAAAGCTTTTGGGAAATTTCTCTTGAAATCCCTTGTAGGAAAAGCTTTAAAGCTATCATCCTCTAGGTCAATTCCAACAGATTGAACCCAAAAAATAGCGAGCGCTAGCACCGCAAATAAAAATAGCGAGTGCTAGCGCCGCCCTTTGGTATCCTAATGGATAGGAAAACATCAATAACTCAGTAGCGCGGCAAGTCTGCCTCTCGCTATTGATTCCTCTAAAAAGCCTTTCAATCTTACAGGGTGAGCGATATTTTAAGAGGGCCAAAAGCTTCTTTTATGGGCTATACAAAGAGCTTAGCTATAGACCATTAATTGCGACAATTTTGACGTCAAGATTCTCTAAACTAGACGCAATTGGATGAGTCATGACCATAAAAATTCTTGTATTGATTTGTAAATAACGAATAATCAGTAGGTATTAGAGCTCCAGATGAGCCGATTAGTGAAGATTCCAGTGATCCAAATGATGAATCCACCCCAGAAAGCACCCCAAAAAGTCGAAATATGGACCCCATAAGAGAGCTCACTGGCAAGCCAGAAGGTGAAACCATTGATCACTAGGAGAAATAATCCTAACGTGAAAATGGTGATGGGAAGGGTTAAAAGGGTTAAAATAGGCCTTATACTCGAGTTGATAATCGCGAGGATTATCCCAAAAAGGATAGCGTCAAAATTATTTTTTACTTCCAAGCCAGGAAGTGAATGGGCACCGATGAGAACCACGATCGTTGTAATGACGACGCGGACGATGAAAAAGATCATTTACGTTTCTCCAAGGTAATAGGGATCAGTCCTCCTGCGAGAATCGAATCCCTTTTTCTCTTACTGAGACTGTGGACCAATTTGTAGTTTTTGTTTTTGGTCTTAGTAAAGACCTCAAAATCATTTTCTTCCCCGGGGATCATCTGCCCTTCCATTAAATGGCTTTCAATCCGTTTTTGTGTAACATTCTCTCCCGCACTAAACATACCTATACTATGGCTTAATTTTGGACCATAGCAAATCTTTTTTTTTCCCTAAATATTTTTATATTTAGCTAAGAAAATGTGAGAAAAAAGACTGACAGATACAAAGTCTTTTTTCGTAAACACAAGGAGGCATGATAAAAAGCCTTTCAAGTGCAGATCGTTCCATCTACAAGAGCAAGGTTTAACTCCTTTACTATTACAGATTCTCCGTTAGCTATTGTGAGAGTAGTACTTATGTAGCGATTTCTAGCCTTGCTTCCGGTGTTGTTTCCCAGGCAGCGACATACTAAGATTTAGATCTACTCGTTTTACTCTTCTTTGAAACAAGGTGGAGCTTATGCTCAAAGAAAGAGTAGACCGCCACAAGGCGAGAGACGAGGATTGCGATATAGAATTGTCCAATAATCCCTTCTAGAATCGCGAGGGTCTGTCCTACATCACGAATAGCAATCACATCGCCATATCCAATACAAAGAAGAGTCACAAAGCTAAAATACATTAGTTCTGATAGAAGATGACTATGAGAGAAAAGCTCTGGGTTTAGAGTGTTAAAACTAAAGGAATGAGGAAGGAGAAGGAAGATAAAAAAGTAGGCAAAAGAAAATCCAAAAGCAATCATAAAATATGCGCAGACAACACCTTTCAATGTTTCCAAGCGAACGTGGGCACGGATGACTACTTGCTTAATGATTGAGGCTATGGTGATAAAGATAAAGATCATCGACAGGAATAGAAAGATGAGTATTAGAGTTTGCGAGTGGAAAGTGAGATTGATCCACTGGATGATCAGAGCTGGAACTGCAAAGAAAGCAGAAGCAATCTTGATTTTCTTTGAGTGGTCACAGTTAAAAATGGCAGAAAGGAAGACGCTTACAAGGAAGAATTGCCAGATAGCCATGTAAACACCACCCCTGTCATAAGGACGAAAGATAAACAAAAGGATCAAAGAGATCAGGAGCTGAGTGAAGTAACCACGCATGAGTTGTACGCAACTCGAGCGGTATTTCTTAAAAAATTTCGCCATATTCCCTATATCTAAGATGAAGACGTTTGGGTCAAGGCCCCTTTTTTTCTTCTTGAAAATTTTTTATGTTTTAGCTTTAGAAGTAAGGGGGTGGCTTTTAAGTTGGGCTTTTTTAGATAATGTACCCATTTTTCAAAACCCAGGAAAAATCGGTGTGTTAGATCTGAAGTTCTTAGTTGAAAGAGGTCCTTGAAAACGATGATAGCTTAAATAGACTTGATCACAAGCTTTGAATTGAAGTGGAGGAGTTAGGAGGAATTTGGTGTTTTTTGTAAATAATGTGTATAGAGGTCGCGAGCCTTATCGCGTCCAAGAAATCCAAAAGGATCGGCAAGAAGATAAGAAAGGTGGGTCTGAGCAGCGGTTCCAAAATGAAGAGGAAGCAAAGGCCCATGAAAAGTTTTTAAAAGCCTCCGAGAAATTATATAAAAAAAGAGCCGTTGCAACGGCCAGAAAAATCATGAATAGACAACTGGTAACTCTTAGTAACATCCTCTCTGTTGAAGAAGCCTGGGAGCAAATCAAAGATCATACTATCAAACATTATCCTATTATTGGAGCCGAGGGAAAACTTTTAGGGCTTCTTTCGAAGAGAGAAATTTTGAGACATCTTCAGAAAAGAGCAACGAGAAAACTTCATGAAATCATAAGCGCTGAGACACTGTGCGCAGATCCTGAAACAGAGCTTGCTGAGATTTTGGCTGTTTTTTCAAAAGAAAAAATTGAAGCGGTTCCAATCGTCGATAAAAAAACCAAAATCATTGGCATCCTTACACAAAATGATCTGATTCAAACCATGATCAAGATCACCCATCTAAAGCTTTAGATCCATCTTGACGTAAACTTTCTTTTAAGCCAGGATAGGTCTATCAAATCGATAAAAAATTCTCAAAAAAATCTTTCTTAGGAACTCATGATAGGTATATAATCGAAGCTTAGTGCCTATATCTATTAAAATGAGTAGCTCGTGGGCAACACTGTCCCAATAAAACACGAGTAAAAAATGACAGACGAAAAAGTAGAAAAAGTTCCGTTTGCCCCGTTTCTTCCCTTTCTAATTTTAATCAGCTTTACCTCGTTTTTAAACCTGCTTGCTCGAACAATTTTTCCACCTATGACGCCTTATATTTGTGATGAGATGAGTCTATGTCATGCTGATACGGGAAATCTCTTCTTTATTATGTCGATTGGATTTGCGATCACTCTTTTTTTATCGCAGTTTTTATCATCGAAGATTTCTCATAAGATGACGGTGATCTTTTCGATTCTTACGACAGGCTTTGCATTAGCCCTAACCTCTTATTCGAATGATTTTCAGTTTTTCAGAGTAACCATTTTTGTGGTAGGGCTGTGCTCCGGATTTTTTACTTCTTCTGCAGTAGCGATGATTCGAGATTCTGTAGCGGCTGAGCATATGGGAAAGGCTTTTGGGATTTTTGCAACGGCGCAAAGTGTCGCTTTTATCTTAGGACCCATGATTGTTAAACACTTAATCGAAATCTTTACATGGAAAGAGATTTTAAATGGGTTTGGGTTCGCCTCAAGTTTGATCAGTGTTTTTCTTTTCTTCCTGTTTAAGCAGGGAAATACAAAAGGAGACCCGATTAATTTTACCTTTGTCAGAAATGTTTTTTCATGGCCGTCGTTTTGGATTTTACTGGTTCTTTTGTGTGTCGCAAATGGTCTAAACATTGGAGTTTACAATATGGCTCCTGACTATTTCCAACGCCATAACCTTCTAGACAAAGAGGCTGTGTATACACTCATTGTTATTGCAAGAGTGCTTAGTATCTTTACTGCTATTTTTGCAGGGGTTGTTGCTGATCGGTTTGGTCTGAAACAGTCAATGGTAGTTTCTTTTGTCATTTGTGGCGCTTTAACGGTGTTGATCGGAATGGGTAGCCCTTCTTCTTCTCTGATTCTTTTCACAATCCAGTCCCCAGTCGCGGTCTGCTTGATGCCCCTAATTCACTTTGCTATTTCGACCATTGTTCCATCTGACAAAAATGCAGCAATCGTTTCGATTATGGCTCCTTTTGGTTTCTTAATGGGTGCGGGTGTTGTTCCACAGCTTCTCGGTTTTTTTGGAGATTTTAACATCTACGCTCAAGGATTTGTTTTCTTTGGTTTCACCTCTTTGATCAGTGGAGCGATCTTCAACGTGAATGCTATTTATCGGCATGTTGAATATAGCCAAATGAAAAGTAGCCCGGAGGTCTAGATGAAAACTGGAGTCTTACTCATCAACCTCGGGACGCCTGATTCCCCAAGCCCTAGAGCTGTAAAACGGTATTTGACAGAATTTTTGACAGATGGTCGGGTGATTGATCTTCCCCTGCTAAAAAGGAATCTCTTAGTTAGAGGAGTGATCGTTCCTCGCCGCTACAAGGAGTCTCTTAAACTCTATCAATCGATTTGGGGCAAAGAGGGCTCGCCTCTTTTGATGTATGGAAAGAAAGTGAAAGAGCGGTTGCAAGAAAGATTGGGGAAGTCTTATCAAGTGGAGCTTTCCATGCGTTATCAAAACCCCTCGATTGAGAAGGGGCTTGAACGACTCAAAGGTTTTGAGTCTCTAATTATTTTCCCACTCTTTCCCCAGTATGCCTCGGCAACAACAGGATCGGTGCTTCAAAAGGTTTTTGAGTACCTTTCGACCTGGCAAGTGATTCCAGAAACTCGAGTTATTTCCACGTACTGCGATCATCCTTCATTTATTCAAGCCCATGTCGCAAGGGCAAAAGAATATGATCTTGAGACTTATGACCATATTCTTTTTAGCTATCACGGTCTTCCCGAACGGCAAGTTAAAAAAGCCGATAGTACAGGGACTTGTCTAGTGCAAAAGGATTGTTGCAAAAAAAACCCTAGGTGTTATGCAGCACAATGTTTAGCAACTACCGAGAAAATTGCTGAGCAGTTAAAAATTTCTCAAGAGAAGTGGAGCTTAGCCTTCCAATCTAGACTGGGCAAGTCACCTTGGCTTAAGCCTTACTCCGACCAAGTTCTAGAAAGGCTTGCAACAAAAGGACAGAAAAAAATTTTGGTTTTTTCACCCGCATTTGTTTCAGACTGCTTGGAAACAATAGAGGAAATAGGCTTTCAGTATAAAGAGCTATTTATTCATAAGGGTGGGGAGTCTTTACACCTTGTAAAAGGTTTAAATGATCATCCAAAGTGGATTGAAGCGATAGAAAAAATCATAAAAACGTGACAGCTCCTTCAGCTATAGCTAGCTTGAAAAAGGGAACACTCCCCAGGGTTTAATGGTCAATTTGCTTTGAGACAAGTGTAATGATGTTCAGGGGAGTATTTGCCCTTTTTTTTGCCACATATTTTAGAAGGTCTCCTGATTGAGGATCAAACCACAGGTCTGCATGCCAGAACATCCTTTTCAATCCTGTTAGATGGACCTTAATTTTGACCGCTTCGCGAGGCTCACCGTATAGATCGATCTTTTCAAAAGATTGTTTCGTTGCAATCATGTCATAAAGATCAAGATTTTTAGGGTGAATGATTGAAAATTTAAAATCCCGATAATCAGAGAGGATGAAGGGCTTAAAACTAAAATTAAGCTCCTGAACCCAAAGATTTTTCCCTAAATTGAAATGTCGTTCAGAAATCTGACCGTTGACAGTTTTTTGGACTTTTAATGTAGACCCCTCACGAGTCATTGAGTATGTGTTCTTGCCAATCTGATGGGTAAACTTTTTCGTGACCCATTCTGGAGTTGTGATGATATGCGTTTTTCCACTGGGGCTTTCTCCATGAATATGGAGGTTATCTCCTTTTAGAGCAACGGTCCAAGTTATTTGTGATTCTCGTCCTTCAACATCTCTGTTGTAGACATAAGAGGCTTGTGCCCATGTAACTGAGGCACTAAAAACCAGGAAAAAAAGACTTTTCATGAATCTATCTAGGACTTTCTAATTTTGAGATGAATGTTTTTCCGTTTGCATATATCAGGTTACAGTTTTTCTGTCTCCAATCTAAAATGCTGAAAGGTCAAAAGCCTATCTTGAATCAAATGTTTTCTTTGATTGGAAAACAAGGAGCCACCTAGAGGAAAAAAAGCCTCCATGGTAAGAAACTACCACTGTAAAAGGTTATGAGAATAGGATCAAGCTTGCGAAGAAAGAATACCATGATGGCATTATTTTTCATCTTATTACTGAGGAGTTTATTCGAAACACGCCGTAAAACCTCTTCCTTAAGGTGGAAGATATGCGCTTTTTTCATGTTGAAGTTTTTTTGGCTCTCAATACATTTCCTCCATAGAAAATATAAGTTGAAGTATTCACCGGCTAAGAGTATGCTATTGAAAAATAGGGCACGCCGTGTTAGCAGCCTCTAAAAAGCAGGAACCTCTGAACATGGGCGAGCTAGTTTCAGCCTGAGAAATCAGGAATCTTTTTCCTTTAGGGAGGAAGAGGATGTCAAGAGAAAAAAAATGGTTCAGTTGGCCAGTCTGCTTTTGGAAAACTTTTTAAAGATGAATGTTCGTCGAAGGTTCGATTGGAAAAACCAGGTCTTTTTGCGATGGCGAATGCAGGCCCCGGGACTAATGGAAGTTAGTTCTTTATTACAACAGCTAAAACAGAATGGCTCTTAAGGAAAGCATACGATCTTTGGAGAAGTCACTGAAGGCTACGATGTGGTCAAAAAGATCGAAGTTTTAGGGAGGACTTTCAGCGGACGTCCTAAAAAAGAAGTCAGAATTAGTAAAATGACAGTGAAAGCATGAAAATTGGCATTTTAGGCTATGGGAAAATGGGGAAAGCTGTCGAAAAGCTTTCCCATGATTTAGGCCACGAGACTTCAAGAGTTTTAGATTCTACAATCGATGTTGCCATTGATTTTACAGCGCCCCTAGCTGTTAAAAAAACAGCGATAGTTCTTTCTAAAACGCAAACCCCTTGGGTTCTTGGGACAACAGGTTGGAATCGAGAAGAAGTTTTGCAGATTGTCCAGGATCACAAAATCCCTCTTCTCTACGGTCCCAACTTTTCTTTAGGAATGGCCTTTTTTTCACGCTTAGCAAAAACCGCAGGATCTTTAATGGAAGACTTTTATGATAAAGTCGGAATCGAGATCCATCATGCTGAAAAAAAGGATGCTCCTTCAGGGACAGCGTTAAAACTGATGGAAAAAGTTCCCGGCCTTACATTTACAAGTATTCGTTCTGGGCATCACGTTGGAACCCATCAAGTGATTTTTGATAGCCAAGAAGATACTGTAGAAATCACCCATCGAGCAAAAAATCGTGACGGTTTTGCTAAAGGGGCAATTTTGGGAGCTGAATGGCTTGTCGGGAAACAAGGAATTTATATTTTTGATGATTTTTTTAAAGAGAGATTTTCATGACATTTTCAGGAACCATTACAGCTCTAGTGACTCCCTTTAAAGAGGGAAAGCTCGATGAACAAGGACTGAGGGAAAACATTAGGTTTCAAATCAAAGAGGGCATCGATGCTCTTCTTATCTTGGGAACCACAGGCGAAGGAGCGACCCTGTCGGCCGAAGAACAAAAAAAAGTGCTCCAAATCGCAGCTCAAGAAAAAAAAGTTCCTGTGATTGCCAATGTTGGAGATCCATCAACGACGCGGACAATTGAAAAGGCCCAGGTTGCTGAAACATTTGGAGCAGATGGACTGTTGATTATCGCTCCTTACTATAATCGCCCTTCTCAAGAAGGACTAGCACTCCACTTTGAAACGATCGCTAGTGAAACCTCTCTCCCGATCATCCTTTATAACCATCCAAAACGAACGGGGGTTGATTTATCTCTCGAGCTTCTAGAGCGTCTTTCAACAAAAAAAAATATTATAGGCATTAAAGATGCTTCAGGATCTCTCCCTTATGCAGCCCGCATTCGCAGTAAGCTTCCAAACTTTCTCTTGTTTGCAGGCGATGATGTAATGTCTCTTCCCTTGCTAGCGATTGGAGCAAGTGGCCTCATATCTGTCCTCAGTAATTTAATCCCACATAAAGTAGGTGAGATGGTTAAGAATCAAGATCAAACCCTTTACAAAGCATTATTTCCTTTGATGGATGCCTCGCAAATCGACACAAACCCTGTCCCTATTAAAGCTATGATGGAGCTTATCAAATTTCCAGCAGGGAAACCAAGACTTCCTCTAGCAACCCTTACACTCAAGCACCAACAATTTCTTAAAAAGCTTATTTTACATTCACCCCTTATCACAACAGCAATCAAATAAAACCTTTAATTTGGAATCGGTTCATGAGTAAGTTAAAAGTTGGCTTATTAGGAAAAAGAGGACTTGTCGGACAAACATATGAAAAACTTCTCAAGGATCACCCCTATTTTGAGTTAATTTTTGCTCCGTTAAGAAAAGAGCTGGGAACGCTTGAAAAGGGGAAGGTTTGCGATTTAATCTTTTCTGCTCTTCCCAGTAAAGCAGCAAAAAAGTATGACCCTCTTTATGCAGCTTTAGGGATTCCCGTTTTTTCATCAGCTTCTTTTCACCGTCTCCAGAAAGATGTCCCCTTGATTATCCCTGAAATTAATGGAACAAAGCTAAAAGGGTGGAAAGGGGCAATCATTGCCAAGCCTAACTGCACTTTGCAGAGCATGCTTCTTCCCCTTTACCCTTTGCATCAAAGTTTTGGTTTACAAACGGTTTCTGTGACGAATCTTCAGTCAACAAGTGGTGCAGGCAGCCACTTCAAATTGACAGATAATGTGATTCCCTTCATCGAAGGGGAAGAAGAAAAATCAGAAAATGAATCCTTAAAAATTTTAGATAATCCTTCAATCAAAATCAGTACCCACTGCATACGCGTTCCAGTTCTTCATGGCCATTTAGCTTGCATTTCTGCCTCTTTTGAAAAAAAACCCACCCTTGAAGAGGTCCGAGATTGTTGGGAATATTTTAAGGGGCTTCAACTCCCTTCTGCTCCAGAAAAAATATTTGTCTATTTTGATGGAGAAGACCGACCCCAACCGCATCTTGATGTGAATGTTGGAAAAGGAATGGCTGTTGCTGTGGGAAGGCTGAGGACTTGCTCCCTTTTTGATATTCGTTTTATTGCCCTATCTCATAACCTCATAAGAGGGGCTGCTGGTGGGGGACTTTTGACTGCCGAACTCTATGCAAAGGAAAATTTACTATGATCAAACGCCCCGATGTTTTTCAAGCGTTAAACCCCGCTTATCTTTTTCCTGAAATAAATCGTCGAAAAGAGCTTTTTTTGAAAGAGCATCCAGAAGTGAAGCTAATGAATTTAGGAATTGGAGACACGGTTCTTCCACTTCCAAAGCCCATTGCAAATGCGTTGAAAAAAGCAGCAGCAGAACTCGGAACCCCAGATGGATATTCAGGGTATGGAAAAGATCAAGGAAACCCCGAGCTCAGAGAGAAAATTCGTGCCACCTATTATCCCGAGTTATCCATTGAGGAGATCTTTATTTCGGATGGGGCTAAAAGTGAAGTGGGTAGGCTGCAAACTCTTTTTGGGGGAGATATCTCTGTTGGACTCCAAGACCCTGCTTATCCCGTTTATCTTGACGGCTCGATTTTGCAAGGAGCAAAAAAGATCCACCTTCTTCCGTGTCATCCTGAAAATCACTTTTTTCCACAATTGACTCCCGCTCTAGATCTTCTATATATTTGCAACCCCAACAACCCGACAGGTATTGCTTACACCTATGAAGAGTTGAAAAAGCTTGTAGACCATGCCCTTAAACATCAAATAGTCATTCTCTATGATGGAGCTTACGCAGAATATATCCAAGACCCACGACTTCCTAAAACAATTTATCAAATCCCTGGGGCAAAAAAAGTCGCGATTGAAGTGAACTCCTTTTCAAAGCTAGCAGGGTTTACCGGAGTGCGTTTAGGCTGGACTGTTATCCCTAAAGCTTTGACCTTTGCGTGTGGCCAGCCGATTTGGACTGACTACTACCGTTTTTCTTCAACTATTTTCAATGGGGCATCAAATATTGCTCAAAAAGGGGGAATTGCTGTTTTTTCCAAAGAAGGATGGGCTGGAATTCAGAAGAACATCACGTATACAATGGAAAATGCGAAGCGTTTGAAAGAGCATTTTACCGCTGAAGGATACCAAGTTTATGGTGGAGAAAATGCTCCTTATCTTTGGGTGTATACACCTGATCGCTACTCGTGGGATGTGTTCCAAGAGTTCATGGAAAAAAAATATCTGATCATCACCCCTGGAAAGGGGTATGGCCCAACAGGAGAGCATTTTTTTCGAGTGAGCGCTTTTGCCCGTCGTGAGAAGGTTCATTTAGCGAATTGGTGAGGCAGGTCAAATCCCCTAAGATTGAGTCTGTATCGTCGGCAAACTTATTCGCTTTCTTCTACCTTTTTTCGAAGGTTTTTTGTTTCCGCGTGCTTTTTTTTCTCAGCTAGGATCTTTTGTTTTAATCGACGCGATCGCCGCTTTTTTTGCTGCCGTATTTTTTCTCTTTCCTGTTGTTTTTTTGTTTTTTCTCGGTGGATTTGATGGGCGATCTTTTCGCAGAGTCCCCTTCTTGCAAAAAATCGATTCAGTTCTCGCGAACGTTCTTGCTGACATTTGACTTCAATTCCTGTTGGCACGTGTTTGATATAGACGCAGGATGAGGTTTTATTTACTTTTTGCCCACCGCTGCTAGAGCCTAAAATGAACTTCTCAATCAGATCTTCTTCGTAAATCTTAAGCTCTGTCATCTTCTTTTCCAGAGCTTTTTTTTTTCTTTATTTACGGGCATAAAGATTTAAACCAAAAGGGGACCTAGGAAGGGGCCACTTTCGATTTTTCTTCGTCGTCTTTGGAAGCGATAAGAGCTTTTTTCCTTTCTTTTTTTTGATTGTTCGAAGAGACATGAACTTCAGAAGAAGTCTCTTCAGTGGTTGTGTCAGAAGTTGTTGTAGCAGGTTTTTCTGTTGCCGGCTCATCTTGGCCGTCAGCGTAAAGATGTAAACCAACAAAGGAAAGTGCAGCCACTGCTAAAATTGACATTTTTTTCATAAAATTTCCTCACGTTTTAGGTTAAAAAATTCATTAAACATTAACTCTTTTTAACATTTATAGCAACGTTTCCCATGAACCTAGACGTAAATTCCAAGGCCTTTTCTTTTTTTCCTTCTTTCACCACCGTCGGTTTCCAAAAATTTTGTAACAATCAAAGCTACTTGGGCCTACAAAGTAGGTTCATGAGATTAAAAGAGTTAGCTTTTTCTTAATTCCCATACGGATCTTTAGTTTTTTTCCAAAATGCTCACCAATTTTTGTGGCTCTTTCAGAATAGATGGGAGTATACTTAGAAAGCGTAAGATGGGGATAGAATGTTTCAATCCGCTTAACCAGCTCTTTTTCTATGCGAACCAATCCGGTGGAAGGGGGATTTTCCTGTTGCTGATACCCTGTTGCAAGGCCTCTAAAAAAAGCATTTTTTGCAGCGCCTCCCTTTAGCAAGGGGTTTTTTTTCCTTCCTTCCTTCCATAAAGTTTCAAAGTGTTTATCTAAAAAGTGGGCTACATGTTCAGCAACTTCAACATTGATGCGATCGCCTATGATTTCTAGATAAAGAACACCTCTTCCATGATTGATAACAGGATAGACAAAAAATGTCCGGAGGATTTCTGCAATGGCTTGAAGTTTTACACGACTCCGTTTTTTTTCAAGTGTCCGTATCAATGCAGTCTCATCGTCCGCCGCTGTAATTTCTAAATTGTACTTAGATAGAAGTTTTTTTGCCTTGAGAGTGGCTTGCTTTGCTTCCTCGGGTTGAGGACTCAAACTAAGGGATAGCAGTTTTCGAACTTTATCAACGATCCGTTTATTTTTAAGAGCTTTATCTATAGGAATACGGGCTTTTGAAATCACTGAAGGCCATCCATACCGTTTGCAAATCGCTTTAAACTCTCTGCCATGAGAAGGAGCATTTTTTCCGTATTCAATATAGGTCATATAATGCGCAAGTTCGTGTCGCAGTAGATTTTTGATTTCTTCTGCGCTTTCAAGAAGGTAAAGTTTATTGATTCCGATTTCATAAAGAGAAGGGACAAAGTGACCCAGCTTCGTGGGATGATCAAAAACAACAAATTGGAGGGGATAAGAAATCGTTCCAATATAAAATCGGGTCCTTCCCACCTTTAATCCCATCTCATCAGCTAAAATCGCTAAGGATAGCCGCTTAACCTTCTTTAGAAAGGCTAAAATGGTTTGTGAATACAGAATTTCCACTAGACCTCATCGACTGTTTCAGCTATGATTATAGAAAAAGCAGTCGCTTTTAAACTAGATTTTTTTGGAAGCATTTCATCAGCAAGTTTAGGAAATCGGTGCAAAAAAAAATCCGCCTGGGGGTCCTTTTTGGGGGACAGTCAGCCGAACATAAAGTTTCTATTCAATCTGCACAGTCAGTCATTGAACAGCTCGATCACAATAAATATGATGTTTTTCCTATTGGAATCGACAAAAAGGGATCGTGGCATTTTTTAAAAACAGCACCTTTTCTCACCGCTTTAAAAAATAACCTTTTGCCGACCTTTAAAAAAAATGACCCACATTTTCCTCTCCTAGTGCAACGAGTTCCAGCCCAATTTTCTCCCTGCATTCTAAAGAGAAGCTTAGATGTCCTTTTTCCTGTTCTCCACGGCCCCTTGGGCGAAGATGGAACCGTTCAAGGTCTTGCGCAGCTTGCAAATCTTCCCTACATAGGCCCTGACCATTTGAGCTCGGCAATCTGCATGGATAAAGGGATGACGAAGACAATTTTAACAAGCTTTTCCCTTCCAACTCCCGCCTATAAAATCTTCCATCAAAATGATCCTGTAGATGAGCAAGCACTCATTCAAGCTCTAAATCTTCCTCTAATTGTTAAGCCTTTGCAAATGGGGTCATCAATTGGGGTTAGTAAAGTTCACACCCAACAAGAGCTACTCCCAGCCAGTAAAAAAGCGTTCAAATATGATGCAAGGATCTTGATCGAAGAGTGCATTGATGGGCGAGAAATTGAATGCTCAGTTTTGGGCAATGAAATCCCCGAAGCTTCACTTCCTGGGGAAATCATACCAACCCACGCATTGTATTCTTATGAAGCTAAGTACCTAGATAAACATGGTGCTCACTTTGTGATTCCAGCCAAGCTGGCTGCACAAAAAATTAAAGAGCTTAAGGGATTAGCGATTCAAGCCTTTAAAGCGCTTCGTTGTGAAGGAATGGCTCGTGTCGATTTTTTTCTTAAAAAAGATGGGACCCTTCTTATCAATGAATTAAATACGATTCCTGGTTTTACATCGACTAGCCTTTATCCCAAACTATGGGAAGCAAGTGGCACTTCCTATTCCCAGTTAATCGATCGACTCATAAAGCTGTCTATTGAGCGGCATCAAAGAAAGAAGCGTCTTGTTCAAGTTCCCTGCTTGAGCGCCTCTTAGGAAAAATTTCTTCATCGTCCTTTTTGTATTGCACGCCTTAAATTTTTCTATTTGGATGGATCAGAAGGCTAAGAGATTTTTCGTATGAGCGCAAAAGAAGCAGTGTATAGGAAAGCTTTCCAGTTTTCGATGTTGCGAGACCTGGAGATAAAGTTCACACCAACAAGAGCGATTTCTTTTCCTTTTGGAAGGAATTGTTCGTGGCATTTTTTCTCCAAAATTTGGTTGAGGGCAACTTCCGAACTGTTATCTAGGTACCACATGTGAACTTCGTCTAAAATATCCTCTTCTGTAACAGTCATTTCTTATCGCTCCTTAAAGACTAGCTCAAGATATTCCTTAAAACCCTGTTTTCCCTCTTCTTTAGTATAACCCATCATCCCGGCATACCTAGGATCCATCGCGATGTCTTTTAAGTTGTTAGGCCCGAAAAAAGAGAGACTTGTGAAAACTTGCTCACACCAGTAACAAAGGGGAATTTTACGTACCTATCGAGACTTTTTAGAGTCCCCAAAACCCCTTAGAAGGTCGCGATTTTGCTCGGCCGATCTCGGGAGTTTTGGGGGGACTGATGATGGGACGGGCGTCAAGGGAATCGGAACCCTAGTGACTCTTGCAAAGAGATGCTTTGACAAAATATAATCAAAAAATTTAGGTTAGCATCTTTTCCTACCTATCCGGTGGTATTACTTCATAAAGAAAAATGAACAGGTTCCAAAGTTATACCAAAAAGCTATGTAAGTATTGCACACTGGCTGCCGATCAGGGTCACGAAAAAGCTCGAGTTCACCCACGTCTAGTAAGGAAAAAAGAGGGAAGAGTGCTTCAAGTTTCCCTTCTACGACATCCAGGATTTAAAGCCTGTGGAGAGGGTGCGTTGGCAACCCCTACGAAGCATCTAATACATGGGTGAGCTAAATTTAGCCTAAGAAATCGGGCCCTTGCTCTTAGTTAGGAAAAGATATCGATAAACTCGGTGATATGAATATGAAAGCGAAACTTCTCGCTGAACAAAAACTCAAGCATCCACAGGATTTGACGATCAGCTCGTTAGATCCTTTTTATAACCGTTCAAAGAACCTTACGATCCATTTAGCTAAGATGCGAGAGATATTGCTCTCATATTTTACCGAT
>JAAUYI010043881.1_pt1 | contig 21580 bp, 3 predicted proteins | sample 7278041 | NCBI WGS metagenome assembly JAAUYI01 (sample SAMN14350216, study PRJNA611818) | marine sediment metagenome | isolation source: surface marine sediment (0.6m) | place: French Polynesia: Moorea | collected 2018-08
ATTCATGCCCCTGAGTAAAATTTTATGAACCCACTGAGTGAGCATATCAAGTTTCAGAAGCCTACGATGTCATTAAGGCACTTTGCACAGCTCGTAGTTTGTTAAGTTTTGCTTTGGGACAAATCCTGAGGGTCTCCGTTGGGAGATCCCCGGGTGCCGTCCCATAAGTACTGGGGGCACAACGTTCTACATGCTCAGCCCGAGTAATAGACCATAAACCTCAACTCCTGGTACCATTAGAATAGGTCCGCACCACTTAGAAAGATTTTCACGTCGCGAAAACTTGTTGAGTGATCGGAAAAATTATGGTCAAAAAGTCATGTTTCAAATTTTGAATAAAATTTTTGGATGAAGTCATAGACCAAATTGGCCATAACATCCTGAATCAGTGGTGTCTAAAGTGCCAGGAAACATTCGGTTCAAGTCCGTAGGTGCAATACTTGTCCTCGTCAGCACCCCTCACAGAATGGATAATTTCGTTTTCATTTTTTATTATCTGTCATTTAGTTGGCCATGTTGCTTGTGCATGGAAACTTCATAGCTGCATTTTGCGAGTTATTTACCGTCACCATAACCCATTTTTAGTATTCAGAACATAAGACTGACCATAGAACCCAATCTGCGCTCACACTTGTGCAAAAGTCGGAAATTCGGGTCAAAAAGTGAAAACCCCTAGTATAGACCAAAATTTTGACCAAATTTTTTTCTAGTTGAGTTATCGACAAACGGAGAGCGGGAAAAGACGCAGCAAGTCCCACTGGTTCATTGGTCCAAATTTCAGGTCGATCGGACCCTCAGAACAAAAATGAGAACGATTCAAAATATGGCCAGAAATTTATTTTCCATGGAAAAATGACATTTTCGACCGTTTGCCCCAACGATTTGTTATCCATGGGCTCTATGGTAAATTCTTATAGCACATCTGTACCCATAGGTCCTTCCGGATCTTTTAAGCTATTAAGCACGTCCCTAGCATCAGAAATGGAGATTTTGACTTTCAGCGAGCGTTAACATTCACAGATCCCAAGTTCTTGGGAATTGCTTGATTTTCGTTTGGTAATTGTTCCCATGTTTCTTATTCGATCCGGTGATGTGGATGCTCTCTGGAATCCGTCTCGTGTGTAGATTACACACATGCATTTGGTTTTAACCTAAGTTGTCTGGTTTGGTCACAACATGCAACTGAATATTTCTGGGAAAGCCTCTCCCAGACAGGGTTTTATCAGACACTTTGTGACCCAACGACACCTTGTATAGTCCTAACTACGCATTTTACCGCTTATTCGATACCCTGAGTCTATTGTACAACTAGTCAAGTCGTCCCGATCGGTCAGACCACTCTCAACATCGTCAAAGGACCCGATTCACCAAAAAGAGTTAAAACCAAATTTTTCGGAATTTTGGAAAATTTTCAAGAAATTTTGAAAGGACACCTTACTAGACCAAAATTTTGCATAGAATTCGTTGGTGACACTCATTTCGTACTACCAGTTAGGGAAACCAGCCAAAATTTGCATTTTTGGGTCGCAAGTCAGATATGGCGCAAATAGGGTGTCACGTGACATGACCACCCTGAAACGGACAACAATGGGTGTAGAAAGACTGTTTATATAAACCTTGTCATGTGACATACCGAACGACGCAGAATTTCATACTGGACACGTCTCTGTCACCAGAAGTCATTTTAGAACCTTTGAACCCAAATTTGGTCCCAACATCGTAAAGAAAGACTCGACATAAGGAGAGTGATTTGACACCCTTTCGACGGTTATTTAGTTACCAGGCAGGCCAAATCCACATAGCCACAACAGGTAGGCTTATACAATGTTATTCCAAGAAGGCTCAGATCATGTTACCTATTTTATCTTGTTATGGCCGACTATAGCCTATGCATGCTCTAAAAGTGTCTCCGAAACGCATTCATTGAATTCGGTTGATATTAGCACTTTGGGACATTTTTGAACACCAAGGCCTTTATAGACCGAAATTTTACGCTGAATAGGATGGAACTATTTATATGAGCCCAACATTTCATCCTGAAAGTTGAAACACCAAGTAAAGACCATTGTTGCAGAAGGGCCCCAGAACGGTACCCTGTGACACTCCAACCCAGTGGAACACTTGGGTTTAGTCTGACCGGTATTTTGAGAGAAGTTGTAGATTTGAATGACACCAATGGATGTACTGGAGACGCTTTTAGTCTTTTATTCGTTTTGAACATGGATCATACCACGTGGTACGGGTTCCTAATGTTCCTGTCCCACAACAGTCTGACACATCAAACAAGACCAAAAGTCAGTTGGTCCTTTTAGTAATCGATAAGGCATGTTACCAACAGTTACGCGATGCGACATAGTTAGTCTTGGCTCAGTGCTCCCTCCATGGGTGGTTCTTTGAGAATCTCCTATCAATGGGTGCGCTGTATATTGTACGTCCTATCCAAGAGTCCTAATCAGAAGATCTTTGAGTCCGGTCTTTCACTTGTGGTTTTGGGATATTAGATATTCCAGAAAAGTTCTTAGTGCGCATTCGGTATTAGATGCGTACAGTGGGTCCTGTGGAGACTCCTAGCTTGCTGAGCGCTCCCAAACAGTCACAAGGCATCACAGTGACAAGTTCGCCGTGTGTTAGACACAACCCGAGTTTGATTTCAGTCATGTTTTATTGCTTTTAACCTGGCAGCCGCACTATGCTCGTTGCATTTTATTGGCTCTTATAGTCATTTTAACCTGAGTCATTATCCGTTGCACGTGCGGATTCTTAAGACCTTACTACCCCACCGTCAGTCCACCCCTGACCCGTCAATCTAACTAGATCTCTGTACTAGACCAGTCCACGAAGTTAACTAGAACCCTGGAGTCCGACGGATCGGAAACATGAAAGCGAATAAATAGAACCCTCGAATGATTGGTAAACCATCGCAAACTCAGTGAATTAATAATTCAAAGTAAGATCAGCCTCAATGAATAAATGAAAGCTTCGTTTAATTGAGAGTGTTCAGCTTTGGTCAATCGTTAGTCAGGTCGATGTTTCCCCGCAAATGAAATCAGTCACTTAGCATACATCAGTGAATGACCAATAGTTGGTTCGTTCATTTGTGAACGAATCAACCGGTCGACCACCGCTAACTCCCCGAGTGACTTTGTGCTTCGAACGTAATGAAAGATCAAAACCTCGGTTACTGGCTAGGGCCTCCTTGGAGACTGCAGCTAAGTGACCTTTAGGATACCTTGCAAACGGTTAGAGACCAAGGGTATATTGTAGTAGGTAAGGGTACATGCAGCTCAAAAAAAATAAAAAAATAAATAAATAAAGGGAAGGGATGGAAAGTGGACACTTTCATGACACTCTCTTCCGCCTCACACCAAAGCCAGAGCTTGATAGGAGTCTTTCTACAGGAAGCCTGCAACACCTCTCATTCCCCCATGCGAAATGCACGGTGGATGTTCTCAGTAACATCAGTGGTAGGAAGTGCAAAAAAAGGTCTGAATGGTTAGAACTCCGCCAAGTCGGCTCAGGCTAAAACAAAAAAGCAGTTGGCCTTGTGAGACAACAGAGATTCCATAGCTGAGTCGGATGGAAGATCGATCAAGACAACTCACCAAAACAAAATAAAAATTAAAAAATTCAGAAAATCAAAAAATGAACGGGAGACCTTACATGCAGATGAAGTTAATTTCATGTAGCATTCATTGTGAGAGTGCCCATTAGAGTAGCAGAACCTTAAAATAAGGTGAGACCCAGAAGACTTCCACATCTTCAGTGAATGATAGTTCCTTTCTCTTAAGCTCGATATCACTTTAAAATTCTGATTCTTTCCACAATCACAGAACTTAGTCATGAATGTCTTTCGAAGTATAGCTGGAAGTTTGAGAGGTTCAAGAGACAGTCAGGAAAGTTCAAACAAAGATGGACGGAAGCGAGGTGCTCCGTCATCAAAACTTACTGGGGAAACCTCGGTTGACCCACAATCTCCTAGACGTCTTCGCTCTGGCAGAGAGCTGAAGGCGGTTGATCCCAAAGCCCCCCGCGAAAAAGTTTCTCAGAAGGATGTCCCCTCACCAGTCACCAGTTCCTTTGAAAACAGCTCAGTGGACAGGCTTCCTTCTGTAATCAGTCCACACGCCGCGCAAACACAACTGTCCAATGAGGCCTCACCGCAGGTCACAACAGGACAACACATCACTTTTCCGATCGTTAATGAGGCCACGCATCGGAGGATCGGGATCGGTTTCACTCTTGAGGAGTTTGAAAAACAACTTAAGAAGAAACCGAACCGTACAACTTTGGATCGAAAGGGAGAAGGTTTGATTCCGCCTGCCCCCTATATATTGGGACCTAACGGAAAATTTTTTGCCGCAATACCACTAGAGGTGGTTAACAGTGTCGTTGCATCTTCGGACATTTTGTCCGAGGGTCGATTGACAAAATCCTCACTAGACACGGGGATCCTCTCTGAAACCCCGAAACCTACAACAGCTGAAATTGAAGAAGTGATTGGAACGAATATCAACTCGTCTGTCGTGACACCGAAACTGAAACTCACAAGTTTGATTGTTCATACACTGCGCAAAACACACCAAAAATACCGAGAAGAGCTTCAAGAAGCAGCGACTGGCAATCAGGAATTGTTAGACATGCTGGATGACAATTGTGAGAATGCACGCGTAGCTACCCAGGCTCTTGCCACCCTGCAACGAACGATATTGGAAGATGAGTCACAGCTGATGGAAATAAACAAAATTTTCGATACCAATTTTGATCTGGATGGGTTTAAGATTCTCCTGTTGCAAGAGTCGCCGACGTACTCTCTGGAGATCTCACCGTCTGACATGACTGACGAAGTGCGAAGAGTCATGGATCAGACCAGCTCGGACGCTGCCGTGTCACCTACATGTGCCTCTGATCGTGTCTCGGACTCGGGAGAAATCTCGGAGGCGAATCATGACACTACTAAAGAAACTACTGGAGAAGACATGGTGATCAATCATCTGGTAGAGGAGTCGGATTCCATGGCTGAGTTACATCAATGGAGTCCCACCGCCCAGAAAAAGATTTGGACGACAACGCAGCAAAATACAAATTCTTCGGATCTGGATTTGGCTGTAGCAGCCAGTCGCCGGGGAATCGATTTGCTGGGTCAATTGAATACATGCATTACCTCAACAGCTGTTCCACCACAAACGAGTCACGTCACAAAACAAAATCAAACACCACCGGAGCAGCCCAGTTCCACACGGGATCCTTTCTTTTCTGTTGCGCTTGACGCCATGCTGCAGAGGGAAAATTTGCAGAGCGCTTCATCCGATCTCATACGAGACACACAATCAGAAACGGAAGGGGAAACTCAACCATCAATGCTGATTCCAAAGCCGCTACTGCCACGCCCACAGGAAACTCGAAACCTCCCACAAGTGACAAGGAAGCACTCAGCGGCGAGGATGGATTTAATGACTCGTTTTGGGAATCAACAACCAATGGCATCGTCGTCACCGAAACCAAGCGTTAGTGAGACAGCACGGAATACAGTCTCACGAGCACCACGCAACCGAACGTCGAACGTGTCGACGACTAATTCTGACGACCCAAGTCGAGCTTCAAGAGACATAACTAATTGGGATGAGTCCACTGTCAGTTCAATCAACGTGGATAAGACCCTACGAGGAATGGGTCTAATAGAAGAGAAGAAGCTGAAGTCTGCCAAATCATCCAAGGAGACGCTCGACAAAGAGGAAATCATTAAAGGATACCTTCACGAAGTGGCCCGCGAGGCAGGTTATTTCTTTGAGGGTGAACAACCAGTCGGGGCAAATCCAGCCTTTGTCATTAGCCGAGAGGATGTCTCTACGGAATTGATCCAAATGGGGATGTTGCCTCTGGTATCCGCTGCAATTGGCCAGAAGAAGAAACAACGGAGTGGCCGAAGCGTGAAATCCATCAAACGCCGTACTCAAGACTTGATGGATCAATACATAGAATCCATTTCTGAAGTTGCGGACACAGATAACAGCAGCACTGTATCTTCAGTCTTCACGATGCATTCTGCGACGTTTAAGAACACTGAACGGAGAGAGAATGTGGACCTGGCTGCGCAACCTGCGTTAAGCAGACCAAAACTGGAACCAACCAATGCACAGCAAATTCCTAAATCAGGAACATCGGAAACAATGAAAACATTGGTGTCCACTGAAACAACGGACCTTACCGAATTTCCAAATCAATTGTATAACGAACACAGCACTGTGGAGCCGTCTGAACGGACTGGAATTCTACAAGCACCTCCAACCGGAGTCAAGCCAACTCTGGCCCCTTCTGGATTGACACCAACGCAAAATTTCGATGATGAGCAGATCACTGAAAATGATGATGAAACCAACTGGGGAGAAGAAAAGGAGGTGGAAGATTCTGATGCCCCCACAGCAGCTGAACAAACACTGCCGGGAACCATTATGGAAGGCAGGTCTAACATGTATAATCAACCACACCACGAAGGAACAAGTCCTCCGGGCTTTGAGGATTTGATGGTGAATAATTCCAGCTCTGATCATGTGGCAACCATAACTTGTGCCGAATTGGAAAGAGAGGAAGACATCCCACTGGGATCTGTCAAGGAATCCGCAGGGATGGAATTAATCGACGAACAAAACCTGGACGCAGTCTCCCTTTTCACCATGTCGATAATGGACAATTTCGCAGAAATGAATTGGGAGCTGAAGAAATCACATGTGGAGCTTGAACCCGAGACAGTGGAAGCTATGGATTGGTCCATCTTGGATCAGGAAATCAAAGAAGCCGTATGTGGAATGGCCCAACTTTCTGTCAACTCTGGGGATAGGGGAGAATCTCAAGCTGCACCGCTGCCCATGAAAAGCAATTCAAGTTTGGATCCGCCCAGAGTTGTCCCCATTTCTGTACGTGAAAAGGATCCACCGCCTAAATATACATCGAGCATCGTGGACCAACTATTGAACCCGTGCAACATGCAGTTTCCGCCGCAAGATGCTCAAGTGAGGATGGCACTAGGAGCTGCCTCCACCAGTGCAGGGGTGACCTCCAATTTGACGACTTCGTGTGGTATCGGTGACCCTCGAGGAAGTTGTTCACCCAGGACGCCACTCAGAGCGGGGGTGGGCACTCTTGGCACGTCCACCAACCCAAATTGGTCCGAATTGTTAGTGGAGACTCACCGAGAAATAGCAGAACTTTTTGCAGAACAACGTGACCTGACAACACAACTGACGTCGAACAATCAAAACGAGGCCAGGAGAGCGATGTTGCGAATGAAACAGATTGAGGCGAATCTGAAGTCATTGCAAACCCACACGCTTCCGACGTATGAAAGGATGACCAAAATAACTATACCATCAGTGAGTACAATACCCGGGCATGAACACGATAAGGCGCGGATGCTTCCGGGAGTGAAGTATGATCCTAATTTCGACTTGGAGACATGGTTGAATCCTGGTGAATTAGGCTGGGACTATCAGTTGGAGATCCTGAACACTGGAATACCGGTTCCACTTGTAACCAAACATTCCACGCCATTCTCACATGCAGTGTTACCAGCATACAACGGGACGCAAGAATTTCCGCCTGAATTTTGTGCGTCGGTTTACAGGATGTATGCCTCAGAATATGGACTCAAGGGAGTCTCATATGCGCACCAGATCACGAAAGCAATGGCGCCTCACATCCGCCAACGCATAAATCTTTTACCACCGGACCAGCGTAATAATCCAGCAGAGATAGTGAGATATTTGTTCGCAACGTACCGACGGGAAAATTCTGAACAACACTACGAATCCCAGTTCCGCAATTTACGAATGGATGACCGTAGCACCTATATTGTTCATTTTGAGAGGATGTTGAGCCTGGCGAGGGCTGCATTTCCCACAGAAGGTGGAATCACGACCCGCAGGGCTAAGCAACGCCTTCTAGAACAGTTCATGTCTTCGATCAAACAGTCTGGCCATGCCTCGAGTTTGCTGGCCTACCAGAATCTCAACCTTCAGTTGGTTTCGCAAATTAGCAGATTAGTTGAGATTGTTGATGAGAATGCGTTCTTACAAGACGTCCGGAACATCATTTCCACTGTCGAGTCCACATTGGTGGGTCTGACACTTAAAAACGACACTTTCAAAGTCAATGGGCCACACCAGAATAATCGAGGTCAGAGGTATAAGGGTGGCATGCAATCCCAAGCCGTGAATGCCGTTGAAACGGCACAGGAGGAGTATTATCCGGAACCGGAAGAGGATTCGGAGCAGAACACGACTGATTGGGACGCACCCAACTCCGACCCTTGGCGACAGTTTCCGGGTGAAGCTGACATCTATCAACAGCAACATTGGATGCGCTGCCCTCAAGCTACCTTTACGGACGTTTATGCATTGAATCCAGTCTCGGGACAGTTAGGAAGACCAAAATCACAAGCCTGTTTCGTCTGCGGATCGTTGGAGCATTTTGCCAGAGAATGCCCACAGAAACCCATCGGATATCGTCCGCCTGTGGGACGGGGAAGAGGCAGCATGTTTCCCAACCAGAATCAGCAGCAACGTGCTCCAGGAGTACAGGGTGAGGTTCAGTTTAATGCCCCCAGGATGCAAAATCAGCAGCGAGCTCAGGCAGCACAACAACCTCAAGCACAACACACTCCTTGGTTGACGAAGGATCAATTGGTGCAAGACAACGATTTGATGAAAAACCTCACCGAACAAGTCCTTCAACGCTTGCGACCGAAACAGTCAGAGCAGAAGCAAGTGACCATAGCTACTAATCCTGATCAGGGAAACTCCGACCGGGAACCGCGGAATTAACCCCGCCGCTGTCTCCCGACATTGCTGGATCCCCAGGGGGAGCATCTTTCGATCAAATCGTGGGATGTTTTCAAGATTTTGCCGTAAGAGGCGTTAAAGAAGATTGCTCCGGGATCCTACCAGAGTTTAAAGAAGAAATTGACAGAAAAATCGACCGATGGTTTAAACAACAAGAAGACCGATGCGATGCCATGAGTATGGAACTTGAATCAGGTTCGGATCTTGACAAGAGTGAGACCCAACAACTTGATGATGGTTCCTCCGTCTACTCACCAAACCAGAACAAGCTAGAATCTCCGATGCGTCCTCAAGAGGAGGGAGTATCCCATTCCAGCAGCGACGATGAGTCCGGCTTCACTGGAAGCTCGAACAGCGACAAGCGACTCACTCTATCTTCTCAAGGTCGCACTCACCATCCTGGATCTTGTAAGAGTATTAGGGATTTGGAGGATGGAGCGACGTCTGAAGACTCAGACGTTGCTTATGACTCCCAACCTGAAGATTGCGATACTCTCAAAGACCAAGTCTTGACCATGGGACCCTTTCAGAGATTACAAAAACCCTATACGGGCCCGGAAAGCACCTTGATCAGGGCCTCGGCTTTCGAGCAATACGTGAAAGATCCCAAAACACCATTGTCAGTAGTAAAGGCTTGGAATCATTTTGAGAAATATAGAAAGCGGAACAAGATGAGATATTCCAGCAAAGAGATAATGATAGACGAAAGGCTCTCAGTCCGAGCAGTGGGACCGTTTCGGGTACCCATCGCTTTGGGACCTTGTATAATGGTAGTTAACGCATACGTGACCCGCGACAGTCGCTTTAAGAGACCAATGTGGCTAGGCAGACAGTGTTGGGCTGCATTCGATTTTGAATTTTCCTACGTCAACGCCGTCACCTCCCATCAAGTCACAGAAGGTGCAATCTGTCGGGTTGACGAGAGATTCCGAGCATTGATAGACTCAGGTGCCGAACCGAATTTGATCACGGCATCTGCTCTCAGGAAGATTCAGCCCAATGCAATCAAGCATGAAGTGAAACAGTTATACAGAGCTGCAAATAATCAACCACTTCCAATAAAGTTTTGCGTTAAGGACTTGTCTATTCACATTGAAGGGCACCTTTGCAAAATTGACGCTTTGGTGGTGGACTCACTGGGGAGAGAAGATTTGATCCTCGGTCGCGAGTTCATCCTGAAATATCACGTGATAATCGACTTACCAAAGCATGAGATCATCATCATGGATGCGGACGCCAAGAGTAAATTTCTTCAGAGATTTGTTGAAGACGAGCGCTCCTCACAGGAATACTTAGCCTCAGCAGCCAAGGAATGCAGTATCGATGCTCATCAGATCAGTGGCATACCGTACAAAGTGCGATCCAAGGAAAGAAAGACAAGTGGCAAAGAACAAGTCATGGAAGACGGTAGTTGGCTAGCAGTGGTCAAGCGTAATGCTGGGAAGGACTTGTTGCGTAGGCACATTGCCACTCCCAATGCGGTGTTGAAAGTGACCAATCATCGAACCTCCATACCGTTGATGAATATCCTGGAACCATACACCAAAGTCGAGAGGGATGCTCATGAGGAGGAATATGGGCAAGGACATTCGATACCTCAAGTCTCGACCCGGATAAAGCCCACGAAATCTGAATTGAAGATTCGACCGGTGAGGGTTGAGTATGTGCAGCAATCGCAAGATGAGAACGACCCGGAAGGCCTAGAACCATCGCCAATGGTCATCATGAAGGTCGCCAGCGACGGGAGAATCTATGCACTGCACGTGAACAACAAAGACGAGGCTGGGTCGGATTTTTTAACAGATGCCCATTCAACCATCCCTGGGCAACAACTAGATGTCAAACCTTTTCAGACCAGGCCAAACGTTGAGAAGTGCAAGGAATTACTGTCAAAGGGCCAGCATGACAGACTCCAGGAAATTTTGAGCTCGAATGATGACTTGTTTAGCAAGAACAAGAATGATATTGGTCTAACTGATCTTTTATGTCATACTATCGAACTCAAGGAAGGATCACAACCGTTTAAGACCAACGCGAGACGTCTCAATCCAGAGAAACGGGAAGCCGTAACCGAGACCATCAAAGGCATGGCCGACTGTGGCATGATTGTTGACTCGCGATCACCGTTCGCTTCGGGGATTGTGATGGTCAGCAAGAAGGACGGCACTTATCGAATGTGCATCGACTTTAGGCAGCTGAACGAGATGACTATCAAGGATGCCTATCCACTTCCGCGCATTGATGAGACTGTCGAAAGCATGGGTTCAGCCCGGTACTATTCCTCTCTTGATATGGGTTCTGCATTTTGGCAGGTCCCGTTGAGTGAGGAGAGTAAGAAGTACACAGCCTTCGCTTGTCATGATGGACTCTTTCAGTGTGAAAGAATGCCTTTTGGGTTGTGCAACGCCACCGCTACCTTTCAGCGGCTGATGGCGCGTGCGCTGAGTCCTATCATGAACAAGTACGGAAATCTTGTTCTGTGTTACATTGATGACATTTTAATTGCGACGAAAACAATAGATGAGCACTTAGATCGACTCCAGGAAGTTTTTACATGTCTCCGTAAAGCAGGATTGAAATTAAAAGCCTCAAAGTGTGTTCTGTTTGAAACCGAGATCGTCTTTCTGGGCCGGCGGATTTCACATGGAGAAGTTCGCCCAGACCCGGAGAGAGTGGCAAGAGTGAAGGACTGGCATCCTCCGAGAAATAAGTCCGAATTAGTGAGTTTCTTGGGTTTCGCTAGCTACTACAGGGAATTCATTCCTCGTTATGCTCACCGAGCCCATGCACTTACAGTGATGGTGGGAGAGAAAGTCCCTTTCGAATGGAAAGAGCTACATCAAGATGTTTTCGATGAGATTAGGAATATCCTCTTGAGCGAACCCATGGTAGCTTTGCCAACCGACGATGGTGAATTCATTTTGGATACGGATGCTAGCAAAGTAGCTTTAGGAGCTGTGTTATCACAGATTCAGAAGCTACCGAATGGCCAAACGAAGGAAGTTGTGATCCAGTACGGCAGCAAGTCACTCACCAGAACACAGCGTAATTACAGTCCGGCGAAGTTAGAGATGTTAGCCGCTTTGCTCTTCATGGAAAAGTACGCTAACTTCTTGCTCGGGAGAGTTTTCACTCTTCGCGTAGACAGTAGAGCCTTGCTCTGGATAATGTCCGCGGCATTAACGAATAATTCCCTGAGTCATAGGTGGATTAACAGGATGCAAGATTTCAGATTTTCTATTGAGCATCGAAAGAGAGAGAAACACTTTAACGCAGATGCTATGACCAAGATCACGAATGTCTACGAGGAAACTGATGTAGATGCTGACAAGATTCTTCCGATCAATTTTCAGTTTTTGGTAGGTCCCTGGAGACAGGAGTGTGAAGACCTCATGCTGAAAGTTCTGGAAGCAATAGGCCGAGACACCGCCGATTTAAAGAGAGAGATGCGCCGCATCAAGAAGGAAGACAAAAAGGTGATGCCTTCAGGAGACAATCTAATTAGGATGATCAGACTGGATCCTACGTACTCTGCTGAACAGCTCGCTCGCGAACAGAGAGAAGACGTTTGTTTGAGTGTCCTTCGAACACTGTTGTCTGGAGACAAGCCAGGAAGAGACGCGATCAAGAAGGCCACGAAGCCTCTCTCGCCAGGTCAGCAACGCTGGATCAAGAAACATTTTGAGAACCTTAGGATAAATTCAGATGGAGTTATTGTGAAGAAGTCGAGAGACAGCATAGGTCGAGTGTATTATCAGATTGTGCCACCACCACGGAAGTATACGGAGATAATTCGAGCCGCGCACGATGACCAAGGGCATTTCGGGGCCCCTCAGGTGACCAACCTTGTTCTTCGGAAGTTTGATTGGCCGGGAGTCATGTGCGACATCCAGCAACATGTTTCCTCGTGTCCCAAGTGTCAGCGCGGCAAGGAATTGCCAATCAAGCCAGTGTTGCATAATCAACCGATTAAGTCGACCGAACCCAACGAGCTGGTCATGTTGGACCATTGCACCATGTGGGAGTCTAAAGAGGGCTATAAAGGAGTCCTCATGATGATAGACCACTTTACCAAATGGTGTGTAGCAGTTCCTGTCAAGGACTATACTTCTGAGGAGACTGCTCGTGCTTTCTTCAAGCACTGGATCTGTCCCATTGGTATACCGAAAATTGTGCATACTGATCGAGGGACAGCTTTCGAGGGCAAGGCATTCCAAGAGATGAGCAGATTTGTAGAATTCATAAAATCCGCTCCCACGCCACACCGTCCGACTACGCAAGGTGCTGTTGAAAGACTCAACCGTACCATAGCGAAGGTCTTGAGGATCATCTCACCCAAGCAAGAATCGTGGCCAGATTTCCTAGACGAAGCATGTTGGGCGTACAACAATTGTGTACACTCGACTACTAGAATTAGTCCCTACGAGGCCAGGACAGGACAGAAGCCTTTTATACCAGTCACCATGCTTTTTAAAGACTACTATCCACCCAGCGAGCAGAAGGATATACCGTACATGAAGGAACACCTGTACAAGATGCATGAGGTACATGCGTTGATGAGAAAGTTTACCAACGCTGCTCAGGAACGTCAGAGTCGACAGCATGACAAACGAGTGAAGAATTCAGTACCACACAAATGTGGACAGCGAGTAATGGCGTTTGTACACGCTCAACGTGGCAAGGCGCGCAAGTTGCAGAAACGATATTGTGGCCCGTTCGTAGTAACTCGAATCTTACGTAATGGAGTTCTATATGAACTGGACAATAAGTTTAAAATGCACTTTGAGCACCTCCGACCATATGTGCACCGTTTTCACGAGGCCTATGTAGATGATCATGGGGAGTTCACCTACTTTTTCAATGGATTAGACAAGCCGATCCTAGATATCGAACCCGATCCCTCACCGTATGAGGAGGACCGCGCTTCGGAAAAGGGAGAGAACCAGAAGTGGACGGGCCCTGATCAGCATAAGCATCATGATTTGAGAAGAAATCGTAAGATCTTAGACTATGACGAGACCTCAGATCTAGAAGACGACGTCCGAGTTCAGATGGGGAATAATTTCATTCTCCAGAACGAAGGAGAGTTGGAAGAGGAGGAACTTGAAAGCTTGCGTGAAGAGCAACCTCCTGCTGACTTTCTTGACCGTCGCCAGCGGATCTTGAACGAAAATATTGTCTGTGACAAGGAATCAATGACCCGACGAGAGTCTCAAGAGGAGGGAGTGCCACCCCCCTCGGATGTCACACCCCATTCTGAGTCATGTCAGTTAGAAGAAAAGAGAAAAAGTGAGATTCTGTCGAGGAAACCCGTGATCAACCTGAAAAGAATCAAGATTCCAGACAAAGTTCTGCCTAAGGGAAGACTTGATCGGGCACCTCGAAGATCGGTGCAAGTTTTAGGCATCAGTGTGGATATTGACAGTGAAGACTCTCTGAGTGATTCAGACTTCTCAGACGTATCAGAGAAAAGTGAGAATCTGGAAAGTCATCACGAAGTCAAGGAACCGGTGCAACAGTTTTGGAAAAGTAAAGCAACTCTCAAAACGATACCCGGTGGAGTCTACAGCTGGCGTAAACGCCTACGCAGGTCTCGTAAAAGATCAGGAGATCTTTTTTGTTTGAGGAGAGGTGGAGAGCGTTTGTACGCGTTGCAACTGTCGAGATCCGTAAAAAAATTTCAAGAATTAAGTCTGAATTCCGAATCGAATGTCACTGAATCAAACGCAATGAAGGCTGACCGGGAAGTCAGTCAAACGGAAATCACCGCGACTCAAGCTTCGACCGCTAACCTACAGTGTTCTTTGCAAGAGTCCAACACCGAAATTACCGAAACAGGAACCGTTGCTCAGAGATCTGGGTCTGATGGAGGTATGGGACACCCTGCCATCGTCTTCCCCAAGGTTTCGATCGGTCGGCTCCCAATGGAAAACACTGAATCAGAGATTGACATGTACGCGGATACTGAGACCAGAAAGTCTGTTAGTCAAAGAGATGTCATTGATGGAACTGAGACAAGCGAAGATGAAGCGGAAATAGAAGAATCGTTCCACCAAGTTTATGCCATTTCCATGAGGGAACGTCAGGTAGTGAACAACATTGTATATGACCCAGACGTTGACCCTTTCCAGACGAAAGGACTGTTATGTTTTGACGTGCCTATGAATCAGAGTATGCCTCGAAAGACTGTGAGATCGCAACTGTGCAACCTGTACCCTGAAATCCTGAAGCGATTATGGGAGGGCCATTTCGGCACAGGCCGCACAGTTCACCTGAAGAGTGAGGACCTTGAAGATTCTATACTCCATGAAGCCGTAGTCTTTCAATGTAGGACCTCTTGGAGTCAAATGTGCACCGAAGTGGGGTATGGAATGTTCCTTGCTGAAGCGAAAGAGAAAATTGTAGCTTCGGGAGTGAGAAGAGTGATAATGCTTCCGCCCCCAGTGAAGACCTGGAGATTCCCAATTAGTACCTTTTTAGGACATCTAGCTAGTCTTTTTAAGAATACAGACATTTTAGTTGTAGTCACGGCTAAGGATTAGAGCCTTCTGAGAGCTGACAAAATGAGTTTTTAATTAAATTAGAAGATTTTAATAGTGTACATACGAAGAAAGATGGTGTAAATATCGTGTGATAAATCGAGTAATGGAGTTATGGAAGTGTGACATGTGTTTTTATTATTTCATACGGTTTTTAAACATCGCCTGTCAGAACATTGTGTATATGTCTTTTATGTATTTTATTTAATTGTTCACGTACGGGAATGCATGTAGATATTATCAGGAACAAATGACATGTGATCCGTTTAAGTGAAATCTGCGTACTCTTTAAGTCTTGAAATGTCAGACGAAACAGACGATCAGTGTCCGGATGACACGTCGATAGGTGAAAGCGAATTGTTGGAGGGAAGTTTGGTGGATGTCCAGATACCAACTCGACAGATGGACGTGGAAGCAAATCCAGATTTAAATGTACAGACCCCGAGGGTGGAAAGGAGGGATGAACCACCAGCGCTGGAGAGTGAATCCCAGATCGAGCCGACGGATCAATCACCTGCACCAGTCGAAACGAGAGGTGAAGTGGTCGAATCGACACAGCCATCGTCGCGGGACCCCAGCCCCGCTCAGGTAAGCCTTCCACAAAATTACGACGATATCCAAAATCAACCGACAGAAGACGTTCGTATGTTGCCGGCTGGCGGGGGCGCCCTTCTGGGCACTCTCACCTTCACCGACAACATCGAAACACTAATAACCAATGCCAGAATGCAGGCAGAAGTATTTGTGCCGATGCGGATCGAAAGAGGAGATGCAAAAAACTCTGCCCCACCAAGACAGACAATTGAGCCGAATTTGACTTGCATTCCAGGGGACGGAATTCGCAGGCTCCCGGAAAATGAGATTAGGAGGCAAGCCAACGATTTTTATAGATTGAAAACCTCGCAATTGCCAGCTGAATTGGTGCCTGCGATGACAGCGGCTTATTCACGCATGACCGAGCATGCCAGACCGGACGCAAAGATATTAATAGCAGTGACCGACGAGAATGGTGAATTTACACGAGATAAAGCCATTTTCTACGAATTAAATCAGTTAGCGAACGAAATTCTTGTTGGTGTACACTGGGGGGATGTTGGCGCGCTAGAACCATATCCACAGAAATTGGGTGAACGTTTAATGGAAAGAATTTTGGGAAACCTCACCCGTGAACACATAGGCAGCTTGTCAGTTAGGTGGCCCGATTACTTTCGTTCGATTCCGCTAGGACGCTTGCCCTATATCAAGGTCTTGTATGTAGGAGACTCTTTTTCGTGTGCGCATACAACACTTGACATTGGCACAGCATATACGTTGATTGTGGTATTGACGGGTGCCTACTTGGAGGAATTAGTTGGTGTTGCTAATATCATTGCCCAGGAAGCACCATCGTTACAGACAGTAGTGGTGTCGGGAGGTCATAATGACGTTCTGAAAACCACTATGCGATTCAATCCGAAATCAGGAAAATCAGTCCCTCGAAATTGTTCAGATCAGGAGTTCGGGGATATGATCCAAAATCTGGTCCAAGTTTTTCAAGAGGCAGATATTTGTGATAAAAATTTGGTGATGTTTACACCGGTTGCATCCGGGATGCGAGGTGTGGGAACCAAGTTGGTGGACGCAGTCTACGAGCTTGACACCTGCCTCGATCATCTTGGTTTATTGAACAAACAGGTAAACAAACCTACGAATAAAAAGAAGTTCATCCTGAAAACGAACTTCGTTCACGAACACGATGCGCAAGGTCTGGCGCACCCGTGGAGTCTAGAAACGTTAGGGATTTTTGTTGCACAAAATAGGAGTCTAAGACGGGTATTGCCGGATGTGAATCTACTTAGGGCTCAGCCTCAGGACATTGCGTCCTTCCAAGTATTTTTGATGTTGAAAAGAATGCTGAATTACGTGCAACTGAAGGAATGCATGAAGAATGTGAGGCACCGGGTTTCCAACAGCCCACTGCAAGTAAGCAGGATGAGTCCATCTCCGATGGAAGTTGGAATGTTAAATGGCAAAAGTGGCCATATTTCGAATTTGGGAGGCCGAATGAAGGCCATGGATGAAATTTTGAATGAGGCAGAGGCCAAAAATCAGCCTTTAGTCATTCCGAAACCAGAAATTCCAAAGCCACTGGCCATGTCTCCACGTTGCGAATTGGCCAAGTACTTGACGAAATTTGTGCCGAAATTGTACGAAAAGCTAGGTTTTAACGTACCCAAAATAGAAGAATTTTTGAACGCACCGATCAGTGATGCAGCTAGAATAATGGACTTTCAGTACACGGTGCAGGGGACCACGTATGGACTAGTGGATCTGTTCAGTTTAAATCACCTGTGGCATGGCTATTTTTGCGATAGTGCCGGTGATAAAGTCGACCCTCTCTCAATCACCGTCATGGATTTACTGCTGATTTACGCCATTTTGGGTGCGAAGAATTTTGCTGCCGGCCCGAAGACGTTGCAAGGGCTAAAATTCACGTTAATTGAAGATCGTTTCTTCGCGAGCACGTTAAGTGCGGAGGCTAGCGCTTTGATTTTCCCAAATTACAAGTTCGGAGGGGTTGGCCGAAACCCAGAGTTTAAAATGTGGATCGCTGCTTGGATCCTGCAGATTTTCAGACAAGAAGGCGCGATCACGATGTATGACGCGGCCTGCAGATTAGGTGTCACAGTGGAGATCCTCCGCAAATTGTTGGGACCCCACGAGTGGACAGTTGTGCTTTTTGGGTTCCGCGACCAGCAGCCACTGGTGGAGCCAAAAGAACTCTTGCTACTGGAACAAGATCGGGTACATCCGTACAGGATCGCGACGTTGCAGTCAAACAGAGGATCGTGCCTGGAGGTAGCCCAGCTTCCCCCAAACGTACGACCTGAGCGTGTTGGTTTCGCAGATGACTGCGAAATCGGCTGCAATTCATGGTCGATGATGAGGGAAACGTTCCCAGTGCTAATGCAGTCCCAGCGTACTGCTTTAAGAACGAACAGAGGGATAATGCACGATTTGGAGAAATTTGAGCGAGGGCATCCAAAATTGTGCCAGGTCGAAGTTGCGAAACCGGGAGTGGATGAGTTGACCCCGGCTGAGAACCACATACCAGAGAATTTGCCCCCTGCATCAGCGGAACATCGCGCAGCAGTAGCTGTGTTGTTTAATTTGGCCGTACCGACTAAGATGCGACGCAGAGCCGATGGGGAAATGAACATTTTTGAAGATTTTAATGGGATAAATGACGACGTGATAGAGGAGAAGGTGAAGTACTACGAGAAAATTGCAGGGTCTGCGGAGGATTACCCTAGGGGAGCGCGCAAGGCCAACCCGGACTCGGAGATGGTGCGTCGTGAAGAATGTTTTGCGCTGAGAAAAAGCACTGACGCACGCAGGGCAATGTACTACCCAGCTGCTCGTCCGTCGCACGCTGTGGTGCCATCCAAGAAGAAAACCGTGTCGATTGCTTCTGGATCGACCGCAACGGCCATCTCGTCTAGACCTTCTGCGCCAGCGCCAGCAGTTAAGCCCAAACACGCACCGATAAATTATAGCACGTCGTCCACGCCCACAACCACGCCGCTTCCTTCGCCCACGATCGTAACACCTGGCCCAATCAGATGCACACCCACGCCAATGGCACCGCCTTTTGTACCCACGGGGTTAGGAACGTCCAAACAGTTTAGACCGGTTCAGCCATTGATGGGTCCAATAAATGTAACACGTAGTCTTGTTTTTCGTCCTTCGGTTCCAGTCTCTGGAGCGCCGGCTCTGCCGACTCTCCAACCGACCGGATCTGAAAGGATCAGAGGATCAGTTCCGATGCGACATTCGATTGCCATGACGGGCACGAGTTCCAAGTTGGTTGTTCCATCTGCGGAATCGCCGACAGGGACCAGTACCCATGTGACAGTGAAACCGGTTTCGCCGGGTAGGGTGCCCTCAAAAGCTCCCCGCCTATCGATTCCAGGAGCTCCACGCTCGGCTAGCGTGGCAAGGTCGACATCAAGCTCCTCTTCCAGTGTGAAGGAGGTACCTGTGTCAAAATCATCAGAAAATGAGACAGCAAATTTGAGGGAGGAAATCAATGACCTCAAAAAGTTGGTGAAAGATTTAGTAAAAAAGATGGAAGGCACTCCTGCTGAAAGTGCAGTCCCAAGCACACCGACGCGAACTACCGTCGAAACCACAGTAGAAATGGGGACGGAATTTTTGGCATGTATCAGGGATGTGCCAGGGAAAGAACGGAGGAGATTTTTGTCAGAACCAGCCATTTTGACGGACAGTGGATTTTACTACCAAGGGACAGCGGAACTGTCCGAAGCACGGTTCGTTTGCGCGGCTCACAAAATTGAGTGTGCTGTGCTGGACCACCCTACTACGCCTTCCGTTGCCGATTGCACTCTGTGTGACCAGCAGGGAGGAGAACGCGAATTATATATGAGTCAACCGAGTTTTAGAATGAAGGAGAATACGTGGGAGCAAATGTTTGACCCGCAGGTGACTAGGCCAATGGACAGGGTCAGCGAGCAGGTTTTGCCCTTGGTTAGCCCCATGTTTTTTGAGCGTTTGAATGGTGAAGCAACCGCGAAACCAGTATTCATGGTATGCCCGCATTGGCAAGTGAGCCCAATCGAAATCGATGCCATCAGTCCTGGGGATGTGAATTTGTTGCTTGAATCGCTTTACCCTGACATGGAAGAGTCGCAACATCGCCTACAAACATTTTGTGCTGTAAACCAGAAGTTCAAGCATTCAGTGCCATTGTCAGTGGGGATATTAGACTTGGACCGCGTCGAGACACTGGACTGCCATTTCAAAAGTCCAGATGGATTCCAGCCGTGTATTGCGAGTCGTCCATTCAATCAGAGAATTGCCCAGCAGGCGCTATTGCAATTGCCTCAGGAGATGAAAAAACTATTTAGCGCCATTCTCAGTTATCAGCTGGTGGAAACTGACGATTCAATTCGTGACCAGATCTGTCGTCTACAAGTTGAGCTGGAGAAGATTGATATTACATTGACGGGCCTATTGGTTGGTCCGGGTGAGCGTGTGGCGCACGAATTGAGGAATCCGTCAGCGCACCATCCATACAGGATCACCGAGATCTTAGACACGTTAACGCGACAATATGAACGAAAGAGGCAGCCGTTAATAGTCTACGGGGCGAAGGACTTTTTACCATTGTACATGTCAGAATATCCGTCAAAACTGGTAGTAATTGATTTGGCTCATCTATTGCCGACGAGATTGATGGTTGATTACCGAGATAGATTCAGGGAATTCGGTATTGAAGCTGTCTTCTCTGACAACGAGATTTTACGGGCAACTCACTTCTGTACGTACACGCCACCTTCGATTACGGAGCTGAGTGCAATTCTATGTGGCAGTGTTAGTCCAGAGTTGGTGTTGCAAGAGTTTCGTAAGTATGATGCACCATCAACTGGCGCCGAGAGATTATATGATCTATACCGATTTTACATGGGATGGTATCAGAAAAACTTTACGCAGCTAGTTATCCTGACGCCGTATGACGCGAGTCTGATGTCGATTGGTGGGATAATTCGCAGTGGCACCACCTTTCCTGTTCCATCCATGTCAAGGGTCATGATGGATTATTCCCGCATCCACTTCCAACCGCCACCGAAAGAAGTTGATGGACTAATGAGTGATGATATAGATTATGGTACAATGACCTCAGCGTACCAGGGCTGATGGTAGGAAAATTGAGAGGAACTTTTCTTGTTTCTGGTGGTCAACCTAGTTGATCATCGGAGTCCGAAAATCACCCGTTTTTGACGATTTTTGTAGGTTTCTGATCCTCGGTGACGTCCAGCTAGCTGGAAGCCGCCTACGGGATCAGCCAGTCAGTGCAATAATCATGATGTGCCTTAGAAAATTCTCAGGAAGGTGCTCAGTGATTAAAAATGAGCAGTATGATTGTTCTAATGTTATTTGTTGAAACGTTTATATATCTTGTTATATATCTTATGTTAGTTTATAGTGGAAGCCGCAATATGGCAGTCCAGTTCAGTTCAGTCGTGTCCTGCGTGGCACGTTAATTTTTATAAGAAAAACCCCAGGCGGAAAGAAAAGCAAAAAAAGATACAGGAAAGAGATTCAACGAACCAAGAATCAGGCAGAAGATAGAAGCCTTGCAGCCTGGATGACTGTTCATGTTTCATGTTTAATGTTGAATACGTTTGTTCAATTACATTGAATTCC
>JAAUYI010181011.1_pt1 | contig 21551 bp, 19 predicted proteins | sample 7278041 | NCBI WGS metagenome assembly JAAUYI01 (sample SAMN14350216, study PRJNA611818) | marine sediment metagenome | isolation source: surface marine sediment (0.6m) | place: French Polynesia: Moorea | collected 2018-08
CGTACCAATGACAATGGTCAACTTGGAGAGGAGCCGTGTGATGTGAAAGCATCAAGCACGGTTTTGAAGCCGAGCATGAGGGGTGACTCTCATGCTTAGGTTAACGGAGTGTCAATAATAGGTTTTCATTGCCCGTTGCATATCCCGTTGATCCTGCCGTCGTTTGATTGTTTCTCGCTTGTCATGGACTTTCTTACCCTTAGCTAGGGCAATATTAACTTTGATCCAACCCCGTTTGAAATACATTTTCAAAGGTATCAAAGTCAAGCCTTGTTGTTCCACCTTACCAATGAGCTTACGAATTTCCTGGCGATGTAACAACAATTTACGGGTACGACGGGGTTCGTGATTAAAAAACTCTCCACTGGCTTTATAAGGGGAAATATGGGCGTTGAGTAGCCAAGCTTCCCCATCCCGAATCAAAACATAGCCATCTTGGAGGTTTACCCTACCCGCACGAATGGATTTCACCTCAGTTCCTACTAATTGAATTCCAGCTTCGTAGGTTTCCAGAATTTCATATAAATAACGTGCTTGTCGATTATCACAAATTACTTTGTAACCGTCACTTTTATTGCCATTTTTACTACTCTTACTACTCTTATTACTCATTGAATATCCGATTTGCCTTCACTTCACTTAAACAAAATAAATAATGACAATTGTCTCAATCAATCTAGATAAACCTCATCCATGTTGAAGCCTGGAGTTTCTAATTATTCTCATGTGTCATTGCGACGCAAGGAAGCAATCCCAAAAGCTGTGTTATAAAACTACGGTTTTTAAGGTAGAGGAGGTTGAAATAGTCAAATAAATATCAAAATTAATTAAGAACACCAACTAATATTATACTACGCATAATACATACAAACTTGGGTTGAAGTTACAAAAACCCAACACTAGTAAGGTTTTCGTTGGGTTTCACTCCGTTCCACCCAACCTACATTAATTTTTCTTTTTCCAAAGTGACTTGCAACATTCTCAATTAGCCCAGATTTCCGCCTGGGAATGAATTCCCTTTTCTTAAAGACAAAGTCTGATAAATCAGACTGGGTAAGGCAGGAGAGCGCGTTTCAACGTGCTTGGTTTATTAGCGATTCGGCTACGCTCATCGCTAACCTTGAAATTTATTTCAAGGTGGGAATGTGGGCTAAACAAGATTGCTGCAAGTTATCAGATAAATCAGACGCTCGCAAGGTATGAGAGTGGATTTTACATGAAGGGAGCTTTCCGGCTCCCCACTAGTGTCAACTTAACGCAAAACCCATACTCCGCAAGGAAATTAATTTCCTTGCTTATAAACAAAGTCATCTCAAAGATGACTAAATAATCTAGGTTTTCTTCAGTCTACTTGAGTAGACTTGGGCTGTTAGCCATGAAATTTATTTCATGGTGGGAGTGAAAGCCAACAGATAAGCTATCTGTAGCTTAAGTTGACACATATGGATGCTCCCACTACCCTACCCTATATTTTTGAAAAATTGGGATGCTCCCCCCACACTTCCCACACTTCCCACACTCCCCTACTTCAAGAAGTAGCAGCCTCTGAGGGGTGTGAATTAATGTCCTGGGGTTGATTTTGAGTTAAAGGAGTCCAATAACTGGCAACTAAGCCAACCATGAGCCACCATAGGGTATTCACTGAAGGCCGATACCAAACAGTATCAACTAAACCGTGGGCAAGCATTCCTACCATAGCAGCGATCGCTCCCATTAACCAGAAGGCATCAACCCTTTGCAGGGAACGCAAGCGTCGTAGTTGTAGGGCGGCGGTATTAAATGAGACGATGAGCAACCAGAGGAAACTGGCTAAACCGATAAAACCTGTTTCTACAATTACCTCTAGAAAAATGGAATAGGCGCTCAAAGCACTGTAGCCGGGGATTTGATAGAGGGGATAAACTTTATTAAATGCGTTATGTCCGGGACCAATACCAATCAATGGACGGGCATCAATCATCTTAAATACAGCTGTCCAGACATTGCGCCGGAAGTTATTACTACTATCTTTCCGGTCAGCAAAAATACTGAAAAAACGTTCCCGAAAGGGTTCTACAAATACTACTGCTAGAGCAAATATACCAACTATAGTGCCTAATATAATTAATGGTGACCAAATCTGCCAAAAGATAGGCATTCTAATACTCCACCAGTAATACAACAAGCCCACTAGAGCTAAAATTGCAGCTACCAATCCAATCCAACCACCGCGACTGAAGGTCAGAATTAAACAGGCTCCATTCACAGCTAGCATTGTCACTGCGAGGGCTTTTTGCAACCAGCTTTGCCAAGCAAAAATGGCAACACAGCTTAAAACTACAGCAGCAATTAAATAACCAGCCAGCAAGTTGGGATTACCTAAATAACTGTAAACCCTGGTAGTTTTTGATAGGGAGGATTCTGGATCTACCCAGGTTGCTAATGCTGGTGCGCCAAAAAACCACTGTCGCAATCCATACACACTAACTACTAGTGATATAAGTAAAAAGACGGTGATAACCCAAGAGCGGAGGCGGGGCGATCGCAACACCCGCGCACTGATGAAAAAGATTGGTAAATATAGACTAAAGACAATTAAATCCTTGAATGCAGCTTGTTTCACAGGTGAGAGGGCTGTAGCTGCTGCGGCAACGAGCCAATATATTAATACCACCAGATGAATGGGAGTAACAGTAGCTATATTTTGTTTCCATGTGTTATCTGATACTGTTAATAATATCCAAAATAAGAAACAAGCAGCTAACAATATACCTATTAAAGATGTGGAGACAAAAGGTGAGAGAATATATACTAAACTCAGTAAAACCGCAGCAATTGCATCTCCCCACTGCATCAAAATACTACCTTGTCGCCAAGAGCTTAATAGCCCCACCGTCATATGGTGTAGGAAACTGGTAGATAGATATGCTTTCAGTGGCAAATTAGATAAAGTAAATCGTTGCCAAACTAGATTCATAAATAGCACTGTGATTAATTAGCATTTCCCAGCCTTGAGATGGGATTATATAGGATTACTATTTGATTTTTGAAAAACACGTAGAAAAACACGTAGGGTGTGTTATCGCAAAGCGTAACGCACCATCCAGTAATCTTTTCGGTGCGTTATGCTAAAAGCTAACGCACCCTACAAGTACTACAAGTACCTCATTTTATTCAACAATCAAACCGGATTCCTATAATCTGCCATGATACTAAAAAGTTTAGAAATTGGAAGATATTAGGGTTTGCCAACAGGATGGTTTTATTCCTCTAGGGACTGTTTTCAAACTCATTCGTAGGTTGGGTAGAACGGAGTGATATCAAGTCCGGGAGTAAGCCCATAATAAAATAACCTTATAACCTTTGCGTCTTTGCACGCCAGTTGCTTCAAGTCGGCGGAGCCGCCCAACGCACTGGCTCGTCTTTGCGTGAGTTTTATTAAGGGTATGTAAGCGGACATGATATGAAACCCAACAAATCGACGAATAATGTTGGGTTTCGTTCCTCAACCCAACCTACATAATTTTATTTTTTTGAGCTTAACCGACAAGTATTGGCTCTTCTGTAAGAGGCATTATGAATTAATAATTATGAATTAATTGGTCACTGATGAATGTTAAAAAGCTGCTTGTAAACCAAGGGTTAACTGCCAATCTGTTTCTAATTGAGGACCATCAAGGGAGCGATACAGAGGTAGCTCAAATTCTACTGCTAATCTACTACCTTTTAAATCGCCTTTGGGGGCATATAAATTTACACCAAAACCTATATCTAGTTGGGTTCCACCTCTTCTATCGGGATCGGCGGTGGGAATCATATTAGGATTGAGGCACTCATCTTCACCATCAATATTACCCCAAGTTCTACCTGTTAATCGTAGGGAAGTACCAAGCCATTCGGTCCAATTTCGAGCTACCCAACCTGTCAATTGAAATTGATTACCTAAACGATAACCGTTGCTGTTTTCTCCTAGTCTGAGGGTTCCCATAGCTTGTGCCCCCCAAGAATTTTGTTTAGACTGGCCTAAATAAGTAATTCCCGGTAGCAAATCGAAGGTTCCAGAACCAATTTGCATGGGATAGGGTAATATCTGGTTATTGCCTGCTGGGGTATCATCCCGTTCATTAATTGAACCTGTGGGGAAGCTCGCACCCAAGTTTAAGTGAATACGCTGTTTATTGTTGTCAAAAATTTTATATAAAGCTGAGGTTTGAATATCTCCAAAACCCTCAGAGTTGGTGGTGAAGCGCACGCCACTACGGGTAATATGATCCATTTCTTTGACAACATAGGGAACCATTGCCATGAAAGTCAAATTATCACTTGGTGCATACATGGCTCCAAACATATGCATTTCCATGGTCATTTTTGTGGGTGTGACCATAAACTGCTGTAATACTTCACTATCACTAAGGCTATCCGTACCGTCCCGATTGCCATTCATGCTCATCAACATATAGCGGTAGGAGAACATAAACTGCTCCGAAAAACTTATCCAAACCTCATTAAACCTAGTTAATTTGATTTAGTGTTTTCTTCCTGCTTCTACCAAGGGAGTCGGCTCCTTCTTGTCCACAGGCGTAAGTTAAGGTCGAGCCGACCTTACTAATTTATCTGGTGCATTTTCCAGATTGATTGAGGCATTTTTATCTCGGTCTAAGGTATAATTGCACCTCTGACAACAAAACACCCTATCTGATAGTTTCATTGCCTGAATATGCCCGCACACTGAACACATTTTCGAGGAAGGAAACCACCGATCAACTATCTCGACTTTAGTTCCATAATGGGCTTGCTTGTAAACTAATTGGCGACGCACTTCATAGAAGCAGTGATCGCTAACCGCACTAGCAAGTTTATGATTGGCAATCATCCCAGAGACGTTTAAATCCTCAATGCGGATGCAATAAACCCGACGACTCAAATCAGTTGTCATTTGAGCAATTGTATTGACGCGAATATTCCTCAGTCGAGCATAATTTTTAGCCAATTTGATGTAGTACTTTCTCGCATTTTTAGATGCTATTATACCTAGCTTCTTGCTTCCTAAGACCTTGTTACGATTGCGCCATTGCAACTTACTCAGCTTGGTTTTCGCTCTTTTTGTAGTAGTTGGCATGGTATAACAAGTACCATCAGAAACCGTAGCAAGGCATTTCACACCTAAATCCACCCCTACTTTTTCTATTGGATGCATTTGTGGAGGTATCTTTTGGGCATCTATGGCAAAAGACACAAACCATCGATCAGCAGTGCGAGAAATAGTAAAGGTTTGAGAACTACAAATAAAATCAATTCTTTCCTTGAGTCTAAATGTCTTCAAACCAGGAAGTTTAATTTTATTAGATCCATCAATTACAACTCTATTGGTAAAAGGTAAGGCTGGTTTCCCTTTTGATGGATAAACACCAGATGTTTTGTAAACCCTAAATGAGTCTCCTTTCTTTTTGGATTTCTTTCTGGGAAATGCTGCTAAACCTTTTCTCCATCTACTAAAAGCATTTTTCAAGTCGATGAAAGCCGATTGATATACAGTCGATGGATACTTCTTCATCCATCCATATTCTGGCTTTTTCATTGTGACTTGGGTAAATACTTTTTTGATGGCATCTATACGTAATGAGTCCCCAACTTGAATGTCCTCAAAACTCCAACTTGCCCTGATTAACTCCAGTCCATAGTTGTAGACAAATCGTTTAAACCCAGCAATGCCACCCATCAAAGAGCGTTCAAAGTTGTTTAGTTTTAACTCTCTTTTGATGGCAAACATTGTGATACTATCTGAGGGAGTTGTTTACATCAGATAAATGTAGACTTATTCTAACCATGGGTCAATGCCACTTCATTAAAAACCGGAAAAATCCGGCGGCCTTATACTAGTTCATGGGTGGTAAGACCAATACTAGTAGCGGAAAAACCGCCCCACACCCAATATATTTGGTGTAAAACTAATTATTTTTAGGGGCGGTTTTTCCAAAGGCTGCCGGATTTTTACACGTTTAGACCCAACCCCATACTATACTTTTTTACCAAAATTTCTAATTTTCCACATAACTTGCTCATACTCACCAGCTATGAGAAAGTTTAGTAAATAATTTGGCTATTTAATCTAGCTCTCCTTTTCCGTGGGTATGCTCTCCCATTACTCCAATGGGTGCGTGTCCGTCAGGACGAGCGCCAGACCATTTACCGGGTTTACTGCTGTGGTTTTTATCAGCAATGATAAAGTTATTAATGCTGGGGAAATTGCGAGAATTAGGAAAAATATTTTGATCGGGTTTTCCTACAACTGGTTTGGTAGCAAGTTCAAAACTCATCTGGGACGGGTTTAATTTAGGAGCATCAAACAAACCCGACTGAGTTGATAAAGTTGATAAATAGGATTGAGGTTTTATATCTACAGCAGAAGTAGAAATTTTATCTTTCTTAACAATTTTTTGTGGTTGTTTATAATTGGGTTTATTTTCTGTTGCGATCGCATTTTTGTCAAATTTATCAATGGTAAGTAAATTTAAGACTTCTGCTTGTCGATCAATATTTAATTCACCATCAATTTTAATATTTTTTTTATTATTGTGAGGTGTTTTATATGATTCTTGTGAATAAGCAATATTAGCTGTGATAGGAATGCTACAAATAATTCCCAAAATGACTAAACTGTAGCGATCGCAATTCAATTTCTAAACCTCTGAATATAAATTTAGTTAATAAAATTGCAATGGGAAACACTATAGTTTGTCAAAAGACAAGCTGTCAAACTTATACTAAATCAAAAGATGTTTGCGACAGATCTAATTGTAGGGGCGGGGTAACCCCGCCCCTACCAGCCAATCATGTGTCGCATTCTTTTTTCAAATTGGTATTAGTTAGGGCTTGTTGAAAAGTCTTTGGGTGAGGGTAGCCAACAGGCAACAGGGAACAGGCAACAGGGAACAGTATTTAATTATATTTGACTATATTTGTGTTGAATGTTTATAATATCGTTTCACAAAAACCCTGATACAAATACAGAAACAATATTAAGTAACTGGGTCAAATTAAATATAAAACCTCACCCCGCCTGACTGCACCCCTCTCCTTAATAAGGAGAGGGGATGGGGGTGAGGTTCGATCTTACATTTAATTGTGCCTACCTACTTAACCGATGGGTGTATTGCCTGGGTTAACAGCATGAATATATTCGCTACCAGATTCAGGAAAACCTCTTTTATAAGCGGCTAATTCTGCTTTACCCCACCCTAGTTGTAAGATGATTTCTAGAAAGTGGGAGTTTTCCCATTTCCATAAACCACACCATTCTGTTCTTGTAGCTATTCTCTCAACATCAATTAACTGAATTGGCTGGTATTGTTTGCTATTATTTATACTTAAATATAAATCCATATCACCAGTTACTTCATACCAAAAATTCAAAATAGAATTTTTAGCATCCTTGAGTATTTTTAAGTCATTAGGTAAAGTAATTAATTGGGAATCTACTGCGGGGTAGTTTAAAGTTTGACCCTTAACAGTTATGGTTTGTCTGACGATTCCTGATACTTGGTGTTCCCGTTGATATTGATGAATAGCAGCTTTAAAATCTTGATAAGCGTTAAATTTTTGTAACCCCTCAGCTTTAATAAATTGGTCAATTACAGGATTACCTGATACAGTGACTTCTAACTTTAAACGCTCTCCCCTCAGACAAGCACGGCGCTCCTCTGTCAAAATTTGAATTAATTCTTGGGTTGTATAAACCTGGGACATTATCAGTTAACAGTTATCAATTATCAGTTATCTAAAAGTTATTCCGTGAATTCATCTGTTGTGCTAGGGAATATAAAAAATTATCTCTTGTTTTTTCAGGGAATATAGTATCCAATTAAACGAAAAAATGGGCAGAAAAAATATATCTGCCCGCTAATTTATGGAGCTAGTTCGCTATTTAATTCATTGAAAGAACGTCGCTTTAATCTTACTGATTCCGTGCGTGGTAATAAATCAAACACTTCCCGCAGTTTATCATCTATATCTTCATAGGGAACTTGGCCTTTCTGGTTAAAAACAACTTTCCCTGCTCGATCAAATATTACTACTTGGGGAACTCCTCCAGAATAGTAGTAACCTGGCTCCGTAGGTTTGTAGCTTTTGCGGTTGGGAAGACTATCCACATTGATGGGGATAAGTTCCGCCGCTCGACCATAAAATGCCTGTATTTGGGAAACAACTATGGCGTATTCTTTACAGTCACTACTGTTATCTACGTAGAAAGCTAAGATGGCTGGTTTATGTTCTGCTAAAGTCTGTGCTAGGGTTTGTGCGGGCGGTACGAGGGAACCGTTACCAGCATAAACGACAAAAATATTGCCATCATATCTGTCATCATTAATACCTGCGATCGCTGGTTGCACAGTGGTAATGAATAAACAAATCATGAGTATGAGTATGGATATAATTCTCTGACTGCTATTCCGAAAATGGTGTAAAAAATATGACTTGATTCCCTTCATTAACAAACCTTTGAATCCCTAATTTTTTCCCTAGTTTATGCTGAATTCAGCTGGCTGACGCGGATATATAATTACGCCAACCACTCACTTTTAAGATAACGCTTACTGGGGTGGTGAGGTGATGGGTTGATAGTTGATAGTTGATGGTTGATGGTTGTTGGTTGTTAGTTGTTAGTTGTTAGTTGTTAGTTGACAGTTGGGATTACCGAAGAAGATAAATTTAATCCTCTCTCACTCCTTCCCTCCGGGCGGGGAAACCCCGCCCCTACTCCTTCCCTCCATCAACTATCAACCATCCCTCCTTCCCTTCGCCCATGTTAAAATTTGTCACTTTAGGCGGTTAATTAGCAACTTGTCAAAATGTTTAGGTAGGGTACGGATGTGGGAAAGAATATTAAATTCATAAATTGGTTAAAACTAGGTCTTGCGGTATCGATCGCAAAAACTGTAACCTTAATAGTGCGATCGCTTCGTTTAGGTGCAGCGAGTGTGTTACCGGGTTCTATTGCCCGTCGCATTGAACCCAAGCTGTTGCAACAATTAAGCCAACAGGTAAAAAAAGGGGTAATTCTCATTGCAGGAACCAATGGGAAAACTACTACTTCCCTCCTATTGCGGGAGATACTGGAACGTAAAGGCTACCGCGTTGCTCACAATTCCACGGGAGCGAATCTGGAAAATGGTTTGGTAACAGCGTTGATGGAAAGCTCCAACTTGCTAGGAAAGTTGGATGTGGATTACGCCATTTTGGAGGTGGATGAAAATATTGTTCCTAAGGTGCTAAATCCAATTCAACCCCGGATTATCCTCTGTTTGAACTTATTTCGGGATCAATTGGATAGATACGGAGAGGTAGACACCATTAGTAAGCGGTGGACGAAAGCTATTTCTACCTTGGCTCCGGATACGGTGGTTATTCCCAATGCTGACGATCCCACTTTATGTTACCTCGGTCAGCAGTTACAGCAAAAGGTATCATTTTTTGGCTTAACTGAACCAGAACGTTATCTAGAAGCGATTCCCCATGCGGTAGATTCGATTTACTGTCCTCGCTGTGGACATTCTCTCGATTATCAAGGTGTATATTTATCTCACTTGGGGGATTTCAACTGTCCTAGTTGCGGTTTTAGTAAGAGTCAACCCACCCTGGATAGTAAGGAGTGGCAACAGGTATTAATTGGTTTATACAACAAATACAACACCCTAGCTGCCGCTACCGCCGCCAAGGAATTGGGAATTGATACAGAAACTATTCAGGCCACCATTCCCACCTTCCAAGCCGCTTTTGGCCGTGCAGAGGAGTTAGAAGTGGATGGTAAGCGAGTGCGAATTTTGTTGTCAAAAAATCCCGTGGGGACTAATGAAACCATTCGCGTGGTAACTGAAAGTAGGGATACCACCACCCTATTAGTATTAAACGATCGCATTCAGGATGGCGAAGATGTATCCTGGATTTGGGACGTAGATACGGAAAAATTAGTAGCACGGGGGGGTACATTGGTTGTTAGTGGCGATCGCGTCTATGATATGGCCCTACGTTTGCGGTATAGTGAGGCAGCGCAGTCTTGGGGGTTTCCCCCAGGAGCGACTGCCGAACCCCGAAGGGGTGAAGATAATAGCCACAACCGTGCCAACTTGATTGTAGAAGCAGATTTACGTCAAGCGATCGCTACTGCTTTAGAGCATACCCCAGATAATCAAACCTTACATATTTTGCCCACTTATACAGCCATGTTAGATGTGCGAGAAGCTTTAACCGGACGTAAAATTCGATGAAGGTAGAAGGCAGAAGTAGGTTGGGTTAAGGAACGCAACCCAACATTATCGAGCATTTGTTGGGTTTATCTATTGTTCAACCCATCTACCATTACTACCATTACTAGCCCAAATGTCCGCCTAGGAAAATTCCCTTTTCTTAAAGACAAAGTCTGATAAATCAGACTAGGCAAGGCAGAAGAAGTAGGTTGGGTTAAGGAACGCAACCCAACATGATCAAGCATTTGTTGAGTTTCTCTATTGTTCAACCCACCTACCATTACTACCATTACTAGCCCAAATGTCCGCCTAGGAATTAATTCCCTTTTCTTAAAGACAAAGTCTGATAAATCAGACTATTGCTTTGTCCCATTAATTTTGATAAGTTGCAGGCATTTAGATCCCCGACTTCTATCCTAGAAATTGCTACAATGTGCGGATATTGATTTAGAAGTCGGGGATCTGTTACCTAGCCATCATAACTAATGTGGTGGAACACTAGTCCTCCACGGGGAAATCCCACAACCAAGCTATGAAAATGCGGGGGTGACTAAACTCCTCAAGGGCGCACGCAATGCGCCCCTACGGCTTCCCTGCTTCACACTACTCCCAGTCTGTCAAAAACGAAAGCATACTCAAAAGCCAACTCCTTCAAACTTTCATACCTTCCAGAAGCGCCACTATGTCCCGCACCCATATTAGTCTTCAGCAAGAGAATATTGTCGTCGGTTTTCATATCCCGCAATTTTGCTGTCCATTTAGCCGGTTCCCAATATTTAACACGGGAATCATTTAAACCAGCAGTAATCAGTATATCTGGGTAATCCTTCGCTTCCACATTGTCATAGGGAGAGTAGGACTTAATGTAGTCATAATAAGCCTTATCATTGGGATTGCCCCATTCCTCCCACTCCATCACAGACAAAGGCAAAGATGTATCAAGTATAGTTGTTAACACATCCACAAAGGGTACGCGGGCAACCACCGCTTTAAACAAATCCGGACGCATATTCATTGCCGCCCCCATGAGCAAACCACCCGCACTACCACCGGAAATTGCCAAGCGATCGCTTGCTGTCCAACCTCCGGCAATGAGATACTCACAACAGGCAATCAGGTCTGTAAAGGTATTCTTTTTATGTAAAAATTTCCCTTGTTCGTACCATTGTCGCCCCATTTCTTCCCCGCCACGAACATGGGCAATGGCAAATATTACTCCCCGATCTAATAGGGATAGGATATCCGATGTAAAGGTAACTGGATAGGAATAGCCATAGGAGCCATAAGATAGCATAAATAGGGGATTGCTGCCGTCTTTTTTGATACCTTTTGGATAAACTATGGAAATAGGGACTTTGGTACCATCATCAGCAGTAGCCATGAGCAACTCACTTTGGTATTGAGTGCGATCGTATCCACCCAAAACTTCTGTCTCTTTTTTCAACTCCCGTTGGTGGGTATCCATATCATAATCAAATACCGATGGGGGGGTAATCAAGGAAGTGTAAGTAAACCGGAGAATATTAGTATTAAATTCCGCATTAATGTCTTCATCAAAATCATAGGTAGGTTCGGGAAAAGTAATCTGACTTTCGTCTCCCGTGTTAAGATTTTGTACCCTTGCTGTGGGTAATCCCCCCTTTCTTTCATAAATTACTAAATGATTAATAAAGGCACTTACCCCTGACAGCCGGACATCTGGACGATGGGGAATCACAGTTTGCCAATTATCCTTACCGATAGCAGCAACTGGAGTTTTCATTAATTTAAAATTAATTGCTGCTTCGTTAGTAATTATATAAAAATAATCGCTATGATGCTCCACATCATATAAAACTCCTATATTCCTTAGAGCAATCACCTCAAATTTTCCCAGGGGATTATCAGCAGATAAATAGTGTACTTCTGAAGTAATACTACCGCCAACAGTTAAAAATATATATGCTTGACTACGGGTTTTATCCACATATAAATGATAGGCATCATCAGGCTCGTGATAAATCAATTCATCATCAGCAATATCACAACCTAAAGTGTGTCTAAACAATTTGAAAGGACGGTTAGCCTCATCAATTTTCGTATAAAAAACCGTTTGATTATCATTAGCCCAAACCAATGAAAAATAAGTATCTTCAATGGTATCTGCATATAACTGATGGGACTTCAAATCTAAGAAGAAAAGAGTATAACGCTCCGCTCCAGTGGTATCAATGGAATATGCCATAATCTGATGATTAGGGCTGATGGCAAACACACCTAAATCGCAGAATTCATGACCCTTTGCCAATTGATTTTGGTCTAATAAAATTTCCTCAGCAGCATCCAGACTGCCCTTTTTGCGGCAATATATTGGGTAAGCTTGTCCTGCTTCTGTACGGGAATAATAGTAATAGTCATCCTTACGATATGGTACCGAGAGGTCACTTTCTTTGATGCGAGCTAGCATTTCTTCATAAAGCTGGGTTTGTAGCCCTTGAGTGTGCTGCATCATGGCATCAGTATAACCATTCTCTGCCTCCAGATAAGAGATTACTTGGGGATTTTGTTGATCGCGCATCCAAAAGTAGTTGTCTACTCGGCGATCGCCGTGTAATTCTAGAATCTGGGGGTGTTTATCTGCCACAGGAGGAACCACATTAGCTCGCAGATGACTATCTGTTTTCATATTTGTTAACCTTGCTTCGACCTTCCTTTTGAGGATGAATGGGAAATTTTGGGCATACCCTTGGGTTTGATTTTGAAATTGCACAAGGCAATGGCTGGAATTACTCCCAAAATCACAGCCGTAAATCCTTGTCCACTTAAATACAATATCTGAGTACGGTAAACTTCTGGAATAAACTCTTGCAAAAGTGAAACCAGCCACACAAAAATACTAATGGTAAAAAATATCCCAGAAGGCAAAAAAATCCACCACCAACCACCTATTACCCGGTTCCTGAAACCCAACCACTGCAAGAGTCCCAACCAAATTGCAGCCAGGTTATAGGCAATGGCAGATAAAATCCCAATTACCACCGTTTGCTCGGCACTTAAAGATTGCAATATAGTCAGGGAAGGAACATAGTTTGTCCATGCTTGGGCAACATTGAGGAAAATTAACCAGCCTAGGCTAGTGGTAAGAGTCCACCACCAGAAAGATAAGTAGGGCCATATTACCAATCCTTGGGAAATAGCAAAAACCATCGCAAATAGACCCGTACTCAGATTAGTTGCAAAGATAAACCAGATTTGTGGCTGTGGGGCAAAAACAGGGGGTATGGTGGCTAGGAGATTACTTTCTAAGAAAATACTGGCAACTCCTCCTAGAATCCATCCCAGGAGGGTCATCAGGGTAAATTGTACAAAAAACCAACGACGCTGCGATCGCGGAATTAAAAGCAAGGGTCTTTTACCCGTTTTGGTAGTGCTAGACACCCCATCTCTATCATCAGGATAGTTAGAATCAGTTTGCATAGAGCAGTTATCAGTTATCAGTTATTAGTTATCAATCCTTCCCTCCTTCCCTCCTTCACTCCTGGGCACAAGCCGCAGCGCCCCTACTCATTACTCCTTCCCTCCGGGCGGGGAAACCCCGCCCCTACTCCTTCACTCCTTCCCTCCTTCACTCCTTCCCTCCTTCCCTCCTTCCCTCCTCCCCTCAAATTCTGCAAAAGCGTAATCCCAGGATGATAAGCTAAAGAGTGGCATAAATATAGTGATTAAGATAGGATGTAGTGTTCAATGGGTGTCTCCTCAAGCGATCCTCTTTTGCTCAGAGCAGCTCGTGGTGAAGTCTTAGACCGTCCTCCCGTATGGATGATGCGACAAGCAGGACGGTACATGAAGGCTTATAGAGACTTGCGAGAAAAGTATCCTTCTTTTCGCGATCGCTCGGAAATACCCGAAGTAGCGATTGAAGTCTCTTTGCAGCCTTGGAAGGCTTTTCAACCAGATGGTGTAATTTTATTCTCGGATATTGTCACACCACTGCCAGGACTAGGTATTGAAATGGACGTAGCCGAAGGTAAAGGCCCAATTATTGCTGCCCCGATCCGCACTCAACAACAAGTTGATAATTTACGTCCCCTAGAACCTGAAGAATCTTTGCCATTCATTAAAACCATTTTGCAGGCCTTGCGCCAAGAAGTTGGCAACAAATCTACTGTATTAGGTTTTGTGGGTGCGCCCTGGACTTTAGCCGCCTATGTGGTAGAAGGTAAGGGATCGAAAACTTACTCCATTATCAAAAATATGGCGTTCACCGATCCGACAATGTTACACCAATTTTTAGGTAAACTTGCAGAGGCGATCGCTACCTATGCACGTTACCAAATTGACTGCGGTGCCCAAGTAATACAACTGTTCGATTCTTGGGCAGGACAATTAAGTCCCCAAGATTACGAAACTTTTGCCCTACCTTATCAACAACAGGTGTTTCAACAAATAAGACAAACCCACCCCGACACACCATTAATTTTATTGGTGAGCGGTAGTGCTGGTTTATTGGAGCGAATGGCAAAATCCGGTGCAGATATTATCACTGTTGATTGGACAGTAGATATGGCAGATGCACGGGCAAGATTGGGCACAAATATGAAAGTCCAAGGTAATCTTGACCCAGGGGTGCTATTTGGTTCTCAGGAATTTATCCGCGATCGCATCTATGATACTGTACGTAAAGCCGGTCATGGCGGTCACATTCTTAACCTCGGTCATGGTGTGCTACCCAGTACCCCAGAGGAGAATGTAGAATTCTTCTTTGAAACAGCTAAACAACTCAGTTTGGCAGCTGTTGCGTGAAACAATGTACGTTAGTTGTTAGTCATTAGTTGTTGGTTGTTAATCAGCACTTACTACCTTATAGAACCCAAGTACTAAACTGATAACTAATAGCTAATCACTAATAACTAACCTATGAATCAAAAGCGGATTTTACTTACTGGTGCTAGTGGGTGTATCGGTCATTACCTGAGCGATACCTTGATTCAGGATACAAATCATCAACTATATTTACTGGTAAGAAATCCCAATAAACTACAAGTAAATACCCAAGCGCGTCCTGGCATCCATGTTTTACAGGTTGATATGGCAGACATTAGTCAGCTTGCCGACCTGTTAAAAACCATAGATATAGCTGTACTAACTGCAACAGCTTGGGGTGGTGAAAATACTTATGATATTAATGTCAATAAGACCTTAGAGTTGATAAATCTGCTGGATGTAGAGAAGTGCGAACGGGTAATATACTTTTCTACAGCCAGTGTGTTAGGACGTAACAATCAACCCCTTCCAGAGGCGGGGGAACTAGGCACAGATTATATTAGCTCTAAGTACGATTGCTTGCAGAAAATAAATCAACTAGCGATCGCTTCTAAAGTTACCACAGTTTATCCTACTTTAGTATTAGGTGGCGACACACATAAACCTTACTCCCACCTGACAACAGGCATTCCTGAAGTCGCTAAATATATCAATATTATTCGTTTTCTTCAAGCAGACGGTAGCTTTCACTTCATCCACGGTAAAGATATTGCCACTGTGGTGAGATACTTAATAGAAAACCCAGATGCAACTAAAGATTTAAATAAATTAGTTCTAGGACAAAATCCCCTCACCGCCAACCAAGCCATAGAAGCAGTATGCGCCTACCTGGGTAAAGAAATTTACTTTCGTATTCCCCTGTCATTATCATTGGCAAATATCATTATTGCCGTATTTCGCATTCAAATGGCAGCTTGGGATCGTTTCTGTATGAACTATCGCCATTTTACCTATAACCATTTTATTAACCCCAGTAGTTTTGGCTTACCTAACTACTGTGCGACCATGGAAGATGTCTTGAAAATCAGTGGTGTAGAATCTAGCTCCTAAAAATAAGCAAAAATATCTTTACAAAATCTTTATCTTTTCTTAGTTAGATACTGAGTAAAGGTAAAAACTTGGTAAAGAAAAACCAAAATATCCTGAGTCTCTAATTTAGTTATGGTATAACAGGCTCTGTATTATCAGTAAAATCACACAATAAAGCTGCATTTATTTTGGTGATGGTGTGTCCTAAAACACAAGTGGTGATAGACCTACAAATAGCGATCGCATAATTTAAACTAGCCAAAATTAGCTCATAAAAACCAATATGAAAAACCAATTTTTGGTAGCAGGGTTTGTTTTCTTGTGTTGTTTTTCACCCTTGAAAGCCTATGCCGCTAAATTTACCAGTCTTTACATTTTTGGCGATAGTCTGGTTGATACCGGCAATACTTTTACTGCCACTCAAGGAGCTATTCCCCCTAGTCCACCATACTTTGAGGGACGATTTTCCAATGGTGAGATTTGGGTAGATAAACTAGCAAGCAAACTAGGATTAGAATCCCCTACCTTATTCACAAATGTGCTACAGGGTGCAATACCAGTAGATGGGATTAACTATGGTTTTGGTGGAGCCACCACCACAGAACAAAATACTATTGCCCTAACCTTTGACATACCGGGACTACCTGGTTTGCAGCAACAAATTCAAGCATTTACCAATCCCCTAATTACTAACAATCAGTCAGCCGATCCCGATGCCCTCTATATCCTCTGGGCTGGTGCCAATGATTACAATCCTACCAATGCACCTCCAGACAAATTTACGCCATTCACGACCACTGATACAACTATTAGTAATTTGGATAATGCCCTGGCAAAGCTAGCTCAGGTTGGAGTGAAGAATCTGATGCTGGTAAACTTACCAGATTTGGGTAATATACCAGTGGCTCGTCAATTAGATACATTGATTCCTGGTACTACCCAAAGACTAAATGAGTTAACCGCCAAGCATAATCAAGAATTGTCAGGGCTAGTTGATAAGTATAAACAAGACCTGAACATTATTTCTGTTGATGCCAACTCCCTATTTAAAAATGCTGCAAATTTAGGTTTTACCAATGTCAGCGATCCTTGTCTGGCTAGCCTAGATCCCCTAATTATATGCGATCGCCCAGACTTATATACATTTTGGGATATCCAACATCCAACGGCTGCTGCTCACGAAAAATTAGCAGATTTGGCATTCAAATCGATTCCCAAACATGGAACAGTCCCAGAACCTGGCACTGTGTTGGGTTTGCTCGGATTGGGGGCTGTGGGTGTTGTAGGAGCCATCAAACGCAAACAAAAACAATCAGATTATAGTGGTCTGTCCCATTAATTCTGATAGGTAAATCCAGTTATATACTTATCCTCTCCTTGTAAGTGTTTAACCGATTATGGTATAAAAGTTACATTTCACGTTGGAATTTTTCCAGGATATCAACTAAGTGAACCTGGGATTGTAAAGGGAGTAAATCGATCAGGGGAAGTTCTTTTCTTCCTCCACCGATTTTCACTGGAATGGAACGCAAGGCTTCTACAACCATATCTTCATTAATTGCGTTTTCTAGCAGTAATGGATATACCTTTTCCGCAACTACTGTATGCAACTTGGCAGTAGATAAATACAGATGCCATTTAGCAATATCCATGTATAGGTTTTCACCAATTTCAGATGCTAGGGCTTCTATTAATTCGCTGGTGTTGATTGATGCCATGAGAATAACCCTATATAAAGAACGCCATATTGTTATATATTCAATATTATCGCTCAATTACAGGGTGATAGAATTTTAGATTTTGGATTTTGAGGACAGTGTGGTCTTGGGGAGCCAGCGTTGCGGACGGGTTTCCCGCCGCAGACGACTGGCGTTGGTTTCCCCCATGAACAACTGTCCGGGATTTTGGATTAATTCCACAAATAAATCTGATCAGCTACTGGATCAGATTTTCAACCTTATTTTTTCAATTCTACGTAGTTGGCGATCGCACTAATATAAATCAGGTGGGTTAATAATAGCCCCAACCAACTAAAAGTGAACCAGGGTAGCCATTGCCAGTTAGTAGAGAGAAAGTTGTAAAAAAACCACAAACCAGAATTGGTGGCGGCAAAAATTGCCACATGGACGGCAAAGTTCATGCGATCGTCTAGTTTACGATAATCTGGATCATTGCGATCGGGTTTGCGAGGCCAACGGGGAGGCATAAATACTTACTTGTTACAGAGTTTTACAAAATGGCTGTATTAATCATTCTATGATATGTGACATACTCCCACACTGAATCAAAGATTACAGTGTGGGAGTATGTCACTGGTTTTTCCCATTAGTTCTAAGGGCTAGGTAAAAGATCCCCGACTTCTGCATAAATATCTGCACATCCTAGCAACTTTCAGGATAGAAGTCGGGGATCTAAGCAATCATTTTATGATATGTAATCACCAGATTTACCACCAGTCTTGCTAACTAAATGTATGGACTCGATTTGGATGGATTTTTCCAAGGCTTTTGCCATATCATACAAAGTTAAAGCAGCCACCGAAACAGCTGTCAATGCTTCCATTTCTACCCCTGTTTCCCCCTTGGTTTTAACTGTAGCTTGAATCTGATACCCAGGTAGTTGCTCCTCAGGGGAAATTTGCACCTCCACTTTTTGTATGGGTAAGGGGTGACATAAAGGAATTAAATTAGCTGTCTGTTTTGCTGCCATAATTCCTGCTAGCCTTGCAGTTGCCAAAACATCCCCCTTGGGAGCATTCCCGGCTTGAATGGTGGCAAAGGTTTCTGGTAACATCCGCACTTGACCAACGGCTACTGCTTGGCGAACTGTGGCTGTTTTGGCTGACACATCCACCATCTGTGCTTGTCCTTGAGAATCCAGATGGGTTAAATTGGCAAAATTTTCTTGCTTCATTTCAGGAAGTTGTGTTATTATTATTTTCTTGTAAGGACGTGTAGCTCAGTGGACTAGAGCACGTGGCTACGGACCACGGTGTCGGGGGTTCGAATCCCTCCTCGTCCGTTTTTTCATGGCTGAAAGTTATGTCTGAAATGAAAAAATGAGGTACTTAAAACTCTTACTCTCTGCGCCTCTGCGACTCTGCGTGAGATACACCCATACCTGAATTCAGCAACGCCAACCTTTCTAGAGCATAAACATCTTCACCCCTACCAGTGGCAAAGCGGAGAGAATTTTCAATCCCTTTGCTAGAAAGAGTTAAGAAAATTACGGTGGCACATAAAGTTAAGAAGGTAGCCAAACCAAAAGTATTACGATAGCCATATTCTTCGGCTATGTAACCAATTAAAGGACCAGCGATCGCAATCCCCAAATCTAGGCCCATAATACATACAGCAAATATCTGTCCCCTTTCGTGTGCCTGGGAGCGATCGCTCATCATGGCGGCAATCATAGGAATAACTATACCAGAACCAGCTCCTTCTAGAATTGCACCCAATAAAAATGTGTTCTTATCAGTAGCTTGCCACAGGAAGAACATCCCCAAGCCATACACCACAAGACTGACGGTGACAAATAAACCTCTACCTAATTTATCACTTGCCCTACCACTAAAGAACCTGGCACTAAAACCAGCACTTGCAGCAATACCATAAAACAACCCTGCATTTAAATCTACCCCTGTAGACTTAATAAACAAAGGTATGAATGTATGCACAATACCAAAATCTAATCCCACTAGGAACATAACTAAAGAAGGAATTCTCACCCTGGGACTGACCAAAATCTGCCAAAATCTTGTTTGTTTTTGGTTTGCTGGCTGACTTGGGAGGGGAGGACTAATAATAAACAAAATACACAAAAATGCCACAATTCCAGACACCGAAGAAGCGAGAAATACCGCTCCATAACCCGCCCCCGCTTGTAAATAACCCCCCACAGTCGGTCCAATTGCCACTCCTAGGGGAGTTATCAGGCTCATATAGCCAATCACCTCACCGCGAATGTTCGCTGGGGTTAAATCCACAACCAAAGCCAAATAAGCAGTGGTAAAAGCAGCAATACTAATGCCGTGAAAAGCCCGCAATCCCATCAATAATGGAACCGATTGTACCCCCAAATAGCCAAGGGGAGCGATCGCAACTACAAAAGAACCAATCAATAATGCAATTTTACGTCCACGCCGATCTGATAATCTTCCCATCCATCCCCGGAACAGCAACATTCCAATGGCAAAACTACCCATGACAATGCCAATTTGTTGCTTAGTTGCTCCTACTTCCTCAATGTAGAGAGGTAGAGTGGGTAATAAAGAGCCTATACTGCACCAGAACAATAAACCTGCTGTAAACAATATCAGCAGGTTAAGGCGCAGTTGCTTATCCAATGTTTGAAACATTTTTACGGCAGATGCGAGGTATGTTTGTTTTATCTGATAGCTTATACCAGTCTCAATCAGAACCAGAGGCTCTATGCTCTAGTTACCAGTCTGAGCCTGGTAACTAGGTTCTGGAAGCGGAACCTCTTGATTATCGCAACTGGTACAAGTTGTTTTTACATTACTTAATATTATGCGCCATTTTTCCATCTTGTGGTGATAACCAAGTTCTTTATTTAATTGAAGAAGGAATTTTCAGAGAAGAAAGTAAAGTAGTGGAATCTTAAAAATGACTAACAGCAGTAACGACAGCAACCGCTTAGACCGCATCGAACAAATACTAGAATCAAATGCCCGCGCTATAGCCGCTAATACTCAAGGAATAACAGCAAACCGCGAAGCTATAGCCGACCTTACCCAAAACGTAAATCAGCTTACAAATGACACTAACCGCATACTAGCCCGTAGCGCGGTACTTGATGATATTTTGCTGGGATTGCACGGGAATCAACAGCGGTATGAAGGTAAAGCTGATGAGATTATAGACTTGAGAGGTTGAACGGTAATTAATTCCTAAATATGTCAGTCGTCCCTTCAAAGTTGAATTTAGACTGAACGAATCGCACCCAAAGTTATGGGTAAAGTCACAGTGGCCTCCCGGGAGGTTGAGATTGAAAATATGGACGTAACTGGATTCGAACCAGTGACCTCTACGATGTCAACGTAGCGCTCTAACCAACTGAGCTATACGTCCGCAGTCTAGTAATAATAGCACGGATATACTGTAAACAGCAAATTATTCCTGCCATACCGCTACGGGTCATTTCATTTATCAGTTACCCCATCGATAAATCGAAGGGCTAATGAAACTCACAAAAAAATTTTTGACTCTCCACGGATAAATCCACACGGCTTGTATCCAGTCTATTTTTTGGTCAATCAAATGCTCACGGAATTATCGCCACCACACTTTTCCAATTCGACACGCAAAATGTTAAGCGGTACATAACAAAACCCTGTATTTTATAAGCATAGTATTCCCTCCAGCAATTAAACAATTCGTAATTCGTAATTCGTAATTCGTAATTACGTTTTGTAATGGGGATTTAAACCCCAACACAAAACAAACAACCCGTAGGGGATGGGGTTTTAAACCCCTA
>JAAUYI010021321.1_pt1 | contig 21496 bp, 17 predicted proteins | sample 7278041 | NCBI WGS metagenome assembly JAAUYI01 (sample SAMN14350216, study PRJNA611818) | marine sediment metagenome | isolation source: surface marine sediment (0.6m) | place: French Polynesia: Moorea | collected 2018-08
TCTGGCGATGGACTCTTCAACATTGGACTTGAAGTATTCATCGCTGATGCTACTGATTGGCTTAACTGTGCTGAGGTCACCATTCATGATGGTTCCGCCGGGCAGGTCGAATTCGGTTCCTGCAGCATTGAGGAACATATCCGGAGCGGCAAGGTAATTAGTTACGCCGGCACCGTATGGCAACCACTCTTTGTAAAGAGCACCTACAGCAACCACGTCGTTGAGGTAGACGTTGTTGATGAAGCCGCGTACTTCTTCTACCAATTGCTTAACATGGTAAAGCTTCTCCATGTTGAGTGTATTAGCGTTATCAGGATTTATGGCGCAAGTTACACCACCCACGGACAGATTTTGAATATGAGGATTCTTGCCGGAGATGATAGCCAATGCCTGGGTCGCTTTTCTCTGGTAGTCAAGAGCTTCCAGATAATGAGAAACCGCCATTAGATTTGCCTCGGGTGGCAGTTTCATGGCCGGGTGGCCCCAATAGGCGTTGGCGAACGGTCCGAGCTGGCCACTGGCCACCAAACCTTTCACCTTATCTTTGACCGCCTGGAAGCGCTTGGAACTGTTTCCTGGCCAATCGGAAAGGGTCTCTGCAAGTTTTGAAGTCGCAACAGGATCGGCGTCGAGCGCGGAAACCACGTCTACCCAATCAAGTGCGGAAAGTGCATAAAAATGAACAATATGGTCATGCAGTGAATGGATGGACTGCACGAGGTTTCTGATGTATTGAGCGTTTAAGGGAATCTCAAGGTCAAGGGCATCTTCCACTGAACGAACTGATGCCAGGGCATGTACCGTTGTACAGACACCACAGATACGCTGAACAAAAATCCAGGCATCCCTTGGGTCGCGGCCCTTGAGTATATTTTCCAGGCCACGGAACATCTGGCCGGATGACCAGGATTTGGTGACCTCTCCCCCATCAACTTCCACGTCTACTCTCAAGTGTCCCTCGATCCTGGTAAGAGGATCAATGGTGATTCGTTGAGCCATGTGTCGAACCTCCGTAAAAAAAGATAATATCGAAAGCTGTTGTCATCTTATGCGTTGTTGTGCAGCTTTCAATAAGATTGTGTTTCTTGTGGTTACCGTGTCAAGCAGGCGTTATTCTTCGCTTTTGCCTTTGCCTTTAACTAAACGCTTGCCAACACCAACAGCGGCATGAATACCAATAGCTGCAGCGGTAACACCAAGAACTTTGCGGCCGACACTGTCGGCATCTTCAACGATTCCAGTGGCAGGAATTGAAACGTTTGGCAGTCTGTCATAGAACGGAGTCATCGTATCCCAGAAATTGGGTTCGGTACAACCGACACATCCATGGCCTACGCTTACCGGCCAGACATCTACATTGTTAAAGCGAACTGACGGGCAGTTTGCAAAAGTCTCGGGCCCTTTACAACCTACCTTATAGAGGCAGTAGCCTTGCTTGTGAAAATCATCACCGAACTGCTCGACGAAGCGACCTTCATCGAAATGCGCTCTTCTTTCACAGTGGTCGTGGATCCTCCGCCCATAGGCAAAAAGAGGACGACCGAGACTGTCAAGCTCAGGCAGACGGTTGAAGGTAAGATAATGAAGAATAGTGCCGAGAAGGGAAATCGGATTGAACGGACAGCCGGAAATGTTGATAACAGGTTTGTCGGTAACCAGATCTCTCACCCCGACAGCGCCGGTGGGGTTCGGCTTGGCAGCCTGAATACCGCCGAAGGCAGCGCAAGCGCCAATGGCAATGACAGCTGCTGATTTTGGGGCAACCTCAGCCAGGATGTCTTTTGCAGTCTTACCGGCAATCTTGCAGTAAATACCATCTTCTGCCAGAGGAATACCGCCCTCGACGATAAGGAGGAATTTTCCTTCATGGTTTTTGATGGTGTCGTGCAGGAGCTGCTCTGCCTGATGTCCGGCAGCGGCCATTACGGTTTCATGGTAATCCAGAGAAATAACGTCCAGGAGCAGGCGGGCCAGGTCTGGATGAGATGCGCGGAGAAGAGTCTCGGTGCATCCCGTGCATTCCTGAAAATGCAACCAGACCACCGGTGGGCGCTGGGCTGAGGTTGCTGCTTCGACAAGCTTAGGGACCATTGTTTCCGAGAGTCCCAGCGCAGCCGCAGCCATAGTGCAACCCTTGATGAATCCGCGTCTGTTTAATTGCGGATCCAGAGTTTTCTTTAATGTGTCTGCCATATCAACCTCCTATTGCTGTAACAACAATTGTGCGCAATGCGCGATTGCATCGGCGCAGTGCCGATTGAGCAAAAAAACATTGCCGTTTCGCTAAACCCAACCTGCCTCTCCCTGTGCGGGTTGTGCGACCGAGCAATGCCGTTTTAAAATACACTTCCTGCATTATTTCTTGATGTAATTAGGTGAAAAAGTCAAACAAAAACCACCAAGTCGCCAGTTAAATAATGCTTATAAAGAAAGCAACACCGACTAATCTAAAGAAATAGTGACGGAATGTCAATATATTAGTTTGGAGAGCACTTGCTCTGTTGGAATGTGATCGTAATAAGACAAATTTTAATTAAAATATTGAGTTTTTCACCTGATTATTTGCGGAATCCGAAAATACCACCTTTCTTTTTTGGTGAGAATGCCGGGCGTGATTTTTTCTTGGAATGTTTTGATTTTTTAAGGTGTCTGGGGGAGTCTGCGGATATAGTATCAACCAGATTGTCCAGGCTCTCTGCCGAAGAACTTTCTCCGGATATCGCCTTTTGTGAGAGGCGGAAAAAGAGAAGACACTGCAAGTAATAGCTTTTCTTCTTTAGCCACTTTGGGTGAGTGTCGTTTTGCACAAAACGCACAAATTGAGGCAGGTTCGCTAGGAGGGTGACAATTTCCTGTCGAATGGATTTGCGCAAATTGAGGGGAATTGCAAAGAGCTCATCAATATCGTATCGTAATTTTTTAGAGAGCTGGTAAATGGCACCACCTTTTATTTTCAAGGAGGAAAGCTCATAGGTAACCTCAGCCCAGGGTAACAGGAGCAGGGCGAGCAAAAAGGATTGTGACAGTTTCCTGCATTTGCCGTTTTGGGCTTGCCTGTTAATTTGGTCGACTAAGCTGAGAAGATGCTGCAGTTGTTCACGGCATGTGGGCTGGTTGTTGGGTGAGCTGAATAAAATTGTACGGTAGAGTGGAAAGAGGGTGAAGAAAAGTTCAGATTCGATGGCAAAGTTGAACCAACGGCAGGCTGAACCACCGTAAAGATCCTTGAAGAGTTCGTCTCGTAAACGGGAAGGCGGGCAATAAAGCAATTTATGATGATTGTCGCAGGTTGCCTGCCAAGTAGCTTTTTCAATAGTAAAGCCGGTTCTGGCAGCGTGACGGATAGCCCGCATCATTCTGACTGGATCTCGATTGATTCTTTTCTCCGGCTCACCAATTATCCGAATGGTGGATCTGTCGAGATCGTTTACTCCTCCGGTGTAGTCGATGATGGTATTATTTTCCAGCTCGTAGAACAATGAATTGATGGTGAGATCCCTTCTTTGGGCATCTTCCGGGAGTTGCCCGTAGGTGTTGTTTGGGGCAAGAATTGCCTCGGGACCGTCAAGGTCGTGTTCACTTAGCGATCTTAAAGTGGAGACTTCAATCACTTTACCGGACTTGCAAAAGACCTGCACCAGCCGAAAGCGTCGGCCTATTATAGCGCTGTTGGGGAAGAGCTTACGAATCTGGCCTGGCCTGGCGTCAGTGCTTATATCGAAATCTTTTGGTGGCTTGCCGAGATACAGATCGCGTACGCCACCCCCAACGAGATAGCTGGCAAATCCAGCCTGGTTCAATTTGCGCATTACGAAAACAGCATCCTTGTCGATCATCTTTCTTCTGATCGGATGGCTGTCCGCGGTGATTATGCGTGGAAGTTCGGAGTCGGGAAAATGAAGTACACCGGTCATTAGGTTAGAATTGGGAAGGTGCTGTTGTTCAGCACTGTCATTTCGGTGGCGAGAATCCTTTGCCCTCTTTGTAGACGGACTCTGCTTCACTGGTGAATTTGGCAAAAATCTCGGAAACGGGCAAGATGGAATTCATTTTATAGGTGTTTTCACCTGAAAAAACCAAGCCTTCTTCTACATTGCCATCTTTAGAAAGATTCAGCCGTTCACTTATGCAATAGTGGTGGTCGCACTTTTTCAAACAGAAGTATTCACATTTTTTGGTCTTCATGTCCTCGCCATCGGCAAGCGATTGCACAAAAGGAGTATTGATGGCGCGACCCGGCAAGCCCACTGGGGAGGAGGTCAGGACGATATCGTCTTTTTTGGCATTAAGGAATGCCTGTTTATATCTATCAGAGACGGCGCACTCTTCGCTAAGAACGAAACGAGAAGCGATCTGCACCCCATCTGCACCGTATTTGTCCATCATTTCAGCCATTTCATAACCATTGGTTATGCCACCGGCAGCAATAAGAGGAATCTTTTTTACTGCCTCGCGAATTGCGGGAAACATTTCCCGTAATGAAAGATCGGTACCCAAGTGGCCACCGGCTTCTTTTGCTTCAGCAATAATGGCAGATGCTCCTAACTTTTCAGCCAATCTGGCAAGTTTTGGAGAGGAGACGATCATGACTATAGGAACGTTCTTTTCCTTGCCTATTTTAAAAATATCGCGGGAGAAGCCGGCGCCGGTAATGACCATATCGACCCCGGCATCAATGGATGCCATGACCAGATTGTAGAAATTTTTCATGGCGTACATGATGTTGACGCCAACAATTCCACTGGTCTGTTCCTTGGCCTTCTTGATATCATCCATCAATTCCTGCGTGGGCAGGCCGGAGCCACCGATAACGCCAATGCCGCCGCAATTGGCTACAGGCGCGGCTAGGGAAGAAGTGGAGACGCGAATGGACATTCCGCCCTGGATCAGCGGTATGGGAGCTGTAAGGTTAGCTATTTTGAGTGACGGTAATTTCATTGTATATAAAAACTCCTGGTGCCTCGGTACTGGATTTATAATAAACCACGATATTGCCCTTCTTCATACTATTTGTCAAGATTACTCATTTGCCATAATAATCATTTTGCCAGCGGAAATATACCCGCATGGAAACTCTCTTTGTCCTCCGATATGCATGGTTTTCCGTCATTCTTTGATCGGGCTTTAAGGAATGTATCTTCAGAGGCGATGTTTTATATTGGCGGGGACAGAAAGAAGAGCAGTGATGAAAGTATATGATATCAGGACCATATCTGCAGTTGTGCTGGAGTTCTTGACTTTTAATCGTTTTTGAGTTTTATTTTTTTCTTTTTTGGTAAATGTTTTATGCAGTATTATAGCTCCACCGGAGGACGTTGATTTTGAAAATTAAAGCCCTGAATGGTTTTAAAGATATATTGCCCGAAGAGGTGGGCTTGTGGAATAGAGTAGAATCTCTTGCCCGTAATCTTCTGGAACGTTATAGTTTTGCCGAAATCAGGTTGCCGGTATTGGAAAAAACCGAACTGTTCGCCAGGTCCATCGGTGAGGCAACCGACATTGTCGAAAAAGAAATGTACACCTTTGTCGACAAACAGATCACCATGCGACCGGAGGCCACCGCCTCAATGGTGCGAGCCTATATTCAAAATGGTCTTTATGTGCAAAAACCGGTGCAGCGTCTGTTCACCATCGGGCCGATGTTTCGTCATGAAAGACCTCAAAAAGGGCGTCTGCGCCAGTTTCACCAGATGAGTGTTGAAGTGCTTGGATCGGACAGCGCCCTGGTCGATGCTGAACTTATGGCGTTAGCCTCAGCCTTTTTCGAAGAGCTTAGCGTAAATGTCAGTTTGGAGTTGAATTCTCTGGGGTGCCCGGAATGTCGCCCTGCTTTCCGTGAGGAACTGCTTGGTTTTCTTGAGTCTAAACAGGAAAATCTGTGTAATGATTGCCAGCGTCGGCGTAAGACCAACCCGCTACGGGTCCTGGATTGCAAAAACCCGCAATGTCGGGAACTGGTCAAGGATGCTCCATCTATTCTTGAGCATCTCTGTTCGGGCTGCAGTGAACATTTTGAAAAGGTAAGGTCATGCCTGGCAAAGCTTGGGATCGACTATTCGCTGAATAAATTCATGGTCCGCGGCCTTGATTATTATTGTCGTACGACATTTGAATTCATAACTAAAGACCTGGGTGCCCAGGCTGCAGTTTGTGCCGGAGGGCGTTATGACGGACTGGTGAAGCAGCTGGGCGGACCTGATCTTCCCGGGATTGGCTTTGCCATGGGACTGGAACGTTTGATTCTGCTCCTTCAGCAGCAGGAGGTCACTGCTGCCACTTTAGCCACAGATTTGTTTGTTGCCGGTCTGGGTGAGCAGGCAGGTGAGTATGCCTACAGTCTGGTCAATCAGCTGCGCAAGAGAGGACTGAGGGTCGCTATGGATCATGCGGGTAGGAGTCTGAAGAGTCAGATGAAGCAGGCGGACAAGGTTAATGCCTCTTTTGTTCTCATCATAGGCGACGATGAGCTGAAAAACCGGGCAGGACTGCTACGCAATATGAGCAGTCAGGAGCAGCAGAGTGTGGAGTTAAGCGAGGATGAAGTTGAAGCGGTTGTTTCCTGTCTGCTCTAACGATAGCTGCCTGTAGAGGACGGAATGCATGTTTTCTTGTCCTCAATTGAGAAATAATCCGAATAAAGTAGACTACTACAGTAGAGTACAAGAAAGATTAATTCCCGTCTATTAACAAGCGATCCGGGAAACGAGCCGACCATAGATTTTGGCAATAGCTGCAAAAAATGCGGCCTAAGGGCTCTTAACGAAAAGGTAAAATAGATATCATGGAATCAATGGGAAGCTTGCGGCGCACGCATAATTGTGATGTGCTCGGCAAGGGAAATATCGGAGAAGAGGTTGTTCTCATGGGCTGGGTGCTGCGCAGACGGGATCACGGCGGCGTCATCTTTATCGATCTACGGGATCGTCGGGGCATAACCCAGGTGGTATTCAATCCCGAGGTAAACCCGGAGGTTCATGCCAAAGCGCATCGGCTTCGCAGCGAGTGGGTTCTGGCCGTAAAAGGTAAGGTAGAGGCAAGGCCTGCCGATATGGCTAATCCCAAACTTATCACCGGGGAGATAGAGGTTCTGGTCGACGAATTGCGTATTCTTAACACCAGTGAAACGCCGCCTTTTCCCCTTGATGAAGAAAGTGAAATTTCCGATAACCTCCGCCTGCAGTATCGCTATCTTGATCTACGTCGCCCGGAAATTGGGGCCAACCTGCTGATGCGGCACAAAGCCGTACAGGCAATTCGCAACTATCTCAATGATCAGGATTTCCTTGATATTGAAACACCGGTGCTGACCCGGTCAACCCCTGAAGGCGCCCGGGACTATCTGGTACCAAGCAGGGTCAATGCCGGAAAATTTTATGCTCTGCCGCAATCGCCTCAGCTGTTTAAGCAGTTATTGATGATGGCTGGCATGGACCGTTATTATCAGATAGTCAAATGTTTCCGAGATGAAGATCTCAGAGCGGACAGGCAACCGGAATTCACCCAGATTGATATGGAAATGTCCTTCGTGGATGAAGAACAGGTCATCGATATCACCGAGGGGATGATCAAGGCCTTGTTCCAGTCAACCCTGAATGAAGATGTCGCTCCTCCTTTTCCGAGGATTACCTATGATGAGGCAATGAGCAGGTTCGGCACCGACCGTCCTGACATGCGCTTTGGCTTTGAGCTCATCGACCTCACCGCAATTGCTGCCGACTGCAGCTTTAAGGTCTTCCGGGAAGCCGCCGACGGTGGTGGTACCGTCCGGGCGATTAATGCCAAGGGATGTGCCTCCTTTTCCCGAAAGGACTTGGATAATCTCACCGATTATGTGGTTCAGTTTGGTGCCAAGGGTCTGGCCTGGGTGAAAATGAAGGCAGACGGTGAATGGCAGTCGCCGATAGCCAAATTTTTCACAGATGAGGAACGCAATGCTATGGCAGCCGCTCTTGGGGCGGAGGAGGGTGATTTGCTCTTTTTCGGGGCCGACACGCCGGCAGTGGTTTGCCAGTCATTGGGTGAATTACGAGTAGAGCTGGCCAGAAGGCTCGAGCTTATCGATAACCAAAAATTTAATTTTGTTTGGGTTACCGATTTCCCGCTTGTTGAATATGACGACAAGGAGAAGAGGTATCAGGCGCTTCATCATCCGTTTACCGCTCCGCAGCAGGACAGCATTGATAAACTGGAAACTGAGCCGGCAAGCGTCTACAGCAGGGCCTATGATCTGGTGCTCAACGGTACGGAAATTGGGGGCGGCTCAATTCGTATCCATGAGCGGGATGTGCAGTCGAGAGTTCTAAACGCCCTCGGCATCAGTGAGGAAGAAGCAGCAAACAAGTTCGGTTTTCTCCTCAGAGCACTGGAGTTAGGTGCTCCTCCCCACGGCGGTATCGCTTTTGGGCTTGATCGGTTGCTTATGATCATCACCGGCAGTTCCTCCATCCGTGATGTCATAGCTTTTCCGAAGACTCAAAAGGCGACCTGTCCACTGACCGAAGCACCCGCTTCGGTGGCCCGCAAGCAGCTCACCGAACTCTATCTTCGTCCAGACTGGAAAGAGAAAGAGTAAGTCACTCAAAATAACGGCGGTGACTGAATCTGTCGCCACCATTCGACCATGAGCTGCTACCAACCGTACTCGGCGAGTTGGATAAAAAAAAGATAGGAGCCGCCGAGAAAAATAGTGGTGGCAAAAAGAGCTACTGACAGGTTGCCAGCAAAGGCCTGACAATCTTTGGCAAACTTCTCTCTAAGCAGGCGTAAGCCTCTCTTGCATATCCTGGTGAGCAGCGCCTTTTCCCTGGTTATTTCCGGGGAAAATGAAATATCTATACAACCGTTTTCTCTTTTCATGCTACACCTCCCTGAATGTCTTTCCTGAAAGTATAGCAAGGGTGGGTTATCACAGAGTGACTACCCCCTGAAAAAAAGCAAATTATTTGAAAAAAACATACATGTTTTAGAACGTCACTCAGCCCAGGAATTGCAAAAAAATCATGTAATTTAAAAGCCCAATCTGAGCAAAAATAGCAATTCTCCGACACACCGCTAGCACGTTTGAAAAAGGCTTAAATTTTCAAGACGTCTTTTAGTTTCTCGAGTATTGCCTGCTCTTCACTATTGGTTAAAAGATCGGCCGAGGCGATTTGGGTGGCTATATTGTAGGCCTCAAGGCGATCCTGCTTTTTCCTCAGTAGTTTGGGAAGAGATGAAAGAGCCGCTTCCTTGTCGTAGGTTACGATTGCCGCCTGTTCTTTCACATGACGTTTAAAGTCGACAGGTAGGAAGCGTTTTAACTGCTCATGGGAGAGTATTAGTTGCTGGGCGGCGATGTATTGGCGCATGTCGACGCTCTTATCAGCCATGGCGACCATGAGGATTATGCGAACAACCGCTGCAGCAAATCCGCCGCGCTTCATGGTTTCCTGCCATAGTTTTTCCTCCATTTCACTCTGTTTCGAGTGAATCGGGATGTTATCCTGGAGGCCTTGGTCTTTGAAGACCTCGGGAAACAGTTCCCGCATCCAGGGATTGTCATAGGTGAGTTTGAAAAAGTGCTCCTGATATTTGTCGCGATAATGACGAAATTGATCAAGAGAGGACTCAATGTTTCCGGCTATGGTATTTTCCAGGATCAGCAGAGGATTATCATCATTGACCGGGCGGCGGTAGCGTTTGATCCATGGGGCTAAATACTTCAGGGGCTGGAGCATGAAGTTGCCATCGGAGAGCATGTAGCGCTGAGTACGCAACGGATGAAGCTGGCGAATGAGCTCAGCCGTAGGCTCAGAGATCATCATCTGTACCAGTGGACTTATAAAAGTAAGATAGAGTTTATCGTTAAGTCGAGAAATGGCCGCAACCGGACTGAAGGCTTTCTCATCATCAAGGCCGTCATCGAGCTTGAGGATATCACTCATATCCCTTTCCTGAAAAGCAACATGCCGGGTCTGCTCATATTCGGTGTCGGCCTCCTCGGTGATAACCATTTCATAGAGTCCCGGCGCAAGATAATCGATCATGTCAACGGTACCGATAATAGCAGAATGTTCCTTCCTGGCGACTTTCGAGCCGACAAAGATACCCAGGTGGCCGATGCGCGGGTGTAAAATGTAGACGATTACCTGACCATTGCGTTTGATCTCATCAACACTTCCATAAACCTTGTAAATCCAGTTTAAAGCCTGCTGCGGTGGAGTGATGTTGTCGCCTGCAGAGGCAAAAACGACTATGGGGTCTTTGAAATTTTTAAGGTTTATCCAGTGACCCTCTTCCAGTTGCAGCATCCCCTGTTCCAGTTCATTGCCGACGAAAAGGGAATTGACGATGAAGTGGATCTCTTCGCGGTTCATCTTGAAAAAACCACCCCACCATTTCTCAAAGTTCAGATAACGCTTCTCTTCTGTATCTATATTGGCGTAGAGGTGATAATACTTTTTCCAGAAAGTATTTGCCGGATTCAAGTCCTCAAAACCAGCGACCAGATGAGCACCGTCAAACTGGCCATTACCCATGTCGCTCCAGAACGAAGTCAGCCAAGAACCACCGCATAATCCGCCGCGGTAGCGCATGGGGTTAGCGCCATCGATACCACCCCAGTACGAGAGCGGTGAGCCGTTAAAGACCATGGGACCCGTGACATCAGGGCGGTCAGCCCCTATAAGTGCAGTGGCCCAGCCTGCCTGGCAGTTGCCGATGATGGCCGGCAGTTCTGCTTCAGGGTGACGGCTTATCACTTCCTCGAGAAAGCGGACTTCGGCCTGTTGGATATCGGCCAGGGTCTGTCCAGGCTCCGGGTCCGGATAGAACATGATAAAATAGACAGGATGACCGGCGTTCAAAGCCACGCCTATTTGTGAGTCTAGTTTGGAACCGCCAATGCCTGGGCCATGTCCAGCCCGTGGATCGATCACCACAATTGGGCGTTTATATACATCGGCTGAAGAGGGTTTTTCAATTTTGGTCTCGGTGCGTCGCTCCCGGTGAACTTCAGACTCAGGGGGAAGGGCAGGTGCTTCATGGTCACGACGCTCAAGAATGCGGATGAGTGAATAATTGACAGGTTTCTCAAGAATACGGCCGTCCAGGACCATCTCATAGTCAAAAATGAGCACCGGTGGATGACCGAACCTGGCATGTTCGAGGTACATGTTGCCGCGCTGACGCATGATATCGGCAAAGAGAATACTTCTCTGCCAGGTGTCAATCCAATAATCACAGATAGCTGTAAACCATCCAGGATTTGTCCACATTTCCATGCTTTTCCCTAGCTGTTCAGATAGTTATTGACGCGAACCTTCAGTACCGATGCTTTGAGAAGCGTCATCGTCCATTCGAGATAAAAAGACTTTTAATCTATCATTTTCTCAGGACTTGCCCGCTGCTGTCGTGTTGCCTGGCGCTTGAGTTTTTTTAGTCCGGTTACCTGGACCAGGCTTCTCCACTGGAGCCTGCTCAACCTTGGTTGCTGATTCACTTTTTTCTGCAGTTTTTGCCGCGGCAGCTGGGGCATCTTTGGCCTGTTTTTTTACGGCTGTATTATTTTTTGCTGATGCTTTTGGCTTTGCAGTTATCTTTTTCGGCTGAGCTGGAGCTGCTTTTTTCCTAATTTCTGTTTTTTTCTCTGTTGAACCAGAAGGTGGTGCAGTGAATTTCTCGAAGAGATCGATGCTTGCCAGAGAAGTTTTTCTCATTCTGTTCAGGCTTAACCAATACTGCTCTGAATAGTAGAGACAGAGTTCTTTTCCCTCTTTGGGGATCAATGGATAGAGTTTTAAGGTATCTTTGAGAATGTTCTCGCAGTTTTCCTGGACGGATGTAGCAATGGTAAACGAGGCGTCAAACACCTCTTTTTGAAATTGCAAGGTTTGCTGTAACATAGCTGGTTCCTCCTGCTGCTGATCTGTCGGTGATTCGATAAAGTAGTACGTTTTCTATACACATTTCCCTGGGAGAACAGGGACACCATGTATTTTACCTAGGGGCACCCTTTATTATTTAATATGAAACATAACAATGTCAACACAGAAATGTTGCATTGCAAAAAAACTTGATAGTCAAACTCTCTTGGGATGAAATTGTTTTTTCATGTAATTATAATTATATTTTTGTTAAATGTTTGCCATTAGAAAGACTTTGGCTGTCATTTTGTTGCAATGTGCCATTGAGGTGTGGATAAATAATCAATATTAAATACAATCATGATCAAAGAGCAATGTTCTCCGGCTAGTATGCATCTATCTGTTTTACGACCCGCATGGACTTTGTTTGGCGATCCTGGCAAAGGGAAAGCTTATGGGGAATAAAATAGATATTAAGAAATATCCAAACAGAAGACTGTATAACACCGAAACCAGTACCTATATAACCATCAAGGATGTTGCCGAACTTATTAAGTCCGGACATCAGGTACAGGTGACGGATGTGACTACCGGTGAGGATATGACGGCAATGGTACTCACCCAGATTGTCATGGATAAGGCTAAAAACAATGAAGGTCTGCTGCCTGTTTCTCTCCTGCACCTGGTTATTCAGTATGGCGAGAGTCATCTGCATGAGTTTTTTGAGAAGTATCTCGAAAAAACCATGGAAAATTACCTTATTTATCGGAAAACAATGGATGATCAGGTCAATGCCTATCTGGACATGGGTATGGATTTTTCAAGTTTGGCAGAGAAAACGCTGAAAGATTTCGAATCAATGAATATGTTTAAAGAAGCATTTCAGCGATACGGGAAGAAAAAATGATGGAACACTGCGGAGGGGTTAAGTATGACAGATGCCAACCGAGGGAGTGAGGTTGCCAAGCTGTTTGAGTCCTGGATGGATACAGCCAATAAGTTCTGGCGGGACGTGGAAAACTCCCGGGAGGAAACCCTTAAATGGGGTGACGTCAATCTTGACTTCGGCTTAAAAGATGGTGAGACAGACGATGACAAATATCGAACATACCGTTCCTGGGAAACCTCGGTAAAAAACTTCACAACCTTCTTAAAGATCCTTTCTGCTCCTGAGAATCAGCAGGCGATGGCAGAAAGCTCAACCTCGTTTACAGAAGCGTTGAATCAGGCAGCCGGCGATTCTTTTGAAAATCTGCTAGAGTTTCAAGGAAATCTTATTCAGAGTTTCGCCAGAGCTTCAGAATACACTAATTCCTACAACTTCGATAATCTTGATCATTCCGCGTTTCAGTCTTTTCGCGATTTATATACCAGCGAGTGGCAGAAATACCTGCACATCCCCAAGATCGGGTTACCTCGTGAATTCCATGAACAGGTCTCAGATCTTGTCGATAAATCAAACATTTTCTATACGTATATAGCCGAGCTGTTTTATCTTTTTTCCCTGCCTTTTGAAAAGAGCAACTACTCAATCCAGCAGAAAATTAATGCCATGCTGGAACAGGGTGAGGTGGAAAATGATCCAACCAAACTTTACAATGAGTGGATAAAGATCCTGGAAGGCAATTTCATGCAATTAATGAAATCCCAGGAATATACCAACCTGCTGAATGGTCTTATTCGATCTCTCGCCGATTATAAAGCCGTCAAGAATGATGTGACGAACATTTTTTTAGAGGAATATCAAATTCCAACTAACAAAGAAATGGATGAAGTGTATAGAGAACTTTACGTCACCAAGAAGAAGGTGAAAGAGCTTACACGCAGGCTGGAAAAATTGGAAGAAAAACTCGGCTCATAGCAGTGTGGAGCCACTCCAGCAATGCTTAATAGAGGGGAATAGGCAATGAACAAGATTAAAATTCCCGTTGACCTTATTCTTAAAAATATTGAAGAAAGCCGCAAAGAGACAACCTCGAAGCTGAAAAAGGCCAGTAGTGTGCTGACCGGCGACTTGGATACAGGTATATCCCAGACTCCATATGAGGTTGTCTATAAAGAAGACAGGGTGTCACTCAAGCACTATCAATGTGACGATGTTAAAATCAAGACGCCATTGCTGATCATCTATGCCCTCATTAACCGGGAAACCATGCTTGATCTGCAACCGGGGAGAAGCGTTGTTGAAACTCTTATTGGCAAGGGAGTCGATGTTTACATGATTGACTGGGGGTACCCAACCCGGAAAGATCAATTTCTCACCATAGGTGATCATGTAAACGGCTATATTCACAATACTGTAGAAGAAATATGCAAGAGGAGCGGGGTTGAGAAGATCAACATTATGGGCATTTGCATGGGTGGGGTCTTTTCGATCATCTACAGTGCTCTTCATCCCCATAAGGTTAAAAATCTGGTGACGACGGTGACCCCCACGAACTTTGATACGGACAAGGGTTTACTCAATATCTGGATGAAAAATACCGATGCGGAGTTGTTGGGGGATACCTATGCTAATATGCCGGGTGATATCATGAATCTCGGCTTTCTCTTGATGAATCCGGCCCGGTTGATGATTGACAAGTATGTCGGATTTATGCAAAACGTTGACAACAAACAGTTTGTTGAAAATTTCATTCGCATGGAGAAGTGGATTTTTGACAGCCCTGATGTGCCTGCGGCTACGTTTAAGCAGTTTATCGTTGACTGTTTTAAGAAAAATCTGCTTATTCAGTCAAAGCTTGAGATCGATGGCGAGGTTGTCGACCTGCAAAAGATTGATATGCCGGTTATTAATTTTTATGGTAAATTTGACCATCTTGTGCCGCCCGAGGCCTGTGAGACCTTTACCGAGGCGATTGGCTCATCTGACAAGGAAGATGTATGCTTTAATACAGGCCATATTGGCATCTATGTAAGTTCAAAGTATCAACAGGAATTTGCGCCCAAAATTGCCAATTGGCTGGCGGAGCGCGACAACTAGTTTCTGTCCTAAAACTAGCAATTTTGGCTGAGATCAAGGCATGCGAAAAATTTTTCCACAGGCATATAATCGATATTCCGAGGATAAAATTTTGAGCATAACGAAGATATCGGTCAAGAGGGCATTTTTAGGATGGGAACTAATTAGTGGAAGTGCTGGTTAAGAGTCGCAACATTCTACCTATCCATCATCATTTCGGAGCAGGATAATGTCGTCCAAATGTGAAGAATACTTGAGAACCTTTTGTGAAGTGACAAAATCAATCCAGAACTCTAAGGATCGGGAAGAGATTCTTAAGTTGATAGTTGAAAGTGCTGTCAAGGTTATGGGCGCAAAAGCCTGCTCACTCTTCCTGATTCGTAGCAGGAGAGATCAGGATGGCTTGTTTTATCCAGCCGCGCAGGTTGGGCTGTCAGAAAACTATGTTCATGCCGGACCGGCGAAGGGACGTGATATTACCAGAGATATTCTTAAAAAAGGCGGTTACCTCAAGGTTCTGGATGCCACCACCGACCCTCGTATGGAAAACCACGAGGCGAAAAAGAAGGAGGGCATTGCCTCAATGCTGGTCGTTCCGGTAATAGCCGACAAGGAACCCATCGGTATTCTGGCTCTCTATACTGCTGAGCAGCGGGATTTCAGTGATGAAGATATCGTTTTTCTAGATGGTTTGGCGGATCAGGGTGGTATCGCCATTCTCAATGCTCATCAGATGTATAGAAGAAAGAGAAATTTTGAATTGCTTTCGACGGTGAGTGAACACCTTAATTCATCGTTGGAGATTGAAGAGGTGTTGTCGAAAATGACTACAGAGATTGCTCAGGCCTTTGATCTGCTTGGAGTGACCATACGGCTGCGAGATCGTGAATCTAATGAGTTGAAGCTGGTTGCCAGCCATGGTCTCAGTGAAAAGTATCTTAATAAAGGCCCGGTAAGCGCAGAGCGGATTCAGACCGTGGTTAAAGATAAGATGGAGTTAGTCGATGATATCGCCACCTATGATATAGACTACAAGAAAGAACGTCAGGAGGAAGGAATTGCCACCATGCTTCATCTCCCCATAACCATTAAAGGTACTGTTATTGGCATTATGGGTCTTTATAGCGATACGAAACGGGTTATTGCCGATGAAGACATAGCTCTGGTCAGTTCCGTCGCCAGGCATTGTGGTCTAGCGATCCAGAACGCCTCTCTCTTTCTTGAATTGAAAAAAGACAAGCACGATCTGGAAAACGAAATTTGGGCACATCGGGCCTGGTTTTAGTGCCTTAAAAATTCATTTCTGTCATATAAAACAAGAAAACGGGGAGCATTAAAACTGCCAAGTTGGAGGGAGCTCCAAGACACTTATCCCGTTGCGGGGTTAAAGGTTTGCTATTTCATTCCCAGAAATAACAGCAAACAGCAATTGGTGCATCCCGAAAGTTGTCTTGTAGATGTTGACAGTGAATTATATAGTGTTTTACCTCTCCTTTTTCTGGAGCTGATACTTGTTTCAGAGCCAACAAAAATATAGCTTGTTTGTTCATATTTTTCCCAGATCTCGCTGAAATCACCACTTTGGTGAAAGACTCCGTCCCGTTAGTTTTTTCTCCCTTTTTTTAAGTAAATTAGCTGTTGTTAAATGTATTAAAAATTAGCTACATACGAACCATAAATACCACAACGTGGTATTTGCTGGCCGGGTCATATTGACAAAGAGACCATTCGTTCACAGCATTGCTAAATAAAGTACTGAAAGATCTTTGGCTAAGCAGACTTGAGGTGGTGGAGATCTCAGCTGCAATTCTTTCGGTGGTTCATGCGAAGGTTCTTTCATAGATAAAGAAAAAGGTTTGGAACCTTTGCCTCAATGCTCTTTAAAGGAGGTACTCCTATGAGTCATATATTACCTGAATTACCCTACTTCCACGATGCACTCGAGCCATATTTTGACGCTCAGACCATGGAGATTCATCATGGCAAGCATCACCAAACGTATGTCGACAAACTCAATGCTGCCCTGAAAGACAATGATAGTCTGCAGAAACTCGATGTGGAACAGCTTCTAAGAAATCTCGCTGAAGTCCCTGATAGTATCAGGACAGCGGTGCGTAACCACGGCGGTGGTCACTATAATCACAGCTTTTTCTGGCCGACACTTAAAAAAGATGTGGCTGCTGCCGGACCGGTGGTAGATGAGATTGGTAAGGAATTCGGATCATTCGATGAGTTTAAAGAGAAATTTACCAATAGTGCCACATTGCTCTTCGGCAGTGGGTGGGCATGGCTGGTATTTAATGAGGGTAAACTAGAAATTGTTGCAACTTCCAATCAAGACAGTCCGCTCAGCCAAGGCAAGGTACCGCTGCTTGGTCTGGATGTCTGGGAGCATGCTTATTATCTTAAGTACCAGAATCGTCGGCCAGACTATATTGCTGCCTTTTTCAATGTGATTAACTGGGAAAAAATCAATGAAAACTTTGAAAAGGCAAGAAGTTGATCGGCTGTATAGGTAGGCAATCTTAAAAAAAGCCTTCGCAGTGAGCGAGGGCTTTTTCATTTTCATCGGGGGGTATTATGAGAAAGGCGAGTGATAGATTTCCCAATCTGTGGAGTTAACTCCCCCAAATCTCCCACCGAAGAAATCATTCTCCGAATCCAAAAAGCCGCCAAAATAGCCAAAGGCGAAGGATATCGTCCCTTGATCTTTAGGAATCGTTATTCCGAATCTGCTCTGTTTCGGGAAAACGTTGTAGGTCGACATGCGTGGTCGGGTTGAGTATCTGCTGGTGGCTATCCCTTGGTTGTCCAGAAGATAAATATAAAGATTAAAATGTTTTACCCGGGGAAAGCTGTAGCTGATGCTGTTTTTGATTTCAACATACCCCTGAAGAGTAAAGGAGTTTCCATTATCCTTGAGAGTGTAATGTACTGCCAGATCATTGGTTTCCCAGACACTCAATTCCTCTATATTTGTGATGTCAAGTCTTTCGGTGCTGACCGCTTCCCGACCTAAATTGCTGTAGGTTGCGCAGGAGATCAGAAAACCGAGTGCCAGTATGATGGTGACTATCAGTTTGGTTTTGCTTTTCATTTTCCACCTCATCTTGGCAGGACCTGTTTTTGCCGCCACAGCGTGCCCTTTTCCTTCAAGTTAAGCACCACGGGCAAATGGTACTTAGTAAAGTACATCAGTTTTTTCTTCCCGCCTGTTCGATCAGGTCGAGTTGAAAGCGTACCGGTCCTCTCCGTTTGCCATCACTGAACAGTGAATCTATGGCAAAGGCGGATTCGGGGTGTGACCAGGAGGTTGCAATGGCTACATGGCCCTTGGGAAACGGAGTAACTTCAATATCGAGCCAGTCAAGAGGCGCCAAGGCAACTTCTTTTTCCACCAGATCATCGGTTTCACCGTAGCAAAGTAGCCATTTGATTTTACTTTCTTTGAGTGAATTGAGATTGAGCTTCTGCCCATTAATTGTTATCGGCATGGTACCATCTGCTTGAATGGGAGTATTATATGAATTGAAGCTCATTTCGGTGACGGAAAGAGGAAGATCAGATCGCTCATTCTGCAGCCAGTAGTTCAGGGCGGCAACGGTCTTATTAATTTGCGGAGGTTTACCGTCGCGGCTTCCCAGCATCATAATGTCCCTGAGAAAGGTTGTCATCGGGCCGGAATCCTCTATGCTTTTGAGCTTGTACACCCAACCCATCAGATTGCCGTCGGCTATTTTATTGCCATTTGGTAGGGTTTTCGTGCCATAGTCCAGATTATTGAATTGTTCCGGAAGACTGTGCAGGAAGTGCCCCAAACCGGCTGACCTGGTCCCATCTATCGGAGCGACACAGGTTATGAAAGCATCGACGAGGCCATCAAGTTTGCCGGTAAGAATATTAGCGAGTGCAGAGAAACCTCCCTGGCAATAGCCGTTCAGAGTTACCTGCTGGCCGTGCTTCTTTTTGACTTGTTGACAAAACGAGATAGTATCCTGCAGATCATTCTCCAGGGTCATAGTCTGCACAGCAGGTGTTTGCTGGATATCCTTCATGGTCCGGATATACGTAGGAATGGAGCGGTTGGCAAAGCTGTGGGCATAGCTCTTCTTCTCCATGGGAAGAAAAGCAAGAATGTTGGCCCCAAGTACAAAAGGCGGAATAATGATAACGGGTTTAAGGCTTTCATCGGTTGTTACCCCAGGCTCGGTAGGGGCAACTTTATGTAAGTAGAAACGGTCGGTTTCAGCGAAACAGCTTTCCGGTGTTTTTTCAAAATGAAACCCAAATTCGGGTTCGATATCTTTTATGGCCTGCGGATATTCAATAATAACCCGATGAAGCGTGTTCTGCTGGTCAATGAAAAAGTCATCAATCTTCTCACCGTCTTTCCCAAAGAGCGTAGCAGCCAAGGCCTCAGCATAACGTTCAAAATTCATTTTGAAATAATGACCGTACAAATTCAGGCTTCCCTGCGTATATCGATTAAGCAGTTCATTGTTAAATTGCCCGAGTTTGGCATACGCTTCTTTGTTTTTTAGTAGGGTTCTGGAATAAACCCTGGAAGATTCCAGTTCCTGAAAGATGCGGGTTGCAGCGAGTAAGGGCTTGAGAAAGTCGGCGTGGTAATTTTTAGCACCTTCGGCAAAATATGCAGAAGCTGTGAGCTGGGCAATCATTGCTTTGTTCCAGCTGTTGAGAAGATTGAAATAATCGTTCATGAAGTGGCCTTGATAGAGGTTCTAAAGTCAGACATTAATAATATAGTGCCGTCTATGTCCCTAGACGACACTATAATTTCAAGGATACTGACGGTCCACTATTTCTTTTCGAGCATTTCTTCGAATTTGGCAAAACCATCATCCACGGCAGTTTTGAAATCTTCCCGAGCTTTTTTAGCAAGATCAACAGTTGCTTTCATGGATGATTTGCTTTCCTCGGTTACCCATGGAAGTTGGTCGAGGTAGCTGTTCATCATTTTTTCAGTCTGATCTTGAACGACGATCATCGCATTGTAGCTGTTTTCAAAAATGGTTTTCTGAAAGCCGAGAGTCTGTTTTACAAATTGAGTAGAATCCATTCGTTTTTCTCCTTCTTAAGGTTATTTACGTTTTTGTGTTACTGGTTAAGATATTTACTTTATGTTGCGGTTTGTACTATGCCCCAGTCGATACAAATATAGTGAAACTGGTGTCATTGTCAAGCAGAAAATGTTGCAACGCACAAATTTTGTCTGTCTCCACATTTAGTCATGGTATCTATAGGATAATAGATATTTAGCAGAAGAGAATTAAACGAATAGTGCTGGGGTATCCTTTGCTTTGTATTTATTTGTTGCGGTGTGACATACAATTCCAGCCATGTTTTTATTACACAAGGAAATTGAATCAGAAATGTGGCGAAAAACACGAAATATAATTGACAGAGAAGATAGCCAAATGCTACTTCAGCAAACTTGAGTCACAATACTCTTTTTCTGGCTGCTCCCGGTAGTGGGGATTCAGTCATTGTCTGCTCATTTCATCAAGGAGTTGGACCAATGATCCTCTTTTTAACATGTCGTTTGCTAAGGTTATACTTATTATTCTGCGTAATTACTCTGTTCTGGTCGTTTTCGATTGGCTTGGCACCTGCCATTGCGGGAAGTGCCGATATGGAGGCCTGTCTTCAGGAGGCAGTAGTTTCCGCTTCGGATAATATGACGATTGGCGAATTGAAAGCTAAGTGCCTAGATCAGCTGGGGGAAATGCTTACAGAAGACGATCCAAAACCGGAAAAAGATGCGGCACAAAAGCGGTTGGCGGTTGATGAAGAGAATGTTCTGCGGCCTTTCACCTTGATGGCTCACCGCCAGAATTACATTTTATTGGCTGCTCACAACTTTCAGGGATATGATGAAACAGAGTTCAGCGATACTTTCGGGGACGAAGATTTTTCATTTAAAAATACAGAAACGCAGTTTCAGCTGAGCGTCAAGACACCGTTAGCAAACAATCTTTTCGACAGGAATATCGATGTTTTTGCCGCCTATACGGTACGCTCTTTCTGGCAGGTATATCAAAGGGACATCTCCTCGCCATTCCGTGAAACGAATCATCAACCGGAAGTGTGGTTCCAGTTTCATCCTGAATTCGAAATACTAGGCTTTCGCAACACTCTCACGGCCATTGGTCTTGCTCATCAATCAAATGGCCGCTCCGGTGGGCTTTCACGAAGCTGGAATACCGCCTTTGCCGACTTTGTTTTTCACAAGGGTGATTTTGCCTTCTCCATAAGGCCCTGGGTTCGGGTGGCCGAAGATTTCGATGACGACGATAATCCTGATATTACCGATTATCTCGGCCATGGTGAGTTGCGTCTCGTCTATACCTATGATGATCATACTTTCAGCTTTATGAGTAGAAACAATATGGAGTCGGGTTTTTCCAAAGGTGCAGTCGAGCTCGGCTGGAGCTTTCCGCTGTTCAACTACCCCTACATAAAAGGATATCTCCAATATTTCAGCGGCTATGGTGAGAGCCTCATTGATTATGATAGGTACGTCAACAGGATAGGAGTTGGTTTATTGTTTACCGATCTTCTCTGATCGGCAGTACCATGTCAGTCCACCGATCGCCCTATTTAGTCTCCATCCTAAAACTAGCAATTTCGGAGTCTTCGCTTACCTGGTTGAGATCAAGGCGTGCTGAAA
>JAAUYI010198592.1_pt1 | contig 21472 bp, 20 predicted proteins | sample 7278041 | NCBI WGS metagenome assembly JAAUYI01 (sample SAMN14350216, study PRJNA611818) | marine sediment metagenome | isolation source: surface marine sediment (0.6m) | place: French Polynesia: Moorea | collected 2018-08
ACTCCGAACTCCGAACTCCGAACTCCGAACTCCGAACTCATCACTCCTTCCCTCCCAACGAAGGCTTACGTAAATGCCAATCCGTAGACTGTTCATAAGCATAAGCGACTTGAAATAGTAAATCTTCCCTGAGAACATTACTAATCAGTTGTAAACCAATGGGTAAACCCTGATCATCAAAGCCACAAGGCAAGCTTAAACCGGGTAAACCAGCCAGATTAACGGGAATCGTCATCAAGTCGGTTAAATACATACTCAGAGGATCATCTGTTTTTTCTCCGGCTTTGAATGCCGTTGCTGGAGCCGTGGGACATACCAGTACATCAACCTGTTCAAAAGCATTTTCAAAGTCTTGCTTGATTAGAGTTCTGACTTTTTGTGCTTTCAGGTAATAAGCATCATAATAACCTGCCGACAGAGCATAAGTACCAATCATAATCCGGCGCTTGACCTCTGGACCAAAACCCGTGGCACGGGTACTGGTATACATGGACATGAGATTATCTGCATCTTCGCTGCGATAACCATATTTCACCCCATCGTAACGGGCAAGGTTAGCAGAAGCTTCTGAGGGAGCAATAATATAATAACTGGGCAAACCATAACGGAAACGGGGGCAAGAAATAACATGAACTTCTGCACCTAAGGCTTGTAGCTGTTCAATGGCTTTGGTAACAGCTTGTTCTACTACAGAATCCAAACCTGACCCAAAAGTTTCCTTTATCACACCAATTTTCAATTGTCCTTTGGGTTTCAAATCTGGTCTTAAATTGGCAGCATAGTTGGGAATAGGCACATTGAGACTAGTAGAATCCTTAGGATCATAACCAGCAACAGTATTTAACAATATTGCCGCATCTTCTACGGAACGACCAAATGGTCCAATTTGATCCAAAGATGAAGCATATGCCACTAAACCATAACGGGAAACTAATCCATAGGTTGGTTTCATACCTACCACACCACAAAAAGATGCTGGTAGGCGGATAGAACCGCCGGTATCAGAACCGAGGGATACCACACATTCCTCTGCCGCCACCGCCGCCGCAGAACCTCCAGAGGAACCTCCAGGAACCCGGGACACATCCCAAGGATTCCCTGTGAGTTGGTAAGCAGAAGTTTCACAGGAACTACCCATAGCAAATTCGTCCATATTGGCTTTGCCTACCATTACCGCCCCAGCATCGAACAATTTCTGGGTTACCGTGGACTCATAGGGGGGTACAAAATTTTCTAAAATTCGGGAGGCGCAAGTAGTAGTGATGCCCTTAGTACACATATTATCTTTGATGCCAATGGGAATCCCTGCCAACAAACCAATTTCTTCCCCAGCAGCGATTTTGGCATCCACTGCCTCAGCCTGCTCTAATGCCTTTTCCGCCGTTACGCACAAAAAACTATGTAATTTCGGCTCTAAGGATTGAATTCTGTCTAAAGTTTCTTGGGTAATTTCCACAGCCGAACGCTCTTTGTTAACTAGCTGTGTGTGCAACTCGCGGATGGATGCCATGATTGCTTCCTTGTATGACTCAAGTGTTTGATTTTAATACAAATTGATGGTTATTGTTCCAACTGGGTAAAGCTATACGAACAAATCGCTTTATAGAGCTTGCACTAATTTAATATTTATTGGGAAGTGCAGATAGAGGGTATTCTGATTTAACTTTGACCGACCTTCGGTCGAGGGAATAGGGAACGGGCAACAGGCAACAGTTCAAAGGTTGTTGCCCTTGAGTTCCCTCGACCCACCAGTGCGTCTCAAGCCCGGTCATGAGTGGGACGATTGCGTTGGATGGGGTTTAAATCCTCGTCCAACGCCTGCACTGCCCTTGAGTTCCCTGTTAAGAGTTCCCTTTGAAACAAATTTTATTATTCTCCTTAATTTGTCAAATTCTAAGCATATTGAATAATGGTTAAAATAATAACTCGTAAATCTTTAGGTACGCAGAAAGTATATGACATTGGTGTCAGAGATGACCATAATTTTGCCATAGAAAATGGTTGCATAGCTTCTAATTGTTTTAACAAATCCCACTCCACTGCTTATGGATACGTCACCTATCAAACTGCATACCTGAAAGCAAACTACCCTGTAGAGTATATGGCGGCACTGCTGACGGCCAACAGTGGGGATACAGATAAGGTGCAGAAATATATTTCTACCTGTTTGAGCATGAGTATCAAGATTGAGCCGCCAGATATCAATAGTTCTGGGGTTGATTTTACTCCCTTGGAGGGCAAGAAGAAGATTTTGTTTGGATTTTCGGCGGTACGTAACGTCGGACAAAATGCGATCGCAGCAATTTTAGCAGCCAGAGAATCAGGGGGAGAGTTTCAAGCCCTAGGAGATTTTTGCGATCGCGTGGATTTAAGTACAGTTAACCGTAGAACTATACAATCCCTAATTTACTGCGGAGCCTTTGATAAAATTAACCCCAACCGTAATCAATTAATTCATGATTTAGAACTAGTTTATGATTGGGGACAATCCCGTGCCAAAGATAGGGCTAGCGGACAGGGAAATTTGTTTGATTTAATCGGAGGAGGATTTTCTTCAACCAACCCTACAAGTCCAATCAAAAATGCTTTTGAGATGGCTCCTAAAGCCAAACCCGTGAATGATTTACCCCCCCAAGAAAAATTACGTCAAGAAAAGGAAATTCTCGGCTTTTACGTATCCGATCATCCCTTGACATCTTTACGCCAATCCGCTATAGTTCTCACTCCTATTAATTTAACTCAAATAGGCGATCGCCAAGAAGGAACCCTCATTTGTGCTGTTGTCATGCTCAATGGAGTCAAAAAGGTGATTACCAAAAAAGGCGACCCTATGGCTATTTTACAAATAGAAGATTTGACTGCCCAATCAGAAGCCGTTGTCTTTCCCAGGACTTACGAACGTATTCATCCCCTGCTGGAAGTTGATGCCAGGTTAATTCTGTGGGGCAAAATAGATCGCCGTGATGAGCAAACTCAGTTGATTGTCGAAGATGCAGAAGCAGTGGAAAATATACAGATGGTAATGGTGGAACTAAATCCCCATCAGGCAAGCACCATTGAAGAACAAGACCGTTTAAGAACTATTTTAAAAGAACAATCAGGAGAAAAGGAAAAAGCCAAAGTTCCAGTCATTGGTATTGTACAAGCTGGCACTTCTCGGCAGTTAGTTCGTTTTGGTAGACAATTTTGGGTGCAGGACTCCATCAGTACCATTCAAGCCCTGAAAAATGCTAGTTTTACAGCTCGCATACAACAACTGCATCAAACATAATTCCAAAACTGACCTCCCTTCGGGAGAGGGAACGGGGAACAGGGAATGGGGAACTCTTAACAGAAAGTGTACGCTCTATTTTTAAGCGCTCGCGCAGGCTACGCCAACAAAAATCAAATATGAGTCCTATATTAGTTATTACTTATTAGTTATTACTTATTAGTTATTACTTGACCACAGTCTTTATTGTCAAAATCAATACTGATTCTTGAATTGAAAAAGTCTTAATATTATTACCGCAATATTTATGATATTGACAAAATATCCCAGTCACCCCTTAAGTATATGGACGTATGTGTAGCCACCACTAGTGTTTGTTTAGTTACTTATGCGGATGATGATTACTTAACAAAAATGGTACTTTTGAATCCCATAACTATTTATGTGGAGGACATAGGAGAGTATACTCATGACCGCACATCAAATTCACACAGCATCATATGCAGTTAGTAAATTTGTTACATATTGCAAAAGAATGCAACCTCAAACTCATGAAGAAATTGGGAGATTTTTTCAGGGAGTTGTAGGTTTTCCTTACGATAACGAACTGCTGTTGCAGGCTTACCTGTTTTTGAATATCAAAGATTTATTCCCTGATTGCTCGGAACTACTCCTGTTTGAGAAATCACCCATATCTGACTATACAGATTTAGGTAAATGTGATTTTGTTTATCTCACACCTCAATTTAAATTATTTTTAATTGAAACTAAATTTATTGATACACATGCCACAGGAGCAACGGAAAGGAAAAGAAGAAATAAGCACAGGAATAAGGTTTTTGACCAAGTACTCACCTTAAAAAGCCGATTTAGTGAATATTGGAATATTAATTCTGATGAATTACAAACTGGAGTTTTTACCACAGATCCCGAAGTTGATTGGCGTGGTAATGGGATGAATGTGGTAACTAAATCTATATCTATTGAAGAACTGAGACGTTGGCGGAGAAATTATCGCTAATTTTCTAAACAGGGAGACTTTCGTGCTTTTTATTGGCGATCGCATCTCATAATACACCATAGCGAAACTAATGATCCAGTTGCAAACGGTTAAATAGCTTGTGATATGGGGCTGATTTTTTGATTTTTCCTGACTACCGATTACTCACTTATCCCCACCATTTACAAAAAAATATTATAAATATTGAATTAGTCATTACCTCTGGGTTTCTAGGAGCTATGCTGATGAAAGTAGTAACAAGTACTGTTTGACTAGAACTCATGTACTAGTTAATTACTTGACTATTTGCATTTATAGCACTACGTTTTTGGCTTAGGACATTTTCTCCTTTCCCCTTTCCCTTTGGGCAAAACATGATGTCTTAACCCATATGCTTACTGTTATATGTGACAGATAGTACTCCAAGGAACTTCTCGACGGATTTTCCTCTCTACCCCCTTTGGGGATAGAGATATCCCAGAAAAGATGAGTAAATAATAAAGAGGTAATGTATAAGGTGTGGAAAACACTTTTAGTGATTGCCATTGGTTTCTTACCGTCCGTATTATCCTTATGGATCATCCGTAAAGCCCATATCAGAGCTAGATCCCGTTTGAGGCGATTAAGCATGAACTTTTCTGCTGTCCAGAGAAGGTATAATCTCGTATCAGAAGAAAACGATCGCTATTATCTAGAAGGTGTGGGTTTTCTCATAGGTGATATCAGCTGTCGATATAATGCTCGCTCTGCCCACATTCGTTGCGCCATCAATCCCTGTGGACCCTGTAAAGGTTGTCGCGATTACGAGCCAAGGGAATTGAGCGATAGCAAAAATTGAGCAATGTCATCCAATTTTAGATTTTAGATTTTGCGAAAAGTTGCGGTGCGGGGGTTCCCCCCGTTGAGCAAACTTTTCAAGACAGATTTTGGATTGACCCCATGTCTACAATTTGGACTCAGGAACAGATTTTGGCACTAGCCCCAGATTCTAGTTCCATCAAAAATGGTAAATCTTTAGCTGTACGCCACAAATGGTTATCGTTGAGTTATAACGAGCAAGCTATTTGGGGAGAGTGTAAAGGTAGTGGTAAAAATCCCTACCGCACCCAAATCGATCTTACAGAGCCAGCTTTTAAGTGTTCCTGTCCCAGTCGAAAGTTTCCTTGCAAACATGGATTGGGTTTATTTTTAATATTTGCCAACGCTAAAGATAATTTCAATCCCAGCAGTCCTCCAGACTGGGTGAGTCAATGGCTGGAGACTCGAAAGCAGAAACAAATTAACCAACAAAAAGCCCCTGCTAAAAAAACTGTAGACCCCAAAGCGAAGGTAAAACGTGCCGAACAACGTTACAACAAAGTAAAAGCAGGGATGGAGGATTTAGAGTTGTGGCTGCGGGATTTGCTCCGTCAAGGTTTAGCTGTGGCGCAAACACAACCCTATAGCTTTTGGGATACAGCCGCAGCCAGACTAGTGGATGCCCAAGCAGGGGGCGTAGCTAGATTGATTCGAGACATGGGTAGTATTCCCCATACTGGTACAGGATGGGAAGGTAGATTATTACATCGTCTGGGAAATGTTTACCTATTACTAGAAGGGTTTAAACGTTTAGAAAGCTTACCCATTGCTCTGCAAGCAGATATCCGCAACCAAATTGGTTGGACGCAAACTCAAGAAGAGTTATTTACCAAAGTGGGGATAGAGGATGAGTGGTTAATCTTAGGTCAACGGGTGGAAGAACAAGATGCCCTGAAATCACAGAGGATTTGGCTTTGGGGAAAAGCAACTCTTAAGGCTGCTTTGATACTTAACTTTGTCTATGGCAAGCAGATCCTAGATACTAGTTTAGTTCCAGGAACCTCCATACAAGCAGAGCTAGTATTTTTTGATAGTGCTTATCCTTTACGTGCCATTGTCAAAACTCGCTATGATCAACCAAAACAAATACAGCAGATACAGGGCTATAGTGGAATTAAAGCCATGATGTCTGTCTATGCCCAAGCCCTATCTTGTAATCCTTGGTTAGAAAAATTTCCAGTTTTGCTCAATGGAGTTATACCCTTGCAGCAACAAGGTAAATGGCTGATTCGGGATGATGCCAATCATCAATTAGCAGTAATGCCTAGTTTTGAGCAGGGGTGGGAATTGTTGGCTGTTAGCGGTGGATATCCCGTAGACTTGTTTGGAGAATGGAATGGGGAGTACTTGTTGCCTCTAAGTTTGTGGGCAGAAGATACATTCCTCAGTTTTTAGGGACTTTGGGAATTATCAATTATGAATCTCTGGCAAGACTTGATATCAACAGCTTTAGTTGGTACGGAACGGCAAACCTTAAAAACACCTGCAATAGATAATCCTCTAGGTAAAATGTTACACCACCTAGATAGTAACGATCGCGAAGGTAGTTTGCTCGGTGCAGCTGCTGCGATCGCTATCTATCAAAAAGCTGGTAAATTATCTACAGCTACAGCCTTATCTCTGCCAGAACCCTGTAACCAGCAAGACTTGCCTTGTTGCAATCCCTTAGCAGGACAGCATCTAACTATGATGTTGAGTGGAGAATATAATCAGGTATTACCAGAATGGTTAACTGTAGCTGCTAAAGTTGGCAAACGAATACCACCCCAATGCTTACCAGCATTATTAACATTAGGAAAACGGCAAAATCATTTACAGTCAGCTATCCTACCCGTGTTGGGCAAACGGGGGTTATGGTTGGCTGGGCAAAACCCAGAGTGGAGTTATGCCACCAGTGAAAATACTGAATCAGTTTGGAAAACAGGTAACTCTAATGCACTACAACTAGCTTTGTCAAAGCTGCGGCAACAAGACCCCAAACAGGCGAGGGAACAGTTACAAGAAAATTGGCAGAGCAACAATTTAGATGAGAATGTAGCTTGTTTGCAGGCCTTGGAAACTGGATTGAGTTTGGATGATGAGCCATTTTTGAACTCTGCTTTAGATCATAAGCGCAAGGCAATCAGAGATGTAGCAGCTAAGTTACTTGCTCAACTACCAGAATCTGAGTTGTGTGAGAGAATGATTCAACGGGTTCTACCACTAATTCAGCTTCAGGAAGATATGGTAGAAGTTACCTTACCTACAGGTTGCACCAAGGACGCAATCCGCGACGGAATTGACCAGTCTCAGTATAGTTCTACTTTTGGGGAAAAAGGTAGTTTACTCCTGCAAATGTTAGCTTGCATTCCCCCCAGTGTCTGGAGTCAGCATTGGGAAAAACCACCAGCAGCAATCATATCAGCAGCTGAGGATAGTGAGTGGAACAAATTACTAATTGAGGGTTGGGCAAAAGCAGCTATCAACAGTTGGGATGTGTCCTGGGCAGAAGATTTGTTGCAAGTATGCAGTACTTTTTATTACGCCAATTTTCAGTATAAACAACAAATCATCTCCAAATTACTGGGCGTTCTTCCCCAACATCGAGCTGATGCTTTTATCCTGAAAATATTTACGGATTACGAAGACCAAGCTTTTAACTCCCAACATCCAGTTGTGCGTTTATTAAGTCACAGCAGCCATTATTGGGGTGTAGAACTGAGTAATTTAGTGTTATCAAAAATACAGGAAAATCTCCAAGATAACCATTGGCAAAACGATCGGCAAATGCGATCGCACATGGAAAACTTTGCCCTATATATGGAACCTTCCCTAGCACATCAAGCAATAACTACCCTATCACCTTTATCCCAGGGAAATTGGCAAGAGGCAATAGATAACTTCTTAAGTACTCTGCAATTTCGCTGGGAAATGATCCAAGCACTACAATAAAACATCAAAAAATTCATATTTTTTAGAGGTTATAATGACAGAAGTAAATAAAACTACTAAGACAAGAACATCTAGAAAAAAGGTAAATAATTCCAAAGCCCGACTCAGGGAACACGCAGAACAACAGTTTGCCCAGGAATTAGAGGAATTAGCAAAGGTTGACACTCGCCATCGTCCCCCCAATTGGCAGCTATCTCCTTGGGCGGTAACTACTTATTTATTGGGTGGCAAATTAGACAATGGTTTTGAAATATCCCCCAAATATATCGGGGACAGACGCATCATAGAAATTGCCGTGGCCACCCTGACTACAGATCGGGCATTGTTATTAATAGGCGTGCCAGGAACCGCAAAATCTTGGGTTTCCGAACATTTATCAGCTGCGATCGCCAAAGACTCTACACTATTAATTCAAGGTACTGCGGGCACTAGTGAGGAAGCAATTCGTTACGGTTGGAATTATGCCAAACTATTAGCTGATGGGCCTTCTATGGATGCATTAGTTCCCAGTCCCTTGATGCGGGCAATGGAAGATGGCAAGATTGCCAGGGTGGAAGAATTAACCAGGATACCCGCAGATGTACAGGATACATTAATTACTATCCTCTCCGAAAAAACCCTACCTATCCCAGAGTTAAATTCCCAGGTACAAGCAAATAAAGGATTTAGTGTAATTGCCACCGCAAACGATCGCGATAAGGGTGTAAATGACCTTTCCAGTGCCCTCAAACGCCGTTTTAATACCGTAGTTTTACCCCTACCTAAAACAGTAGAAGCTGAAGTAGAAATTGTCCAGCGACGGGTAAAAAGTTTGGGCAGGGCATTGGAATTACCAGCCGAACCCCCAGCATTAGAAGAAGTGCGGCGCATCGTCACTGTATTTCGGGAACTGCGTAGCGGTGTTACAGAAGATGGTAAGACTAAGATAAAATCTCCCAGTGGGACTTTGAGTACAGCAGAGGCTATCTCTGTGGTGAATAGTGGGATGGCACTAGCGGCGCATTTTGGGGATGGTTGTTTGAGTGCAACCGATGTGGCCTCTGGATTAGTGGGTGCGGTAATCAAAGATCCCGTACAGGATTTGGTGGTATGGAAAGAATATTTGGAAACAGTGGTGAAAGAGAGGGAAGGATGGAAGGACTTATATCGGGCTTGTAGGGAGGTAAGTTAAAAATATTGCACTATAGATACTCCAGGAGCAAAGTAACCCAACACAAATCTCGATAAATATTGATAAATGTAAATGTTGGGTTTTACTTTCTTCAAACAAATCTCAACAATTATTCTGAATAGACACTAATCATAAGCTTTTGAGCTCATGTAATGACCCATAAGACCGTCACACTTCACACAACCATTGAAGAGACTATCTTCTAAATCTCCAGCAACAAATTCATCACAGTATTTACAATACCCTACCTGTTCAGGAATATTAAGACAGGACAAACAAAGCCATTTATCGCCTGTTGGAATTACATATGCTTGCTCACAAACACCGCAGTATGCGAAGCCATCCTCAGGCATAATTTCTGACAAACACTCTTCCATCACCTTCTCAAACTCAAAACGTTCACCACAAGAGCTACATTTGAAAACAGTGGAAATACTAAATTCACCTTCATCTTCCACTTTAATCAGACTTGAAGGGCAGACTGAACATATAATGTTTTTCATCACTGCATCCTTAAGTATCTGAGATTTCCATTCAAGTTTATCAAATGATTTCTGACAAGCTTCTTCCTCTGCTTCGTAAACTTCTGCTGTATCTAGCAATACCTGCCAACATTCATCTCCAAGAAGCTTTTGAGGCTCTTCTTGTAAATGCTTACTGATAAAATCTCGAATTAGAATGAACGACTTTGCAACAACTTCACGTACAGCATCAGGAGATTTATCTGTATAGTAATGTTCTATGTTATTACGAATGTTATTAAGCTCATCAAATTTTTTCCAATCAACTTGTATGTGTAAACTTTTAAATCTATCCTTAATTTCATGAACATCTACGGTTTTTTTCCCATTACCTATAAAAATCACATTTCCTTGGGTATCATAAGTAGGTTTTATATCTTTTTTTATTAAAACTTCACGAGCATAAGTAGGTGACAGACGACATAGCTTTTCTTTATAAAGTAAAAGTATACCAGCGCAAATATTTCTGACCGCAGACAGGTGTCTTCTTTCATCTTCAATTAGATAGTCTTCAATACCTACTTGTATCGAATCTATAGCATTATTTAAAAGTGACATAATTTTATTTTGCCAAAAGTTCAGTCAAAAAATCTATTATAAACGAAATAAATGTAAGAGCCTCAAGGAGAAATCTTAAAATCTTCTAAATGTACATCAAAATCAGGGATTTTACTGAACTCCAAAACATCCTCAAATAATTAATAATAAACGTGTTTCCAACTATTTTTGTTATACTGTAACCAGAATTATATATTCTGCACCAAATTATGTTACCCATAGAGCAACTAACCAAAGAAGCCCTTGCTCTACCAAGTGAGTTGAGAGTAATCCTAGTTGAAAAACTCCTAGAAAGCCTTGAATTTGATATGGAACCAAACGTCCAAACTACTTGGACTAATGAAGCAAAACGGCGACGAGATGAAATTCGCAACGGCTTTGTACAGCCCATACCAGGAGAAGAAGCACTAGCTGAAGTGCGGCGTTTGCTGGAACAATGAAATATGTTTTTCACCCTGATGCTTTAACTGAATATGCTGAAGCAGTTCAGTATTATGCAGAACGTAGCACAGAAATAGCACAAGCATTTATTGATACTATTGAAGATGCTATTTTTCGGATTCGAGAGTCACCAACTCGTTGGGGTGTAATCGATGAAGATGTTCGTCGATGTCTAACTAAAAAATTTCCTTACGCTATTCTTTATACAATTGAACAAGATGATATCTTGATTTTGGCAGTTATGCACTGTAGCCGTAAACCTGGATATTGGAAAGAACGTACAGAATCAAAACCAACGGATACTTAACCAGTATAGCTGTTTACGGTTGAGCATTTATTGAGAATGGCAATCGTGAAAAACAAGACACCTAACTTTTTGAAGACGCTGTAGTAGTTACTTGCTTCAAGCTACTCCGCGTCTACACCCAGGGTAAAAGTAGGGAAGTTGAACTCATCAATTATGGTAAATCAAATAGAATTGCTACATTGCAATAAATTTATCAGAAATCGATAGAAATACCGAAGCGAAAATAGCACCTGGCAAGCAAAATTAAAACATTGGGTGCTTAATCATAAATATTTTCTGGCTAAGAGTATATTCAGCCAGTTACCTAAACAAATAAATTTCTTATAACAAAAACAAGTTTTTCACTAAGACAGTTAGTGTCTATTTCATTCTTAATTTAATCTTGCAATTAATTGTAGGTAGGAATATAGGATTACTATTTGATTTGTGAAAAATACCTAGGGTGTGTTACCGACGAAAGTACGGCACCATCCGGTAATCTTTTTGGTGCGGAGTGCTGTTAGCAGAACGCATCCTACAGGTACCTAATTTTATTCAACAATCAAACCGGATTCCTATAACATCTCCTTAATAAGGAGAAGGTAATACCAATTCACAAAAATATTGATACATACCTAGGGGATATCTAGGGGCGCTGCGGCTTGCGCCCAAGTCCATGATTTGTATCACCAATAAAGTGAAACGGTATAACCCAGGCGGGTGAGGTTTTATAAGTATTCATCCACACATGATATAACCCAACTTTACTTAAGTAGATTCAAAACAGATTTGAATCATCTTGAGTCGTTTTTTGATGAACATATTTCAGCTTTCCTTTATCAATCATGAAAAATAAAGTTAATTTTACTGTAGCTATCCCTACTTATAATGGCGAACATCGTTTGCCTAAATTATTAGAAAAGCTCCAGAAGCAACAGGGTACAGAATTTTTTAATTGGGAAATTATCGTTGTAGATAATAATAGTAATGATGGCACTGCCTCTGTTGTCAAAAGTTATCAATCTACTTGGCAATATCCGTATAAATTAAAGTATATTTTTGAACCAAGGCAAGGAGCTGCATATGCTCGCAAACGAGCAATTATGGAGGCTAATGGTAAATTTGTTGGTTTTCTAGATGATGATAATTATCCTAATTGTATGTGGGTATTAGCTGCTTATAAATTTGCTCAAAATCATCCAAATGTTGGAGCTTATGGCAGTCAAATTCATCCTCTTTGGGAAATAGAACCTCCCAAAGATTTTGCTCGAATTACTCCATTCTTAGCTATTACAGAACGTGGCGATGTACCTCTGTTATATAAAGCCGAGAAAAAAGTATTACCCCCAAGTGCTGGACTAGTTATTAATAAACAAGCATGGCTTGAATCTGTACCTGAAAAAACAATTTTAGCGGGGAGGGTATCGGGGAATATGCTAACAGGAGAAGATATAGAAATGCTTGGGTATATTCAACGTTCTGGTTGGGAAATTTGGTATAACCCGGAGATGGAGATATATCATCAAATTCCTCAATGGCGCTTAACTAGGGAATATTTAATTCCTTTTTTTCAAGGAATTGGTTTAAGTCGTTATGTGACTCGGATGGTAAGTGTTAAGCCCTGGTTACGACCAATATTTTCTATTGTATATACAATAAATGATTTGCGTAAAATTATTTTTCATTTCTTGAAGTATCACTTAAGGGCAAAAACTAATTTGGTTATTGATTGCGAAATGCAATTATTTATCAGTAGTTTGGTCAGTCCTTTTTATCTTTGGATGAATGGATATTTTTCTCAAGAAATAGAAAATAAATCATCCTAAAAAATAACCATTTATTTACATATAAAATTGATCAACATCATCAGTAAATCTATAACTAGATAATTGTTACGCTTCAATTCCCTGAATGATTACATCTACCATGTCTACTAAACTAAATAATTTCAAGAATATTAATAAATCATCTACTCATGGTTTTACCTTATTAGAGATATTAGTAGTGACTGCGGCCTTGGGAATATTAAGCGCGATCGCTGCACCAAGTTGGTTAGGTTTTACCAATACTACGCGCCTCAGGAGTGCCCAGAATGAAATCTACTTTGCAATGCGTCAGGCTCAAAGCCAAGCAAAGTTACAAAAATTGGACTGGCAAGTCAGTTTGCGCGAACAAAATGACATTGTTCAATGGGCAGTTCATGCTACTAATATTAACCCCAATAATGCTGACTGGAATAATCTGGATACCACGGTGCGTATAGATGCGGAAACAACTTTCCAGCCATCAGATGGAGTATACAGAATGAGATTTGACCATCTAGGAACTACCAGTCAACTAGGACGTTTCACAATCTCTAGTAAAGGTGGTGGTAAAGCTAAACGTTGTATTTTTGTCTCCACACTTTTAGGAACCATCAGGACTTCCAAGGAGCAAGAAACATCTCAAAGTGGTAAATATTGCTATTAAAATATTAAGTAAGTCGGCGTAAAAAATTCAAGGTATGTCATTGCGAATGTAACGAAGTGAAATGAAGCAATCACAAGGGTTTCGTGCTTATTTACATTCTGTTACATAGTAAGGTTTATTTGTGCCGACTTACTTATTTGTCAATTTTAATTGGGTTTGATTTGCTGAATAGTTCACAAATAAACAAACAGCATTTAATCGTTTTTACTCGTTATCCAGAGCCAGGGAAGACCAAAACCAGGCTCATAACTGCTTTGGGTGCAGAAGGTGCTGCCAATTTGCAACGCCAGATGACAGAACACACCCTCAGCCAAGTCAAAAAATTACAAACCATAACCCCTACATCAGTGGAAATTAGATTTGCAGATGGTAATTTACAACTAATGCAAACTTGGTTAGGGGATGATTTGCTCTATCAATCCCAAGGAGCAGGTGACTTGGGACAACGCATGGCGCGATCGCTATTGGATGCATTACAAGGTGGGGCTCAAAGAATAGTATTCATTGGGATTGACTGTCCGGGAGTAAATGCTGATATTCTCACAACAGCCTTTCAGCAACTGGATAGTTATGACCTGGTAATTGGTCCTGCGATCGATGGTGGCTATTACTTGATTGGTTTAAAGCAGTATATCCCAGAATTATTTGCTAACATCGACTGGGGAACTGCAATGGTATGGCAACAAACTATAGATATTGCCCAACAGCTTAATTTATCACAGGCGCAATTACTACCTTTAGCTGATGTCGATCGACCAGAGGACTTACCAATTTGGGAATCTCGCTAGTTCTGTTGGGAATTAACAATTTAATTTTCCGGATTTAATATTTTCCCACTCCTTTGCTTGTCTTGACGACAATCTCAAGTTTATACTGTGTCAATTATCACCATGATTAATTAAGCATAGAATATCGCTACTCTGAGGCAATGTACCTGAAGATGAAGTCAATCCCCTGGGTATTCATAACAAATGTATTAACGTGTATTAACGCCCCATATACTAAATGTTACTCTTGAGAAAATTTGTGTAACTTACAGAAGAAAAATAACTCCAATTTGACATCACAAAGCTTATGATTAATCGTTTTACTACAGTGAATGCTGCTCGAACCCTGACGGTGGCTGGCATAGTCCTGATGCTATCTTTCTTGCTCGACGTTTTTGTTCTTATATTTCCTTTTCAACCCACTGACAGCAGATGGCAAATTGCTTTAGTAACAGCATTAGTCGATCGGGGAATTGTACCCATGGTAGGTTTAGGTATGCTATTTACTGGTTATTGGATCGGTAGTACAGATGATAGCGAACCCAAACAAGGGATAGATGTGAGATTTCCATCCCTGATTTTTGCTAGCATCTTGGGATTAATCTTCTTGGTGTTTTTCCCTTTGCATTTGAATAATGTACGCCAAGTCAGTGCCGACAGAGTGGAAAAAATCAGTCAGGAGGCGGAACAAGCAGAAACTCAGCTAAAAAACCGACTATCCCAGGCAAAAGAACAATTGAGTAGCGAACGGGGTAAAGCTCAAATAGAACAACTACGAGCTAGAACCAAAACTCAATTAGCAGAAATACTCAAAGATGAAGCAAAATATAAACAAGCATTGGAAAGTCCTCAAGTACCTCAACCAGTGAAAGATGTACTTAAAAAGGCTAAAGCAAATCCCAATCCCAAAGAACTGGACAAACTAATTAACCAACAAACCGATCCTCTGGCAACTGCTCAAAGAAATGCGGATCTAGAGCTAAACAAAATTCGTAGTAACAAGGAGAGGCTAGAACAACGTACTAAGCAGGATGCCTGGAAAACTGGATTAAGAACTGGTTTGAGCAGTTTATTATTGTCTGTTGGCTATATCATTATTGGCTGGAGTGGCTTAAGAGGCATGAATAATCCGTCTAGTAATAAGCGTAAAGCTACTATGCGTTAAGCAATAAATTGCAGCTATTTAACTACAAATTATTAATAGCTAATTAATAATACCAGGGTCGCGGCATTCCAAAACAATATTTAGTATTATAGAGGAATTTTGTTAATGCCGTGCCCCTACTTGATAATTTATTTTTTTGGTATTTACACATATAAATCAACCGTTCGAGAGTTAATTATCGCTCCCATAATATTGCCTAACAATTTATTTATATTAATCAATTACAGCAATAAATACTCAATTTATTATCCAAAATCTAAAATCTAAAATCTAAAATTATATGACTATGTTTTCGATTTATATACTTACTTATAACGAAGAAATAGATATTGCTGGTTGTATCGAGTCAGCAATGTTATCCGATGACATAATAGTTGTAGACTCATGTAGTAGCGATCGCACTGTGGAAATTGCCAGTACCTACCCAGTGCGTGTTGTCCAACACCCCTTTGAAAGCCACGGCAAACAACGTACCTGGATGTTAGAATCCATTACCCCTAAGTATGAATGGGTATATATTCTAGAAGCCGATGAGCGGATGACACCAGAGTTATTTGCTGAATGCCAACAAGCAATGCAGAATCCAGATTACATTGGTTATTACGTTGCCGAGCGAGTCATATTTATGAATCATTGGATTCGCTACAGCACTCAGTATCCCCGTTACCAATTACGTCTATTTCGTCACGGCAAGGTTTGGTTTACAGATTACGGTCATACGGAACGGGAAGTTTGTAACGGCGATACAGGCTTTTTAAAGTCAACTTACCCTCACTACACTTGTAGCAAAGGCTTAAGCCGTTGGATCGAAAAGCATAACCGTTATTCTACGGATGAAGCAAAGGAAACTCTGAAGCAAATCAAACACGGTAAAATTAACTGGCGCAACTTGTTGTTTGGGAAGTCAGAAGTGGAAAGAAGACGCGCTCTCAAAGACTTATCTTTAAGATTGCCAGCTAGACCCCTGATACGCTTCCTTTATATGTATTTTATTTTGGGTGGCTGTCTGGATGGACGAGCCGGCATGGCTTGGTGTACATTACAAGCATTTTACGAGTATCTGATTTTGTTGAAAGTTTGGGAAATTCAGCATCCGCCAGTTTCCCAGTTGTCAGAAAATGAGCCAACATCAGCTATGATCAGCGAAGCTTGACGTTCACGTTACATTTCTTCAAATAAAAATCATTATATTGCCCCATCTTTCTCAGATTAGTGGCGACTGTTAGGGCAGTTCCCCCGCAGGAGGCTATGTGAAATGAGGACGATAAGTAATATCGCAGTGCCGAGCAATAGCATTTCTAGACCGCTTACAGCATAGTAAGCAGTTTTTTGGCACGATAGTATGAGTAATACACTACAATACTTTTAACAATCCTTTACAACTCTTAAAAAGAGGAATTTCTTGATATATGGAGTAGAACTGGCATCTTCTCACTATGTTTATTGTGTGGGTATAGGTAACTATTTGAAAATAGTGAGGAGTGAGGAGTTAGGAGTTAGCTTCGTCAAATGATGCATATGCTGCTATGAATACCAATAACAGAAGTACCAATCATCGAAAACTAGATCATGGGGGTTTGCTAATCAATCGTTGGAAACAAGACTTAAAGAACGATCTAATTGCTGGCTTGTTAGTAGTCATTCCCCTAGCAACCACAATTTGGTTGACAACTACCATTGCCATTTGGACAATTAACTTTCTCACTCAAATCCCGAAGCAACTCAATCCTTTTGATGGGATGCATCCAATTTTAGTCAATCTACTCAACCTATTAGTGGGATTGATGGTACCACTAATGAGTATTTTGGTCATTGGTTTGATGGCTCGGAATATTGCAGGTAGATGGTTGCTGGATGTAGGGGAACGGATATTACAGGCAATTCCCCTCGCCGGACAGGTTTACAAAACCTTGAAGCAATTATTAGAGACATTATTAAAAGACTCCGATAATCGGTTTCGTAGGGTCGTTTTGCTAGAATATCCCCGGCGCGGAATGTGGTCAATTGCCTTTGTCACTGGCTCAATTAGCCCTGAGATAGAAGCTAAAATGTCTACTTCAATGCTGAGTATTTTTATTCCCACCACTCCTAACCCAACTACTGGATGGTATGCGGTGGTACCAGAGAATGAAGTAGTAAATTTATCCATGTCCATCGAAGAAGCCTTAAAAATAGTAGTTTCTGGAGGTATTGTCGCCCCTAGCACTTCTTCTTCTCCCCTAGTAATTCCTCCAGAACACGCTATGGAAATACCAAACCTAGAACCGAAGCGACAAGTAATGCCCATAGAAGAGACTTAAAATTACCTCTGCCAATTCATCCCCAAATGCATTAATATCAGTGTCTGGCTCTATTAATACTCACTCCCACGGAAGACAGCCGATGGGATTATTGGGCTAATCACCGCCCTTTTAGGATTATTTATCTGTGGAATCAATCCAAAATCCAAAATCTCAAATCCAAAATCCAAAATTGACAGACTACTAGAGTTATACCGTAGCCCGATCCTCTCATCCTTAAATTCACCTTCCTATGCAACCCCGTAAACCCCGGCAAATCTCTCGTGAATTGGCACTTTTAAGTCTTTCCCAACTACCTGCCAATCCCACAAAACTAACCGAAACTGAATTACCAAAATTGGTACTAGCAGCAGTCAGAACATTAACATCGGAAGTCCAAGAAACCTTAGATAATGCCACTGCTGAACTACAGCGCAGTAATGCTCGCGTCCTGAGCAGCCAAACCCGTGCCATAGACATCAATACTTCCAGAAGTATGTTGCAAGAGGCAATTACCTATACTCAAACGGCTATTAATCAATTGGGTGCAGCGGTGGAATTTCCCGAATTGATTCAATTAGCCAATCAAGATAAAGAAGTGGGTAAATATGCCATTGAAATTATCAGAACTATCAATGAAGAGCGAACAATTATTGATGAATGTATAGCCTCAGCTTTAGTAGATTGGCAAGTTACCCGTCTTGCCCAAATCGATCGCGATATTTTGCGAATTGCGGTAGCAGAAATGATGTTTCTCAATACTCCAGACAGGGTAGCAATTAACGAGGCTGTGGAATTAGCAAAACGCTACAGTGGAGAAGATGGTCATCGCTTTATCAACGGAGTTTTGCGGCGGGTAACCGAACAACAAAAGACGGCATAAAATTCAGTTATCAGTTAGCCTCCTGCGGAGGAGCTGCGCTAACAGTTAGCCTCCTGCGGAGGAGTTGCGCTAACAGTTAGCCTCCTTCACTCTTGTGCTGCGCTAACAGTTATAGTACTACGCCTGACGGGGCGCGGACATTTCTAAATCCTGAAACCTTTTGACAGCCTGCTGTTAAGAGTTCCCTGTTAAGAGTTCCCTAGCACGTAGTGCTATATCAGTTTCCCCATCGATAAATCGAGGGGCAAGGGTTACGGGAAAAAACCCACCTCCACTTTAGAGAATTTGGGGGCTTGATACCGATTGCTGTTTGTCAACTACCTCGATCCGCAATCGCCCTCCCTCGGTCAGAGCTTGAGGAAAGCGATCGACTCATAACTTCACTACTCCTGATAAAACAACTTATAAATTTAGCTGCAATGGTTTTTAATTGGTTCAATCGTCAAAATAAAGATGCTGCTGAGAGCAAATCTGCAGAAAAAGAGAAAGAAACTCCTGGTGTAAGTGAATCTCAAGCAGAATCAACTGCAACACCAGCCACGGAAACTACACCAGAGGTAGCAACAGATTTGTTAGCGTTTGCCAAAGCAGCTTATAAAAATATCCAAGAAAAGCAAGAACCTCAGCCTACAGATGAAGACACTGTAATTGGTGAGCCACCCCCCGTCGCCACAGAACCAGAAACAATACCGGAAATAGAAGCTAAATCTACGGATCATATTTCTTCTACCCAGCCAGAAACAGGGACTATACAACCCCCAGAGGTAGTTGCAAATGTTACCGAAGCAACCACAGCAGAAGCAGATGATGTTCCCGTTGTAGAACCTGCAATTGCTCAAGGAGCGGCTCCCTTGGAAAATATCGCCCCAGAAGCCGCAGAAACCACGGAAAATCAACCAGCAGCAATTCCAGAATCCACCATAGAGTCAACCTCCGAGTTACCCCAACCCACAGCACCAGCAAACCTATCCTTCCTCGAAAGAGCCGCAGCAGAGAAGGAAGCAAAGCAAGAAAGATTAATTGCCAGTGCCATTGAAGTAAAGGAGCCAGAGGAGACACAAACTGGCACTGATGCTACAAGTGAGGAAATTCCCCTAATTCCCTTTGATGATGGGTTCCTGTGGTCAGCCGAAGTTCTCGCAGCCCAAGGAAGGCGACCGGAAGATATTTCCATTGAAGAAATTAACTGGCTCAAGAGGCTGCGCCAAGGCTTAGATAAAACCCGGCGTAACATCGTTAACCAACTCAAGGCAATTGTTGGTCAAGGACCCCTGAATCAAGCCGCAGTGGACGAAATCGAAGCAGCACTACTGCAAGCAGATGTGGGGGTTGAAGCCACAGATTATATTATTGATGCCCTGCAGAAAAAGTTAAAGGAACAGGCTTTACCACCAGAAGAAGCGATCGCTTATTTAAAGCAAATTCTCCGGGATATGTTAGATAAGCCCCTGGAAACATCCTCAATCTCCATTGCACCAGACAAAGAAACCTTAAACATTTGGTTGATGACTGGGGTGAATGGTGCGGGTAAAACTACTACCATTGGTAAATTAGCTCACCTTGCCAAAAAATCAGGTTACAACTGTTTGATTGGAGCCGCCGATACCTTCCGCGCTGCCGCCGTAGAACAAGTCAAGGTATGGGGAGCCAGAAGCGGAGTGGAGGTAATTGCCAATCCCGGCAAGAATACTGACCCCGCAGCAGTAGTATTTGATGCCATCTCTGCGGCTCAGTCCAGAAATACTGAATTACTTTTGGTCGATACCGCCGGACGGTTACAAAATAAGAAAAATTTGATGGAAGAACTCAGTAAAGTCCGCCGGATAGTCAATAAAAAAGCTCCTGATGCCAAGGTGGAATCACTACTGGTATTAGATGCGACTTTGGGACAAAATGGTTTGCGGCAAGCAGAGGTATTTTCCCAAGCTGCTCAACTCAGTGGTGTTGTCTTGACTAAATTAGATAGTACTGCCAAGGGAGGAGTCGCTTTAGCCGTAGTCCAACAACTCGGTTTACCTATCCGGTTTATTGGTGCTGGGGAAGGAATTGAAGATTTGCGACCTTTTTCTAGTTACGAGTTCGTCGAAGCACTCTTAAGCGGTTGAAAATAGTTAGGGGCTTGATTCAAGGTAAGCTAGATTTAATCATGTTTGCCCACTGTTCTAATTAAGTCACGGTATTTTATATGCGTTTGCCTCCACTCATGGTTATTGTAATTACCTGCATCATAGGTGTGGGTACGTTGTTATTTACTCCTGATGCCATCGCATTGACACAAGTAAGACTATTTGACCTTTCTTACCATGAGTGTCCTCCAGACATTGCTAAAGGGGCGGTGACTAGTGGTAGAAATACAATGGCGGCTAACTGCTTTATTATTACCGGAAAAGCTGAAAATACTAAAAACCAAACAATTTATGATGCAGATATTTTTGGACGCATCTACGACGCTAACAATGATCCAGCTATGCAGAACCGCAATCGCCTAGGTTCAATTGCAGAAATACCCCCAGGAATACATGATTTTGATTTGAGGATTTCTGTACCTGCCAATCAACCAACTCCGTTAAAGCTAAAAAAGTTTAAGGCAGTAGGGTTTAGTTCTTCTGTAAGACCAAAAAATTTATACCTGAACTTGGAAGCAGAACACTGAGAAGTCATTCAATTTTGGATTTTGGATTTGGGATCGGTAACTGAGCTTGTCGAAGTTTGGATTGACGAGAGAACCCGCGACGACGACAGTCGCTCTGGGTAGGACGAGTCGTGACCCCATGTCTAAAGCCCGGAGGCTTGTGAGAATGATAGAAACGTTTGTTTATCCCCACGGATAAATCCACCAGAGCAGCGCGGTCTTGGGGAGCCATTGCGGTCTTGTGGAGCCAGTCCGGTCTTGGGGTCTCCCCAAATGGAGGAACTGGCGTGGTCTCCCACT
>JAAUYI010026269.1_pt1 | contig 21445 bp, 25 predicted proteins | sample 7278041 | NCBI WGS metagenome assembly JAAUYI01 (sample SAMN14350216, study PRJNA611818) | marine sediment metagenome | isolation source: surface marine sediment (0.6m) | place: French Polynesia: Moorea | collected 2018-08
AGACCGGATTTAGTTCCGGATACCCATTTTTTTGGGATACCCAACAAAGCAACGGCGAGCGAGACGCGAAGCCCAAGACGTAGCGTAAGCGGAGTCTGTGGGTACTTCACACAGATACTCTTTTGCGAGGAGGCAAGAGATTTTTACTCGCTAAAAGTTCATGGATTTCTAAGGGCTTAAGTTTACACAAATCCTTTGCCAATTCCTGAATTTGCAAATTTTTTGATAGTAGAGTCACAACCGTTTCCCGCATAATTCCTAAAATTTGCGGTTCAGCTACCAAGAGCAATTTATCGATGCCTTTTGCCTGAGTCAACTTGATGATTTCATCCGCAATTAATTGAGCAAAACGACGCTCAAATTCGATAACATGTTGTTGGCGGCGATCATCATAAGCATGAGCCTGTCCTCCTAAACCCTTATTGCGACCTGTTTTAACATTTGCCCACAATTGTTTACCCTGTTGTTCCTGGACAGGATTGAGTAGACTTTTGTGTTCAATCAAATTTGGACTAGACTCATGTTCCGGAAATTCTGCTGGTTCTAGAGTCAGAAACCTTGCTGTGGTTCCATCAATAACAGCAACCAGGACTTGAATCATCTGTTCACCCCCTGATGTTTTATGGAGAAGTCAACAGTCAAAAGATAAAGTGTCAAAAATCTGCATGTTTACAATACTTCACCGTTTGATTGACTAGATTGACTCTAACTTACAGATAACAAAAAAAGTTGAGGAACTTGTGAGGAATAGGGTAATACACATCTTCTGGGTCAGAAACCGAGTTCCGATGCGAATATTGACCTGGAGTTAACCCTAATCACACATCTTGCACCTGGGTCAGAAACCGGGTTTACCCTCGAATATCGACCTGTCAAAACCTTAATTTTGGGTTTATAAACCCGGTTTCTCTATGCTTGTTGAAAATGCTGCAAGATATGACTAATATGAGGGTTTATAAACCCGGTTTCTTCCTGCTTGCAACACAATGCGCTGTGGAAATGCTAATACCAAGCATGAAAAAAGAATGCGACACATAATTGATTCGTAGGGGCGGGGTAAACCCCTGCCCTACAATTGGATCTGTAGCAAAGATTTTTTGATTTGGTATAATTGTGTTAATTTTCTTGGCTTATCCTTACTTGGGGCTAATCCGTTCTGTAAAATAAAAATACAAGTAGTTATGCTTAAATAACCCTTGCTTATTACCCAATTACCCATTACAATCCAGGGGGGTAAATGATATGTCTAAATCTCCCCAAGATCAACTTGTGAGCCTGGATTTAAATCAGCCAATTTGGGAGCGATTCTTTTTAGTTGCCCCCCTAATTGTCGTGGGTACACGAGAACCAGAAGGGAGCTATGATTTAGCACCGAAGCACATGGCAATGCCCCTTGGTTGGGAGAATTACTTTTGTTTCGTCTGTACCCCTCGTCATGGTACTTATCAAAATATCCGTCGAGAAAAGGTATTTACTATTAGCTTTCCCCATCCAGACCAAGTACTGTTAGCAAGCCTATCAGCAGCACCCCGGTGTGAAGACCATTCTAAACCAACCTTGGCAGCACTTCCAACTTTTCGGGCTACGGTGATTGATGGTGTATTTCTGAGGGATGCCTATCTGTTTCTAGAATGCCAGTTAGACAAAATTATAGATGGTTTTGGCGAGAATAGTTTAATTGTGGGCAAAATTGTCGCTGTCCATGTCCAGCAACAAGCGCTACGGGTATCCGATAGCGACGACCAAGACTTGCTTCTACAAACACCCTTATTAGCTTATCTTCCCCCAGGACGCTACACCAAAATTGAACGTAGTTTTTCCTTCCCCTTCCATACTGGCTTTCAACGTTGATTTGAAAATAGGGAACAGGGAATAGGGAATAGGGAACGGGGAACGGGGAATAGGTAAGAGGTATTTTAAATTTTGTAGCTTGCTTCCCCGTAGGAGTCTTTTGACTTTTGAATGCGTGACTTTTGACTTTTGAATGCGTGACTTTTGATTTGTTATGTCTGCCAAGATAGCTAACCAACTCCTAGATTACTTACATCCCCGTCAATCGGAAATGAGGGAGTTGTTAGAACAATTAGTCTTAGCAGAATCCCCTTCTACTGTAAGAGCATCCCAAACCCAGGTATTAACAATACTGCAACAGGCATTAGAAGCAAGAGACTATCGCGTGCGTTTAATTCCCGGTCGGAATACAGGGGGACAATTGCTAGGGATACCCAAACAACGCCAACCCCATCAACCCCTACAGTTGCTCCTTGGACATTGTGACACAGTTTGGCCCCTGGGAACCTTGGAAAAAATGCCCCTATTCCAACACCAAGGGAAGATGCATGGACCCGGAATTTATGATATGAAAGCCGGACTGGTATTAAGTATTTTCGCTTTGGAGGCAATTCGGGCAAATGAGTTGATTTTACCAGTGTCACCAGTGATTTTTATTAACACTGATGAAGAAATTGGTAGCAATGAATCAACACCCCATATTCAGAGATTAGCAAAACTGAGCGATCGCGCATTCGTGATGGAGCCTTCTTTGGGTCCGTTGGGTAAAATTAAAACTGGACGTAAGGGAGTAGGGGAATTTACAATTCGGGTGATTGGCAAAGCAGCCCATGCTGGTTTAGAGCCAGATAAGGGGGCTAGTGCCATTCTAGAGCTATCATTTTTAATTCAGAAGCTATTTGCCCTAAATGACCCCCAACGGGGTGTAACGGTCAATGTAGGCACTATTGATGGCGGTATTCGTTCTAATGTCATTGCTCCGGAAAGTAAAGCTTTGGTGGATGTGCGGGTACTGCATTGGCAAGATGCACACAGAATTGAACAACAAATCTTTTCTCTCCAGCCCACCATACCTGGAACCCAGTTAATTATTGAAGGTGGGATGAATCGTCCACCTATGGAGAAAACCCCAGGAAACCAAAAATTATGGGAAATGGCGCAATCTGTAGCGGGGGAATTGGGTATGCAATTGCAGGAGGGAACCGCAGGGGGTGCTTCCGATGGTAATACTACTAGTCTTTATACACCCACATTAGATGGTTTAGGTGCTGTTGGTGATGGTGCTCATTCCCCGGGAGAATTTATCTATTTTGACCAAATGGTAGAACGTTGCGCGCTGCTAGCACGGTTATTATTAGAGCCTTCTTTGCAACCAAAATAACACTTCTCCCGGGCAGAGAAAACCCAAACGCAGAAATCCCAAACGAGGAAATCCCAAACGAGGAAACCCCAAACGAGAAAATCCCAAACGAGGAAACCCCAAACGAGAAAACCCCAAACCAGGAAATCCCAAACCAGGAAATCCCAAACCAGGAAATCCCAAACCAGGAAACCCCAAACCAGGAAATCCCAAACCAGGAAATCCCAAACCAGGAAATCCCAAACCAGGAAACCCCCTGGGTGCAAGCATTGCACCCCTACTGCCTATCTCCCCATCTCCCAATCACAGGTATTCAACACAATCGGAGGAGAATCTCATGTCTGCTAAGTATTTTTTTACCTGCCTAACCCGGATTTCTGACTTGGAATCTCGTCCTTTTCAAGTGGTTCCCGTAGAGCGATCGCAATGGGCAACGGGGGATTACGTAGTTGGTAAAGTTACTACACCCTTGGGGAAATTATCAAAGGTGGAACTGTCTAGCGGACGGATGGTGGAAGTACTGGAAGGGGATTTGGTGGTGGGTGCTTTCGGTGTGCGCAGGGCTACTTTAGAAATTGTGGGTGATTGGCAACACATTGGTTCTGACAATCATATGCAAGCTTTAACGGAGGGGGGTATTTTTGGACGGGAAACCTCTAGGTCTTTTTTGGTACCTGCTCCTACTTCTATGATTTACGTTGGTCATGTTGTTAGGGATGGTAAAAAGGTTTCTATGCAGGATTTTGTGCCGAATGTGGTAGAAACTGCCTATAATTGCCCAACGGTGATGATGATTGGTACTTCCATGTCTTCCGGGAAAACCACAGCCGCGAGAATTATTATCCATCTCCTCAAGGAAGCTGGTTTTAAGGTGGTGGGAACAAAGTTAACAGGTGCGGGACAATACCATGATATTCTGACTATGAAGGATGCTGGTGCAGACCGAGTGTTTGATTTTGTCGATGCTGGACTACCCTCTACCGTTTGTTCACCGTCAGAGTTTCGCGTATCTTTACGGAAGTTGTTAGCAATGATTACTACAGAACAACCAGATGTAGTGGTAGCAGAGGCTGGTGCTTCCCCCTTTGAGCCTTACAATGGTTCTGTGGTATTAGAAGAAATCAAGGAACAGATTCGCTGTACTGTCCTTTGTGCTTCTGACCCCTATGCAGTGGTGGGGGTAAGTCAAAGTTTCGGTTTAACCCCAGATTTAATTAGTGGCATTGCAGCTAGCACCACCGCTGGTGTGGACTTAGTGGAAAAGCTAACAGGTGTGAAAGCTTTGACTTTACCTAATAGTAAATCTCTCCCCGATTTAAAACAACTTTTACAACAAAAGTTAGGATTTTAGAGCAATAGGTAATAGGTAATAGGTAATAGGTAATTGGTAATAGGTAATAGGTAATTGGTAATAGGTAATTGGACTTCCGATTACTCAAGAAAATACTCTTTCTGTATGGAGTAACCTTTTCTATGCTCTCATCTTTAGGATAACCAGAAGGCAAAGCCTACAAAGCATCGTAACCAGTGTGAGGCTGGTTACCAGAATAACCCTGGTTCCTAGTACTCAACCACATTAATTTTGACAAGTCGCAGGTGTTTAGATCCCCGACTTCTTAAAGAAGTCGGGGATCTGTGACCCCTCGTAACTAATGTGGTGGACTACTAGGGTGACGCTGGGAATCAAAATAGATTATACATATTGTGGGATGGGTGTCCCGCCCGTCCTTTATAATTAACCAAAGGGTAAGATGCTCACACCACAATAAATTGTTCTATATTTTTCTTTGGGTTTAGTAAAAATAGTTTATAATCTTCTTTCAATTAAAAATAATCACAATAATATATGAAAATTTTTCAATCGTCATTTTTTTGGTTTTCCTGTTTTACAGTATTTTTTATATTATCCCTAGATTTTTGGTCTTGGGAACAAGAAAAAGAAAACTATTTTTCTATATTCCATCTTCCATCCTGGGTATTATATTTTGTAATATTGCAACTTTTTATGGCTTTTGCTTTATATATGTTTGCAATTCATTTTTGGGATAATAAATCAGAATAGTTAAGTAAATATCAAAATAAAAAATGATTCCTTATTTGGTTATTGCTGCTTATTTACTACTTACACTGTGGATAGGTATTATTGGTTATCGTCAACAGACAAATACCCCTGATGATTACTTTCTTGCAGGAAGGGGAATAAGTCCAATAGTTCTATTTTTCACTTTAGCAGCGACAAACTTTAGTGCCTTCTTTTTCTTGGGATTTGCAGGTGCAGGCTATCGTATCGGCATTAGCTATTATCCAATGATGGCATTTTCAGGGGCACTTGTTGCTTTGTCATTTTATGTTATCGGTTATAAAGTCTGGCTTTTGGGTAAAGAACAAGGATTTATAACCCCCTCAGAATTGATTGAATATTGCAGCGGTAGCAAAACTTTAAAATTGGTTTTTCTTGCTGTGATGGTGATTTTTACCCTGCCCTATTTAGCTTTGCAACCCATTGGTGCTGGATATCTTCTAGAAAGTTTAACCAACGGACAAATACCATACTTTTATGGGGCATTTTTTTTAACATTAATAATTGTAATTTATGTCTTTATGGGAGGGATGAAAAGTGTAGCTTTAACTGATGTCTTGCAAGGAATGTTAATGTTTGTATTAACCCTGACAGCACTATTCACAATTGCCCATGGACTTGGGGGAATTACGGAAGCCAACCGCACTGTTTATGAACTCAAACCAGAACTTTTATCTCGCCAAGGAGTAGGTAACTTTTTTACTAAATCTAAGTGGTTTAGTTATATGCTTTTATGGTCTATGTGTGTGCCCATGTTTCCGCAAATGTTTATGCGGTTTTATACTCCCAAAACATCAAAATCTCTCAAGGTTTCCTCCGTTTTATATCCCTTAATAACGATAATTATGTTTATTTGTCCGGTATTAATTGGGATGTGGGGAAATATTCCCTTTGGCAATTTAACAGCAAAAAGTTCCGACCAAATTTTACCAATGATGCTGGCAGAATATACACCAACTTGGATAGCTTCTGTAGTAATGGTAGGGGCATTAGCGGCGTTTATGTCCACTATGGATTCCCAATTGCTTGCTCTAAGTTCGATGTTAACACGGGATATTTATACCTCTTATATTCGTCCTCATGCTTCCCTTTCAGAACAAACTTTAGTCGGCAAAATATTAATTATTATTTTGGCAATTATTGGCTTAATTATTGCCTACAATCCCCCTAGTACAATTTTAGTGATTGCCACCCAAGCATTTACCGGATTAGCAGTTCTTTTCCCCACAGTAATCGCCGCTTTATATGACAAAAAAATTAACCCAATTAGTTGTATTATTTCAATTATTGTCGGAGAAACAGTATTAGTTGGTTTTCAATTGGGAGTAATTCCTCAAAGCCTTAATTTTGGGATGCTACCTGTTGTACCAATCATTGTCCTTTCCTCCCTAATTATCATCATTGGCAGAATGATACCTCATCAAAATTAACCAGCAGGTGAAGCCTTCAAATCCTCGTTACTAGCCCGAAAAAGGCTGAGCCTTCAAATCCTCGTTCCCAGGCTGAGCCTGGGAACCAGAAGATAGAGCCTCTGGCTCTTTTTAACCCTCGTTTCCATGAAAAAGGCGGAGCCTTCAAATCCTCGTTCCCAGGCTGAGCCTGGGAACCAGAAAATAGAGCCTCTGGCTCTTTTTTTTAGTCCCTTTTTGACATCGGAATTGGCAAAACTGGATACACCACACCGTATTTAGCAAAAGCTTGTTTAGCACGTTTAATTAAATCTGTTTTGTAAATAAATTCATCCCGTGCATCAATAGGATAGCACTTCAGTTGAAAGTGAGTTCCCCAAGGTTTTTCATCCATTATAACTAAAATAGGTAGTTTAAGTTGTGTATATTTACTTGTATAAGCTACCCGATATAAAATGTGTATCACCCTTTCTATTTCTACTCCATGTGCTAGATAAAAATCAACGTTCGTCTGAGCTTCTAAATTACCTTTGTTAGAATTAGAAATAGCCTCTGTCCAGAGTTTATTGTGGGGAATTGTGACTACGTTATCGTCGGGAGTTTTGAGCATAATTCCTCTCAATCCATAGCTCATAATTTCCCCATAATACTCACCAATTTTCACGCGATCACCTACTTGATATGGTCCTTCAAATAGTGCAATTACTCCAGCAATTACTGAACTTACATAATCTTTGAAAGCAAAACCTAAAGCTACCGCTGCGGTTCCTGTAATTGCTAGTAAATTATTAGCTGATAAATTCAAAAATAAATTAATGAGTAATATTCCTGCAAGTCCCAATACAAATGCGTGCCAAAATGGTAAAGACTGTTTAATACTGAGACGAAACTTTAATGGTACTTTCTCTGATAGCCAGGTTATCAGTTTATCAATGGCAAAAAGAGCTGCATAAGCACTCACTAAAATAATAATTGCCTGCACTAGTTTAAAGGTGGTGATTTCAGCTAAAATTTCAGAAGCTTTTTCCACACTATTTTTGTTATCTTCAACTAATAAAATTGCAACCGAACTAATAAAAATGGACATTAACTATCTCCTACAACAAGAAAGTGATTATTGACTAAATGTCTTTTAAGTCGGGGATAATAAACTGGATTTAACATCAGTATCCCTTGTTTTTGCTCAATGATGCCCACATGTTTTAAAACTTGAACCTGTGCTTGTACCCTACTTTCTGGTTCTCCTAAACTCAAAGCTAAATCAGGCACATTTATGGTATTATGCAAACATAAAGAAAATAGTAGGTAAAGGTCATCTTTTGTCAAGTTTGGTAAATCTGGTAACTTTGCCCATTGCAAAAACATAGAATCAGAATCATTTGACTCTATTTCTGTATTTTCGTTTTCATCTTCTTCGGATTTTTTCTTTTTGATAGCCAAAGAACGCAACCATAATTGTGCAGCTATAGTACTAATTCCTAAAGACATATCAGCTAAAGAACCAAAGTATTTTTTTTCTGATTTGGAATTCCATTTTTCTCTTTCATCATCTCCTAATTTAGAATCATCTTCTTGATTTCGACTATCGTTAAAATTCAAGTCAATTGTCTGAAGAATGGGATTAAGCCAATCTTTGATTTCGATATCTTTCAGGGTTGGTAGTGAATATGTATTTTCAAAATATGCCCCAATTTTGCAAGCACAATCCAGATATTGCCAAGCCCAATTATTACAACCTATTAACCAAAATATAGAACGGTATTTAACAACCATTTCCTGGATATAATCTATTGCTTCTAAACCATCCACACATCGTAGAAAACAGTAGCTTAAATCGGGAATAATTACTATAAATTTACGCTGAGATAAACTGTCGTTATTTGAATGGTTTTTAGAAGATAATTCAATCTCTTGTTGCAGTTGAGGTAAGATAGTGGAATGATTTTCTGGTCTGATTTTCCAAGATAAAGATTTTACTTGCCAAATATGCTTTTGCTGCCAACCAAGAAACGTTTCATTGATAATCTTTCTAGTTTGCTCAACTGGATTTCCCAGAATAACTAAACTATTTGCTGCATCTTCTTGTTCTTGCCATAAAGCTAAAGCTTCTGTCAACTGAGACTCTATTGTATCTTGATAAATTTGAGGGATAAATAAACCGTCAATATTATTCTTGAGACTTGTTAATATTTCTTGTGGTAAGTCATCTAAGGAAGATTCGATAAATTTCTGCTCTAATTCAGTGGCTTGAGACTTAATTTGTGCTTGAAATTTGGGGAACCAATTCCGCAATGGTTCAATTAAAAATCCTATCTTTAAACCCATTTTTATTTAACTTATATTTAACTTGTACTTAACTTGTATTTAACTGGTGTCAAGTTCCTATAAAATTAGGGGATGCAATCTTTGCACCCCCCATATTAGCTTTACCATGACTGCAAAAATTGACTTAGCCAGCATATCCTGGTGTTCCCATCGCCATCCAAGAAAGCAGTCCCAAAGCTTCCTCAAGTCTAATTTTCAATACCCCACCATCATAAGCTTTAACCTTCAGGGCATCTTGCAATAGCACTTGCACCGGACTAATTTCCTCCCTACCTGTAACTATAGGTAGACTCACAGCTTGGGGCTGTTGTTCACCAACAATTAAGGGATGAATTTCTACTGCTGGTGCCCAACCTTCAGCCATGGATTCAGGTTTATCCACTGAAGTAGTTTCTTCCCAAGGATCGGGAATAATTTCCCCTTTATCTGGGGTTGAAGTTGGAGGCTGGTTGTGGAATAGTTTCTTCAACATAATTGCCCCTCCTAACTAGATTTTGTATCGCTTATTTAAGATTTGATTTATTTGCAGTAAATATCCAGCCTATTTATCTATCATTATATTAGCAGATATATACATAAAACTCACCATTTAATCTTAAACTTATGCAAACTTCAGACTTTATGAATACCCCTGGCTTCCAAGAGGTGGAACACACTGCTGATTGTGCCTATAGGATTTGGGGTCAAAATCTCCAAGAGTTATTTACCCAAGCTACTTTAGGTCTTTACTCTCTAGCAGGTGTGGAGTTTGTCCAGCCAGCTACAAATGATGAAAAGGTGCGAGAAATTCAATTACAAGCAATTGATGCTGAAAGTTTATTAGTTGCCTGGTTAAATGAACTGCTTTACTTGTACGAAAGCGAAGCACTAGTAGCAACAAAGTTTGATATTTTACATCTCGAACCAACTAATTTACATGTACAGTTTACTCTTGTACCCGTTCGCAAGTGGCAGAAGTATATTAAGGCTGTTACCTATAATAATTTGTCAATTTGCAGCACAGAAACTGGTTTAGAAACAACCTTAGTATTAGATGTGTAATCAAGAATGAATCAAGGAAGTATAAAAGAATAAAAATCAAAAATTCGATATACAGTAATAAAATTTATCGATGGGATTATCTAGTTTTGCCCCAACTATAAAATTAATCCCAGCCTACAACAATACTGCACATACATCTGGGGAGGGCATATGATTAACAAACAAGATTTTCGCAAAATTAATGATTATTTGTGGGAAATTCCTACTTCCTTTCATCCCGATATGAAAGTGCCCGTATGGATTTTTGCCGATGAAGAATTACTAGAAGATGCTTTAGGAGATTTATCAATTACCCAAGCAGTAAATGTTGCCCGTTTACCTGGTTTAGTGGGTCATGTTATTGTCATGCCAGATGTCCACCAAGGCTATGGAATGCCCATAGGTGGTGTCATGGCTGCCAAAGTACCAGGAGGAATTATTTCTCCCGGAGCTGTCGGTTATGATATAAACTGTGGGGTGCGGGTTCTAGCATCAGAAATTGAGTACGAACAGGCTAAAGCTTATTTAAGCGATTTAGCAAGCGTTCTTTACCGCAACTGTCCCAGTGGAGTGGGTGAGAAGGGTAGTATTCCCCTGTCCACAGAAGAGTTAGAACAAGTGTGTATTCTGGGGGCAAATTGGGCATTACAACATGGTTATGCCACCGAGAATGACTTAGCACGCACCGAGGAATTTGGTTGCTTAGAAGGTGCAGATCCCAGCCATACCAGCAAGCGGGCAAAAGAACGGGGTAAAGGGCAATTAGGGACTCTGGGTGCCGGAAATCACTTTTTAGAAGTAGATGTGGTAGAAGAGGTTTTTGACCCCAAAGCGGCAGAAGTTATGGGGTTAAAACAAGGTTGTCTCGCGGTACAGATTCACTGCGGTTCTCGCGGTTTTGGACATCAAATCTGCACCGATTACGTCCATGATTTTCAGTGGGCAGTAATTAATTATGGTATAGATTTACCAGACAGAGAACTCGTTTGTGCCCCCATAGATTCCCCAGAGGGACAGGCTTATCTGGCAGCAATGAACTCAGCTGCTAACTATGCCTTTGCTAACCGTCAGACTTTAGCTTACCATGCACGACGGAGTTTCCAGGAAGTATTTGGTGAAACTACTCTGCCGCAAGTATACGATATTGCCCACAATATGGGTAAGATTGAAACCCATGAAATTGAGGGGAAACAACAAACAGTATGCGTTCACCGTAAAGGTGCTACCAGGGCTTTTGGTCCCGGTTTTGCAGGTTTACCCCCAGAATATCGCCCATTGGGACAACCCGTATTAGTCCCCGGTTCCATGGGAACAGAAAGTTGGATTTTGTTAGGCACTAAAGAAAATGATCGCCTATCTTTTGGTTCTAGCTGTCACGGTGCTGGTAGGGTAATGAGTCGTCACAAAGCCAAGCGATCAATTCGGGGCGATCGCCTGCGTCAAGAAATGGAAAACGAAGGAATCTCTGTCCGCGCTGGTTCTATGCCCAGTTTAGCAGAAGAAGCACCAAAAGCTTACAAAGATGTTGACCGAGTGGTGGGAGTAGTTAGCAAAGCTGGTATTGCCCACAAGGTAGCACGTCTGCGACCAGTTGCTGTAATTAAGGGGTAAAGTAAATATTAAATCTATGGGTGTAGGTAAAAACCGGGCTTCTATGGGTGGAGTATCGAAGCATCCTAAGTTAGCCTCAAACAAACCCGGTTTCTGGGCGCAAGCGTTGCGCCCCTACAAACTCCGTACTCTTAACTCCTGGACGCAAGCCAAAGCGACTTTTGGGCGCAAGCCGCAGCGCCCCTACAAACTTTTAACTTTTCAGTGATAGATGTCAGAATTAACACAATCATGTAGGCGATCGCCTTTTAGCCCAGCAATCAAATTATCGATCGCCATATTTGCCATTTTTTCCCGTGTTTGACGGCTAGCACTGGCAACGTGGGGTGTGATAATTAAGTTATCCAGCGTCAGTAAGGGACTGTCAGTAGGGATTGGTTCTGGTTCTGTAACATCGATAGCAGCACCAGCAATTGTACCCTTAGAAAGTGCCCGGTAGAGGGCATCTGGGTCAATTATTCCTCCCCGTGCTGTGTTAATTAAAACCGCAGATGACTTCATTAATGCAAACTGTTCATCACCAAACATGTGATAATTATTCTGAGTTAATGGCATATGAATTGTCACAAAGTCAGATTCTTGCAGCAGACGTTCTAAGCTGACAAATTCCACACCCAGGGTATTTTCTAAATGTACGTCACATCGATTGCTGGTATATAAAATTCGCATATCAAAACCTTGGGCACGATGGGCAACTGCCTTACCAATCCGCCCCAAACCGACAATTCCCAAGGTAGCACCTGTTACTTGAGAACCCAGTAACAAATCTGGTTCCCAGGTTTGCCACTTACCTGTGCGGGTAAACTGACTTGCTTCCACAATTCGCCGTGCCGATGTCATTAGTAACCCCCAGGTAAAGTCCGCTGTGGCATCAGTTAAGACATCGGGAGTGTAACCAACGGGAATCATCCGTTCCGTAGCCGCAGCGATATCGATATTATCATAACCAACTGCCATTTGACTGATAACTTTGAGAGAGTCACTTGCTTCGATTAGCTGTTTGTCAATTTTGTCAGTCAGCAAACACAGCAAGCCGTCCACTTCTTTGACTTTTTCTAGTAAAACCTCGTAGGGAGGTGGTTGGCGTTGTTCCCAGACTTCGACGTTAGCAAATTGTTGCAGTTGTTCTAAATCTGTAGGAAGACGACGAGTGATAAATACTTTAAATTCAGACACGATACAGTGCGCTCAAATACACCTATTTGCATTCTAAGTAGTTAGAGGAAAATAAACACGTCTGTGCAAATAAACGTAACCCATTAGCCATTACCCATTACCACATTTTTACGGTATTCAATGCGAATTTTAGTCACAGCATTATTTTCACCCTCAAAGAATGTATGGCGGCGAATTTCTTGCAATCCCCACCGGGTAAATTGGGCGATTTCTCCCTCCGATAATGCCCAAGGCGGACCATCGGGTTCGCTATCATTATCCCGTAAGTGGGTGATAACTAATAGTGTGCCTGTATCTGCTACCAATTGCCCAACGCAATCGATGACTTGAGAGCGTATATTTAGGGGCAATGATTGTATAGTACGTGACTCAAAAACGAAATCAAAAGCACCATGCCATGTTGACGGTAGTGCCAGCAAATCGGCGACTTGATATTCTACCTGGGAATTGGGGAATCGTTGCTGACACCAGGCGATCGCAGTTGATGAAATATCAAAGGCTGTAACTTTAAAGCCCTTTGCTTGTAAAGCCTCTGCATCATCTCCCAAGCCACATCCAATTACCAAGGCTGAACCTCTATCACCTTGGGGAAGATAATTATCCAGCCACTCTTCTAGGTGAGGACTTGTTGTCAAATTTGCCCATGGCACTTGGGAAGGATCACCATTAGCTTGGGTATAAAGAGGTTCAAACCATCCAGAAGGATCAGACTGACGTAGAGATTCATCTACCAGTAATTTTATTTTCTGTCGTAATTCTTGTGGTTCTTTTTCAGACATTGGTTTAATTCAGAGTTATCAGTTTGTAGGGGCACAACCCTTGCCCCCAGGAATTTGTAGGGGCGCTGCGGCTTGCGCCCAGGAATTTGTAGGGGCACAACCCTTGCGCCCAGGGGTTTGTAGGGGCGCAACCCTTGCGCCCAGGAATTTGTAGGGGCGCAACGCTTGCGCCCAGAGGTTTGTAGGGGCACAACCCTTGCGTCCAGGAATTTGTAGGGGCGCAACGCTTGCGCCCAGAGGTTTGTAGGGGCACGACCCTTGCGCCCAGGAATTTGTAGGGGCGCTGCGGCTTGCGTCCAGGGGTTTGTAGGGGCACAACCCTTGCGTCCCTACGCCATCTGACCATCTCCTGGGCGGGGAAACCCCGCCCCTACGTTCCATCTTGAAAAAATGCGGCTATAGCCTCAGCATATCCCGCAAATGAACTGTAATCTTGGGCAACAATGGAAACATTCAAGCCTAATTTTTCTGCATTAGCGGCTGTATAGGGACCAAAACAAGCAATTAGACATTGTTTATAATCCTCTTGGGAGGTTACCATGGATAAAAAAGCTTCTACTTCTCCTGTGCTACTAAAAGCGATCGCATCAATTTTACCTTGACGCATTAAATTTAACTCTATTTCGTACAAAGTTTTGTCTAAAGCCCTGGTAATATAACTAGGTGCAACGGTAACTCTCATCCCCAATTTTTCTAAACCTCTGACAAAGTTGGAAATTACATTGGGTTCTGGAATACCCACAAATTTTGGAACTGGGACAAGTATACTTAGTTCAGCAATATCGGGAATTTTCTTCAATTCATCAATGATTCCTTGGGGACTAGGTTCTCCTGGAACAAAGTCAACATTAATACCAATTTTTTCTAATCCTTCAGCATCTTTACCGATAGCACACAAGCTAGAGTTATTTAACACAGAAGGGGATATTTGTAAAGCTTGTAAGCGTTGCAGGCAGGCATTAATACCGTTGCGGCTGGTAAAAGCAATCCAATCAAAAGTATCTATGCGTTGTAGCGTCTGATCTAATTCCGTAAAGTCTTCTAGGTAACAGGTTTCAATCGTGGGCATCAACAACGGCAAAGCACCCTGAAGAATTAGGTGTTGCGATAACCTAGCAGCATAGTTACAGGGTGCGGTAACTAGAATACGTTTACCATATAAGGGCAGTTGCACTGAGGGAGTCAACATAATTCGTAATATTTGCCTAGGGCAATTTAACTATATCCTGGGTAATGAATTTAGGAGTGAAGTATTTTATTTCACCTCATCCTATTTAATCCCATGTATAGGTAGGTTATCCGATATTTTGCACCTGAGTCAAAATCCTAGTTTTGGATATTTTAGATTGAATGATAATTTGCCATGACATCTTGTATAAATTTTTGCCATGTTGTGTTGGGAACCCAAATTTGTTCTAAGGATTTTTTGGCTTCTTCTTCACTCACACCTTGATAAAGACGGCAATAAAGATACATAAAAACTGCAACTCTTCTATTGGCTGCACAGTGGATAAATATTCTTTTATCTACTCTGGCTTCCATGGCTTGGAAGAAAGTTTTGACATTCTCCATAGTAGGATTTTCCCATACCACAGGAATGTGTATATATTCCATCCCTTGAGATTCTACAATTTGTTTTTCATCTGCTAAAGCATCAGGAGAATCTGGTAATGCTAAATTAATAACTACTTGATATTTTGCTTGTTTTATCTGAGAAAATTCTTCTTTAGATGGTTGTCCAGATGTAGCAATTTTATCTGATAATTGCAGGAAGTTGTAGATATTTTCCAGACAGTTATGGTGCATTATTTCTTGAGAATTACTCATTTTTGTTGTACAATAAAATTTTAGTGTCTAGCATTTGTAAGGAATTGGAGGAGAGTAATAAAACCTATTGTTGTCAATTTACGACCTAAGTAGAGTTTTGCCCAAAACTATCTGAAATGGTAGCAGAGAATATACTTTACAACTATATTAACGGTAAATTCCTGAGCGATACAACTCTACTACCTCAAAAACCTGATTTTCTGTCAATTTTTCCACAATTTCTCACCACACATTTTACACCTGGGTGGAGAAACTGATTAATTTCGGAATATTGACCTATAAAAACCCTAATTTTTCCTATACACACATCTTGCACCTGGATTAGAAACCAGGTAATTTTGGAATATTGACCTATAAAAACCCTAATTTTTCGTTTATAAACCCCAGCAGTTGCTACCCTGCACCGAACCCGCATGACCTGCGTCTATAAATCGGGGAACCCTTATCTCCTTTGGAGACGCTGCTTTAACGGCAGTTGCTCTTGGTTGGAAGCCAAAAAGACCGCACTGCCTCACCAACATGCTGCCTCGGTTTCTTTCTACTTGCCCTTGAATGGTGCAACATATGAGTTACCCCTTTCCCCTCTCCCAGTGGTAAGGGGGGGGAAAGGAATTAGGGAATTAGCTTGGTTTAAATCCCATCAGCAATGCCATTTCCAACCATTTCCAATAGCAATCTACATCATTAAAACCAATTTCTCGTAACCAAATAAGTTGAGTTTCTACATCTAGCAGTTGGTTACATGGATCGTCTTCTTCGATAGTTTTACCAATTGCATGTAAAAATTGTTCGTGGAGTTTGGGGGTAGGTGACGCTACATGTTCCAGGTTACAAAAAATTCCCCCTGGTTCTAGAATTTGGAAAATTTCTTGGTAAAGAGAACGTTTACGTTCATGACTAAGATGATGAATTGCAAAACTGGAAACCACCGCATCAAATTTTCCTAAATCCGGTAGTGATTCATCTAAATTGTGGTTAATTATTTCTACTGTTTTATCCCCAGCAAAACGGTTTTTTACGGCTGATAACATAGTGGGAGAAAAGTCTACAGCTACACTTTTCAGATGGGGACGGTCAATTTTTAAAAGAGATAATAAACGACCATCTCCGGTTCCCAAATCCAGAATTCGCTTCACTGTTTGGGGGACATATTCTAATAGTACTGCTTCTCCTTCTGTGCGATGGGGAATGCTATCTGCTTGTTCTAAATATTGTAAAGCGTGTTGTGCGGATGTCCAGAGGTTAATTTGATTCATGAGATATGTGATATAAAATCTGGCGTTGCTGAATATAGCTATGAATCTCAAATAAAAACCTCACCCCGGCTAAAGCCACCCCTCTCCTTACTAAGGAGAGGGGAAGGGGGTGAGGTGTATTTTGTAAATTCATGTTCCAATTCAGCAATGCCGAAAATCTGGTCAAGGTTTTACTATCTATTAAAACATGTCATTTTTATTTAATCGCCATACCAATAATATGGGGACTAACAATGGGATAAGGTGCGCGGAAATGCTCATAATTTACCTTTGTAAAACCAGCATTTTCCAACGCTGTCCAAATTTCTCTATCGGGATGACATCCATCACCAATTATTTTCCATAGAGGACGAACACCACTTTGAATACTGCGTAATAAAGTACCTTGGGGTGCAGCGACATGTTCGAGAAATAAGAAGTGTCCACCGGGTTTGAGAATGCGTAATACTTCTTCTAAAGTATTAGCTAAATTAGTCACTGAACAAAGAACCAATGTGCTGATAACAGCGTCCATACTGTTATCTTCAGCATTTATAGATTCAGCAATACCACTGCGGAGGTCGATATTATTAAAACCTAGTTTTTTGGCTGATTGTTGGAGATAAGAATGCATATAAGGATTTGGTTCAATTCCTACCCAATTAATATTTTGAGGAAAGAAAGGTAGATTAGCACCAGTTCCAGGACCAATTTCTAAAACATGACCTTGGAGATTACTAAATAGGGAACGTTTGCGGTGTTCTACAACTTGATTATATGCATTACTACCTTTAGCCATTATCCAAGCGAATATACGTTTACCGCAGTTGCTACAAATATGATTATCAGTCATGTTCCTAATTCCCTGATTTCTGGAAATATCTATTAATTCCAGATTACAATAGAGGGGAAATTTTGACTTCAACCTCGTCCAAGTCGAAATCTGGAGTTTGTCAAAAGGGAATAGGGAATAGGGAATAGGGAACAAAAACCATTGATTAAAGACCCCGTCCTTAAGGACGGGGACTCAGTAAAAAACTATGGGTTTCAAAATAGACGTGGTTTCAGCCATTGGAATTAAATAGTGGAGGTGATGTAAATCAAGTCCAGAGAATCATCCAGAGAATCATAAATTTAAGGTTGCTTTTTTGTAGATTTGTTGGTGTTGATTCTTTCTGCTAAGTAAGTAAATAGAATAATACCGCAAAAATTAGCAGTTAAATCTACTAAGTCAAAAGTACGATGGGGTGATAAATTTTGGAGAAATTCTTCGATTACCGTGACGATGGTTACTAAAATTGGTGCTAAGGGTAATGAGATATTCAAAAATAAAAAATGGCGCTTATTCATAGCTAAATGACTGAAAAAAGCTGCCAAACCAATTAAAACAAAATGCCCAATTGTATCGTAAAAAGGAATATTAGCATTTTTGACAGGCAGAATTTTTAAATATGCGGAAATTACAATGCTCATTAAAATACCAAAATAGAACCAAAAAGCTATAACCCAAGGACGATTAGATTTCATAACGGAGGTTTTTCAAAGTTTTGTTACTTGCATGTTGCACTATTTTCAACAAAAGCAAAGAAACTAGGTTTATAAACTAAAAATTTAGGTTTTAAGATTGAGTAAATCTCAATCAACCCAGTTTATCAAGGTAGTGCAAGACATGATGTTATAAACTTCAATCATAAAAAATAGCGTTCCGCAAATGAGAACGCTGATTTCTTATGATTTGTATAAAGACAAGATGAATTTTATTTATTTTTTGATGCGAGGTATTACCTAGAAGGAAAAAACGATATCATGTGTGTAAATTCGCTTGTTCTTGTAACCACGGATCTACAGGTTGTCCATCTTTACGCTTAAGTTCAATTTCTACTACAATTACTTCTTGAGAACCAGGAGGGGCTGGTTTTTCATGGAAGATTATATCATAATCGGCAGGGTTGTGCTTGCGTTCTTTTAGCCATTCCTGGACTTTGGTGGTAGCGAAAAAAGATTGACCCTGGGTAAACATGCGGGTAATCTGCATTTGTAGGGTGTAAGGATTTATGCGACCCATTTTTGACTCCGATTTGCTAGGTAAAATACGATTAATGTCTGTAATTACATTATCGCTTTTAGAGACCATTGATAAAGTTAAAATCAAATTACTGTAGGGTGTGTTAGACGCTGACTTTTAATCCGGATTTCTCAGGAAAAACATTATCATTTGCATCCTAACGCACCGCTATATAACATGATGCGTTAGTCTTGCACCATTTTCAAGAAGAGTCAGAGACTCTATGTTCTAGTTACCAGCGTCACGCTGGTAACTAGGGTTTGGAGGTTCCACCTCATGGTTATTCCATAGGAATGCGAGTTGTTAGATTATTCAAAAGTTTTGTAACTTATGAGTATTCGTAAGGAATTTGTCAATTTTTGTTATCACAAATATTGGATTAAAGACTCACAATTCCACCACAAAACTATCCCGCAAATGAAAATCTGCTTCTTTTCCACAATGGGTTAATGCCCAATAAGTAATATTCCTATTTTTATCTTGAATAACAGTAGTTATCCCAACTTCTAAAGACTGTTTTTCTGAGATTAACTTACCTAAATCCATTTCCAAATTCAGCAGTAAATTATCTGAGTCATGTTGAACACTAAAAGGAAGAGAAGTAACAGCAATTTCTTCTTCCATACCTTGACGATAATCATCAAAACGATAAATATTCCAATGTCCACTGGGTGAAAGATTAAATTCCCAATAACGGGACGAATTTTTAATCCCCAGGAAGAATTCAAAACAGGTTGCTTCCCACAGTTCATTTTTGCGATTTGGAATATTTTCAATTGCAGGAATTTCGATTTTTTCTAATTCACCCTCTAATTTATAACCAAGACTCAAATTGTTAGTATTCCTGGAAATTTTACCCGAAATTTTTATATCAATTAACCCTGGTTCAAAGGGTTGTAAATCAAAATGATACTTGTTCATCGCATTTCTTGAATAATCTTACAAATAGCTGCTGACTGGGATTCTATACTTTCAGTAAGCTTAAATTGTACCAAAGCTCTAGCTAAATTATGTTCTGGATATTGGGTCTTAAAATAAATATTTCCTTGCAAATAATCCGTAAAAAAACGTAGTCCCAACTCAAACGCAATCAGACGGATAGCATCGTACATATATGCATAATCCCTTTCCGTGAGAAAATCCCTCGCTACAGAAAGATAGCCTTGGAGTACACAATCACAAATATCAGTATCAAAACTGACCATTTCCCATTCCTGGGTTTCCTCTCCTAAGGAATTACACGCAGAACGCAAGCAATCACCAATATCATAATGAACTAAGCCCGGTTTCACGGTATCCAAGTCAATAATACTGATGGCTTGCTCAGTTTGAGTGTCTATCATCACATTATTGACCTTGGGGTCACCGTGAATGGGACGTAGCTTTAAATGTCCTTGTGCTTGGGCATTTTCCAGGACATGTGCCCAAGTTGTGCGATCGCTCACAAATTGCAAACAATATTTTAATTCTGGGGTTTGTACAGACGGTATATATTGTTTTTTGACATTTTGATAATGCTGGAGATAGCCCGGTGTAATGTGGAAACCGGGCAAGGTATCAGCCAATTTTTGGGGTGGTAAATCGCTGATGAGGTTATGAAACATACCCAAAGCATAACCTACTTCACTAGCATGATGATTGTTTTGGATAGTATCAAATGACTCTGTATTTTCAATAAAACTGAGCGATCGCCAAAATGAACCATGAGTATCAATCCAGTAATCTTTATTATCCTGGGTTAAGAGTACACGGGGTACTTCCCAAGGTCTATTAAGGGGAAAATGTTGCAAGCGTTGTTGGACATGGTGGGTAAAAGTGCTGATATTGCGCATCACCAATTCCGGTTGACGAAACACCTGGGTATTGATGCGTTGGAGAATAAAGTGCTTATCTGTGGAGGAATCCAGGGTTACCAGGAAAGTGTTATTGATATTACCATGTCCAAATTCTTGGATATCAGCGATTGTACCTTGGGGTTTAAATTGGTTAGCGATGTCAAATAGATTATTCAAGGTTTAAAATCTGTAAGTAGTAAGTATTCTTTTGGTAGCGCTTTTTAAAGATAGCGGTTCTTAGTTGGATGAAATACAAATTTTACCTCACCCTGACAAGACCGGACATCCCTCTCCTTGGTAAGGAGAGGGAAAGAGGGTGAGGTTGTGGTGTGGAAAGGGAAAAAGGGTGAGGTTTTGATGTACCACACCCAAGGGAGAAGTGCTATATATAGCGGTTTGCAAGTCAAAGGTGAGGGTTAATGGAGAATCAACCAGGAAAGTATGATGCGGTGTTGGGAGGGAAAGATATCACTCCTGTTGATGGTGTGGTTTTGGGGGGATTAGAGGGAGTGAAACGCAGGTTTGGGAGTGGAGGTTTTGATTACAAGGTTGCTGCGGTTGCGGAGGGGTTGAAGTACGGGGAGGGGGGTTTGCAATGGGTAATTCAGGTTTTGGAGGAGGAATCACAACAGTTGGAGTTAGCTGTATATGCGCTGCTGAGGGAAGAAAGTCTAGATGTGGATTATTCCCTATTGAAGATTTTACTTGCAAGGGGGAAATGGCAGGAAGCTGATACGGAAACAGCAGCTTTAATGTTGAGGATATCTCGTCGAGAGGAAGAAGGTTTTATGACTGTCTCGGATATGGAAAAATTTCCCTGTGAAGATATGCAGATGATGGAAAGTCTCTGGCAAGAGTATAGCAAAGGACGGTTTGGTTTTACTGTACAAACACAAATTTGGCAGAATATTGCTGGTAAATCAGATCCAGAT
>JAAUYI010084583.1_pt1 | contig 21391 bp, 12 predicted proteins | sample 7278041 | NCBI WGS metagenome assembly JAAUYI01 (sample SAMN14350216, study PRJNA611818) | marine sediment metagenome | isolation source: surface marine sediment (0.6m) | place: French Polynesia: Moorea | collected 2018-08
CTTATACCAAATCAAAAAATGTTTGCAACAGATCCAATTGTAGGGGCGTGGTTTCCGCGCCCCTACCAACCATGTGTCCCATTGTTTTTTCAAATTGGTATTACTCTACCGCTAGAGTTGTTTTGCCAGTCAAAGCCCTTACTCTAGCGCTAGAGTTGTTTTGCCATTCAAACCACTTACTCTAGCGCTAGAGTTGTTTTGCCAGTCAAACCACTTACTCTAGCGCTAGAGTTGTTTTGCCAGTCAAAGCCCTTACTATAGCGCTAGAGTTGTTTTGCCATTCAAACCACTTACTCTAGCGCTATAGTTGTTTTGCCAGTCAAAGCCCTTACTATAGCGCTAGAGTTTTTTTGCCAGTTAAATCCCTTAGAGCAAATCAAAAAATGTTTGCAACAGATCCAATTGTAGGGGCGCGGAAACCGCTCCCCTACCAACCATGTGTCCCATTCTTACTCTAGCGCTAGAGTTTTTTAACGAAAGGGTTTATAACCGGGTTTCTACCTACTACCCTTTTTATAGCCAATTACCCACCAATACAAAGGGTGCCCAGAAGAAGGGGTGATTAGACTCTGGTTGCTTCAACAATTGCAGTTGAGCGCGACGCAAAGCTTCAGCTTTACTAATCTTAGAATCCGTTAACTGCTTGTAAAACTCCACCATCAACTGGGAAGTCGATTTATCATCTACTGACCATAAACTTGCTATAGTACTACGTGCCCCAGAACGAACAGCTACCCCTGCTAGTCCTAAGGGAGCGCGTTTGTCACCAGCAGCAGTTTTACAAGCGCTGAGAACCAACAACTCAATGGCAGTTTGCTTATCCTCTTCTCTGGTTTGGAGTATTTTTCCCAATTCTTTCACATTTAAGCGATCATCCCAAGTGAGAATAAAGGTGTCTTCCGCTTGGGAGCTAAACTCACCGTGGGTTGCCAGATGTACTACAGGATAGGGTGTCTTCGCTATCTGTTTCTCCAGTTCTTTTGTGGTAAATTTTTGATTGAAAAGGACTTGGGAAGAAATTTCCGATTTGATTTGCTGAATTTCTGTTTTGACGCTGGGTATAGCCATAAAGCCTTGCCTTTCTTCGCTGAGTCCACCCACCAATAACTTCAGCTTCTGGTTTTTTAGGGGTTGAGGAGCCAGCAATTGTAGTCCCGGAGTCAAAGCAATATTATATTTTTCTACCAAATACTGCTCACCGTCGTATAGTGCTGCCATGGGCAAATTTTTTAGGGAACCATCCAAAACAAATGTTAAGGTTTTGATGTTACTGGCTTGTAAATCTGCCTCTAGGGGTCGAATTAGCAAATCGTAAACTTTTTTGACAATTGGTAGATGGTGATTTTTCAGAAAGCTACGACGTAAAGCCCGTTGCATTTTCTCTATAATAACTTCCAGTTCCTTCAAGGAAATAGCAGTAGCATAATGGCGTAAGGGTTGATTTGGTATGGAAAGGACAACCTCTAGGCGATCGCTCAAAATAATCGGATAAATAACTGCTGCTTGGGAATCGATTTTGTCAATTTGAGTAGGAGTTCCCACCAAACATGGCTCTCGAAAGAAGTTGTCTAATTCTGCTAGTTGCAGCGACTCTATTACCTCACGGGCTTTTTTGAGATTTTTTTCCTCGTCTTTGCCTGCGTCCTTTTTTTGGTCAGGGGTTAGCAACAAACTGACGAATTCTCGATAAACTGGTTCTACACTTTCGCGGAAGGAAAACTGAATGTCCATATTGCTTGCAGCAAGATCATTACGAATGTAGCCCAGGGTTTTCACTGCTTCATCGTATGCGGCGATCGCTTGCTTGAGATTCCCAGTGGCTTTGAGAATTCGTCCTAGTTGCCATTGCCAGCGATAAGCAATATCAGATGCATTGCTCCCTTGTGCCAAGATTAATGCTTTTTCCGTTAGTTTTTGCCCTTGGGATAGTTGCTGTTGTTGTTCATAAAGTTCACCTAAGTATCCTAAGGCATAGGATTGCGCTCTATCATCCCCTATTGTTTCAGCTTGTTTGACTGCACCAGCAAGAATTTTGGCTGTTGTTTGGGCATCACCCCCTAATTTCATCAAGTATTGCCCAAAGTTTACCTGAGCGTAAACAGTGGTGCGACTTGCTGGTAAACTTTTCAGAGCGGGTTGTATATCTGCAATTAATTTCTTGGCTGAGTCGAATTTTTCTGTTTCCATTAACAAGCGCAGTTGATTGAGTTGTGCTTGCAGCTTGATACTAGGTGATGGGGATTTGGTAATTGCTTGTTGATAGTATTTGAGAGCTGAGTGAGTTTTCTGAGCAGAAACAGCGGTATTCCCAAGACTGAGATAAGCCAGGGAAATATCAGATGGAGATTGAAGCTTTTGAGCGATCGCCAAACCTTGTTGTAAAACTTCCACCGATTGGGTTAGTTCACCCATTAGCCGCAGAGCATCCCCAAAATTTAACAAACTAGAGACTTTCAGTAAAGAGTCCGGTTGGTTTTGCAGGGTTTGGTTAACTGACTCTAAAATATTTTTCCCACGCTTATGTAAACCTAATTCTCTCAAAGCTTGGGTCTGATTAAGCAAAATCCTAACTAAGCCGATTTTATTTCCTGCTTTATTATATATATCAGCAGCTCGTTCCCAGGTAGTGAGTGCATCTTCAACTTTTCCCCCAGACAACAGCAAACTTCCCTGTACATTCAAGGCACCAGCGAGCAAATTTTGGATTTCCGATGTAGGATTGTCGATAGCAGATAGTAGATTTATACTCTGGGTAATCGCTTTTTTTGCTTCTGTTAATTTTCCTAACTGCTGATATCCTAATGCTAAATTATTTAGCATTGCTGCCTGATTGACACCATCACCTCTAGAAGCATACATTTGAGATGCTTGTTGCCATTGAGCGATGGCTTCGGTAAATTGTCCGACTTGATAATGTTCTTTTCCTGCTTGCACCAATACAGCGATGGAATCCCTTTCTTTTTGGGAACTTACTGTTCTAGCAGCTATCCTAGGACTAACAGCAGCAACCCTTGATATCTGTGTTAGAAAAGGAAAACTTCCAGTATACAAACCTCCTGTGAAAATTATTGCTAATAATCCCAAACAAAAACGCTGTAAGAATTTCGTCAAACCAGGATACCTTACAACAGGGCTGATATTTTTCCAGGATGCTGAAAAAATCTGTTGAAGAGTTTTTTTGACTCTTGATATTTTCATCAGTAATATTACTTATTGAATAGAACAATATTTAGTATCAAAATCATGTTTCTTTTATAAGCTAACCTATATGCAAATTGCATACTGTTGATTTTGAGGAACATTTCTGGGGAGCATCCCAATTTTTGAGAAACACCCAAATCCTAGTACTCCACCAAAGCAACTTTGCCCATTAAATACTTGTGGGTCAGGCATCCCTGCCTGACTACTACACAGGCAAGGATGCCTGTGCCACAACCTATCATAATTTTTGCAATAGACTACTATTCCCTCTTCCCCCTCTTCTCCCTCTTCCCCCTCTTCTCCCTCTTCCCCCTCTTCCCCCTCTTCCCCCTATTCTCCCTCTTCTCCCTCTTCTCCCTCTTCCCCCTCTTCCCCGTTTCACTCAATTCAGTAATCTTCTAGCGGGACAGGAGTAGCTTGTGGATCGCAACCCCGAGTGTGCGAAAAAACCCTACTAGGGTGTTAGATCAAAATTGCTAGTTCAGTTATTTTACTTAAGTGTATATACGTATTAATTGGCTTTATTTTTAGCTAAAAATTTAAAAAATCACAGTCAAGAATTGTTAGTTTTAATGTAATTTTGGGAACACTTGACACAGTAGACCCATAGAAATTGTCAGTCACCATTTATGGCTCTTGCAACTACACAATTGGGTTTTCTGCTTTCCTTAGCTATCGCAATTTGGGCATGGATAATCAATGAGAATCCGTAACTTGTCAATACCACATTTATACCTACTAAATTCGATCACCCACTTTAGCAGGGTTTGTTTTTGGGCGATCGCTTTTTTACTTATTTTAGATTCTAGTGATACAAAGGCAGTTTCTCCAACTCCAAAAACAGCAAATTGTGAACAAGAAATTTCCAGTCAATGTTCTTCCCTAACTCAAGAGGGCAACAACTTGCTGCTTGACAAAACACTCTCCCAAGAAAAAATCCCTTACCTTTTACCAGCTAAGAGTTCCCGACTCCCTATTTCCAAGACAGTAACTAGGAAAGAATTATCAAATAGCCACCCACCGGAAAATACTTCCCAATCCCTCCTCAAGTTAAAACTAAAAGGTATCTCCAATGCTTCCGTTCCTTCTTTTGATGTCAAAGCTGATGTCAAGGGTTTGGTGACAACGCAGGTTCCATCCCAGTCTGGGTTTAAAGATAACTTTTCTCCATCAGCCAGCATAATTAATACTCCGACCCCACAGGATATTACTCCCCCTGCTTCCCTGAATCGAGAAACTCAATCAAAATCGCCATTATTACCTCCTCCTGAAGAATTACTTAATCCCTCATCCCTAGAGAATTTAGAAGCAGTTCCCGGCAAAATAACCGTAGAACGCTTTGAAGTGGAAGGTAACACCGTTTTCAGCCAGGAAGAGTTAGATGAGGTATTAAAACCATTCCTTAACCGTACCCTTTCCTTTGCAGAACTTGTGCAAGCACGTTCGGCAATTACCCAACTTTATGTAGATAAGGGTTATGTTACCTCTGGAGCATTACTTCCACCCCAAACACTCGCTGATGGTGTAGTCAAAATTCAGGTAATTGAGGGTGGATTAGAAAGCATTAACGTCAGTGGATTAAACAGACTCAACTCTAGTTACGTGCGTAGTCGCTTAGCTTTAGCAACCAAAAAGCCTGTAAATGTTCCCCGTCTGATGGATTCTTTACGAGTATTGCAACTCGATCCCCTAATTCAAAATCTATCAGCCGAACTTTCAGCTGGTTCTCGTCCGGGTCAAAATGTACTAGATATAAATGTTAAAGAAGGTGATACTTTCGGTACTCAATTTACTATAGACAATGGTCGTTCTCCCAGTGTAGGCAGTTTTCGTCGTCGTGCTCAACTCAATCAAGGTAACTTGCTGGGATTTGGCGATGCTCTTTCTATAGGATATACCAATACCGATGGTAGTAATGGTTTAGATGTCAGTTACTCATTACCTATTAATGCCCGTAATGGCACCCTCAGTTTTGGCTATGGTAATACATCTAGTAACGTTATTGAAGACCCCTTTAACAGCCTCGATATTATTTCTAACTCTCGTTATTACGAACTTACTTTTCGCCAGCCATTACTACAAACCCCCTCAAAAGAATTTACTTTAGGGATTACAGCTTCCCGACGAGAAAGTGAAACCTCTCTATTAGATACTCCTTTCCCCCTGTCTCCTGGTGCAGATGAAGAAGGACGCACCCGTATTTCTGCCTTAAGATTCTTTCAGGAATGGACACAGCGTAACAGTAAACAAGTATTTGCAGCGCGATCGCAATTTAATATTGGCATGGGTGCTTTTAATGCTACAATTAATCAAAATGCCCCAGATAGTCGCTTTTTAAGCTGGCGCGGTCAAGCACAGTGGGTACGCTTATTAGCCCCTGATACCCTATTTTTCCTCCGTGGTGATATCCAATTGGCAGACAATACCCTCCTACCTACAGAACAGTTTGGTTTGGGTGGTTTGGGTAGTGTCCGGGGTTATCGTCAAGATTTCCTACTCACGGATAATGGTGTATTACTCTCAGCAGAAGTACGCTTACCAGTGTTTAAGAGTTCCCAAACTCTAGTCCAAGTTGTTCCCTTTATCGATTTCGGTACTGCCTGGAATAGTGGCAGTTCAGATACTCCTGCTAATAATACTTTAGCAGCAGTTGGTTTAGGTTTGCAAATGTCTTTAGGCAATAGTTTTACAGCACGTCTGGATTGGGGTCTTCCCTTAGTAGATGTTGATACCGAAGAAAGAACTTGGCAAGAAAATGGACTGTATTTTTCCATTACCAGTAGTCCTTTTTAAAAGAATTCCAAATAAAAAATATACAACGACGCGTTTATGACTTACCCTCCGGGAACTTCCGCTAACGCGTCTATAATTTCTTGTAGAAGCAGACGACAGCAGTAGCCCAATAAAGCCACCACAAAATGTATAATTTATAAATTGGAAGTCCCTAAATTCAATTATTGTTGATCATCTGTGTAACTGTACTGATATAGGAATCCAGTTTGATTTGTGTTCGCGTACTATTTGTAGAAATAAATTATCCCATATTGTGGGGTAGGCATCCCTGCTTGCCCCTTCATACAGGCAAGGATGCCTGTACCACAATCGATATTTTTTTATCAAGACCAAAAAAACCGGGTTTCTAAATGAAAAATTAAGGTTTTGAGACTGAGAGATTTGCAAGAAACCCGGTTTTTAGCCCAGGTACAAGATGTGTGTCCCGCTACCCTTGCATATAATTGAAAGTATAATTTAAGTTTTGGATAAAACAATTCCAATACTCTCCCCCCTTTACCATTTTCCATTTACCCTTTATTGTTTTTTTTGTAATTTTGTATCAGCCCTATTCAGGATTTATGCGGATTGTTTTTTTCCAGTTTAGAGCTTATGGAAAGAAAACCTAAAAAATTTCTTTTATATTTTTTACATATATTTGAGTTTTCTCAGATGACGCTTGTTCTTGGAAAGACTACACTGTGGATAATATCAACAAAAGGATAAACTATGTAGACACTAGCAACTCTGGAAACAGGACTAGAAAACCTAATTTTCTTTGGTCATATTGTCGAGGCTTGAGGATAACTTGTAGTCAACCAAAAAGTAAGTATGAAAAAGACATTTTTGATTTTCTCTCCCATAACATATTTTCTTTTAACTATCCTCTCTTAGCAGTCTTAATTATTCTGGAGTTAATTAAATGTTCCACAGAATCAATACTTAAACCATGTCTATTTTGAAATCCAGAGTTTTTTGCTCACCGGTTTTTGTTCCCAAATCCTATTCCCTTTTGACAAACTCCAGGTTTCGACTTGGACGAGGTTAATACCATTTTTATATGAGTTCATTTTCCCACCAACCTAGATGCCATTAGGTGACTTTTCCCAAAGTAGCCCATCTGCATGGGTTAATTAGGCAGATGTTCATACAGACAAGGTATTAGATAAAATACTTTTTGTTGATAATTTTTAAAATTCTTAAAACAAATCCCATATCAAAAACCAACTATGTCAGTGCATCAACCCATTTTCAGTGAAGCTACCGATTTGAATGTTGGAGTTCACAATTCCCCAAACTCCGACTTGCTACCCACTTATTCTCCTGTGGGTACTTTAGCCACCAGAAAAGGAACTATTTCTAACTTTCTTGCTCCTTTAACCCAAGATACTTTTAAACAAGTTGTTCAAGATGTAGAACATAAATTACAAATTGTCAATCAAACCCTGTCCATGTTAGATTCCCAAGGGTTTGAAACCATCTTAAAAGAGATGTTGCAATCCATAACCCTGAAAACCGGGGAATTACTGGGAGCAGACCGAACAACTATATTTTTATTAGATGAAGACAAACAAGAATTGTGGTCTATTGTGGCAGGGGGAGAAGGGGATTGTCCTTTAGAAATTCGCATTCCAGCCAATAAAGGGATCGCTGGTGAAGTTGCTACAAATAAAAAAGTTGTCAATATTCCTTTTGACTTTTATAACGATCCCCGCTCATATTTTGCCCAACAACAAGAAAAAATCACTGGTTATCGCACTTATACCATGTTGGCTTTGCCACTGTTAAATGAACAAGGGCAATTAGTCGCAGTGGTACAATTGTTGAATAAAATCAAATCTGCCAACAATCCTCATACTCCTTTAGCAGAACGTATTGATGTTAGGGGTTTTACCACCGTTGATGAACAATTATTTCAGGAATTTGCCCCTTCCATCCGGTTAATTTTAGAATCTTCACGCTCCTTTTACGTCGCTACCCAAAGACAAAGAGCAGCAGCAGCGCTGATGAAGGCAATTAAGTCCTTATCCCAAAGCAGCCTAGATTTAGAAGATACCCTGAAGCGGGTAATGGATGAAGCTAAAGAACTGATGAGTGCTGATCGTAGTACCCTGTGGCTGATAGACCGGGATGCAGGGGTATTTTGGACGAAAATTACCCAAGATGATGGCTCCACAAAAGAACTGCGAGTACCCTTAGGTAAAGGCTTTGTTGGTCAAGTAGCAGACTCCGGAAAGATTCTTAATATCCCCTTTGACCTCTACGACCATCCCGACTCCGATACTGCCAAACAAATGGATCAGCAAAATGGCTATCGTACTTGTAGTTTACTATGTATGCCCGTATTTAATGCCGATCAGGAATTAATTGGCGTTACTCAACTGGTGAATAAAAAGAAATCTGGCACCCCCACCAATTATAACCCCGCTGATTGGCCCAAAGCACCAGAATGCTTCCAAGCTAGTTTTGACCGCAATGATGAAGTATTTATGGAAGCTTTTAACATTCAAGCCGGTGTTGCCTTGCAAAATGCCAAATTGTTTGCCACAGTCAAGCAACAAGAACAAATGCAAAGGGATATTCTCCGCAGTCTTTCTAATGGGGTGATTTCAACCGATAAAAATGGTCATATTCTCGCCGCCAATGAAAGCGCCAAACGCTTGCTGGGTGTGGAAGAAGAACGTATAGAAGGCAAATTAATTAGCGACCTCATCCGTATCAAAGAAGCCGACTTTAGCACCTGGTGTCAAGATGCGTTAAATGCAGCAGAAGCCAAATACCTCGAACAGTACTATCCCGATCGCACTTTGGTAACCGTCGATTCTGAACAACGTAGTGTTAATTTATCCATTAATACCATTGCCGATGCTAGCGATTCTCAACAAGTCAGGGGAGCATTGGTGGTTATGGATGACATCAGTGATGAAAAGCGTCTCAAGAGTACAATGTATCGCTACATGACCCAAGAATTAGCAGAAGAATTGCTAAAATTGGATGACGCCAAACTCGGAGGCGATCGCAAAGAAGTTTCGATTTTATTCTCCGATATTCGCGGCTACACCACTTTAACGGAAAACCTAGAAGCGGAAGAAGTGGTAAGTATGCTCAACGAATATTTTGAATCAATGGTGGAAGCTGTATTTAAGTATAAAGGCACACTGGATAAATACATCGGTGATGCCATCATGGCTGTATATGGTTCTCCCTTACCTTTGGAAGAACATGCTTGGATGTCGGTGCAAACAGCCCTAGAAATGCGCCAGCGCTTGCAAGAATTTAATGCTCGTCGTCATGCAGAGCATAAACCACGCATTAACATTGGTATTGGGATTAATTCTGATGTTGTGATTAGCGGTAACATTGGTTGTAGCAAACGGATGGAATTTACAGCCATTGGTGATGGTGTTAACCTCGGCTCTCGATTGGAAAGCGTCAGCAAGCAATATGGCTCTGACATTATTCTCAGTGATAATACTTATCAAGCTTGTCAACAAAATATCTGGGCAAGGGAACTAGATTACATTCGTGTCAAAGGTAGAAATGAACCAGTAGCGATATATGAGTTGCTAGGCTTGCGTTCCGATTCCATTAGCAGTCAAAAAATGCAAGTCATTGAACATTACCATCAAGGACGTAAATATTACCTCAATCGTCAGTTTAGTCTTGCCGAAGCTGAGTTTGGTAAAGTATTAGAAGTCGATAAATTCGACAAAGCAGCAATATTGCATTTACGTCGCTGTCAGCACTGGCTGCAACAACCACCAACAGACGCAGACTGGGATGATGGTGTTTGGACTTTTAAAGATAAATAATCGATTCTTGTGGGCAGAAGGGAAGTGATGAGTTAATAACTCCCCTCCTCCTGGGCGCAAGGGTTGTGCCCCTACAAACTCCGCCCCTGGGCGCAAGGGTTGTGCCCCTACAAACTCCACCCCTGGGCGCAAGGGTTGTGCCCCTACAAACTCCACCCCTGGGCGCAAGGGTTGTGCCCCTACAAACTCCGCCCCTGGGCGCAAGCATTGCGCCCCTACAAAGTTTTAACTTTTAATCCCCATTTATGAAGCATTGCTAATATTTTGTAATTGTTTGTTACAACAAATATGATAACTGCAACTGGTTATTAAAGTATTAATAATCTATTTTAAATAATTGATACAAATACTATATATTTGCTCTTGATGTGTTTACCATAAATAAATATCAATCATCTGTTTAGTTGAGATAACTAATCTCTGTTTTGCTGCTAAAAATCGTATCACATTATGGGCTTGGCAGCAGTCACAATCATAAACAAACAAGGAAAAACAGTCTTTGAGACTGGAGGTTTCTATGACATCTTATGCAGTAGATCCAAGATTCCCAACAGCAAACCCAGGGGACGTAATTACAGAAGAATCTCAAACAATTGAAGAAAAAGCTAAACAATTAGCGGTAGATAAGCACGATATTACCGGAAGCCATATCCAAGTTCCCACTTACTTCGTTTTCACATATCCTAATGGAGAAACCAAGGCACTACACCATGTCAGGGATGCCAAAGAAATATCTAATCTGATTCGACTAATGCACTTGGAAGAAGAAGATATACAAGCCGAAGAGGTACATTCAAAACACATGAATCCTCTGATGGTAGTCCTAGGTTTGTCTATTTTGGCTTTGTTTTTGATGACTAGCGCCCTACTTGTAGGTATTTTTTAACATAAGTTCATCAAAGTTAGGCGATCGCTAACACACCGGAATGTACCAAGGCTCAAAACCGAGGTGCATTCCGGTCTGCTATGGGTGTCTACACCGTTTACCTGACTTTTCACGTTATGTGGAAAAGTTCACGAAAAACCTAACCCCCCAGCCCCCAAATCAAAGTCTCTCTCCTTGTAGGAGAGAGATTTAGAGAGAGGTTTTCCAGATCCCGTGAAAAGTAAGCACCGTTTACCAGTTCCCAATCCTTGATGAGATTGCAACTACTTTGTAACAGATAGTTGATATTTGTTGTCAAAATACCTTGTGAGGTTAGAAACTAAGAATAAGAGAAAAATACACGCACTTATTCATATGAATACTATTTCTAATTTTCAATACAAGCGCCCTATTTGGCAAACTATTGTCATTTTCACATTGGGCTTCTGGCTGAGTGCTAGTTTAGTTTTAGATTGGGTAATTATGCCTAGTCTATATGTTTCTGGGATGATGACACAAAGCAGTTTTGCGACGGCTGGCTATGTAATTTTCTGGAATTTTAATCGCCTAGAATTATTAGCTGCGGCTATTACATTGACTAGTATTTTAGCCCTTGGTAATACCGCACCTAAATGGCGTCGTAGGGGACTGATTTTATCCGTACTATTGCTTGGTGTATCTTTAATGGATACCTATGTCTTAACTCCGCATATGTCCGCTATGGGTTTGCAATTAAATCTATTCCAGACAGCTGCTGAAATTCCAGCCAATATGACCATGTTGCATTGCAGTTACTGGGTGCTAGAAGCAATTAAGTTAGTAACAGCAGGCACACTTTTAAGCTGGTGCTGGTGGCAAGAAAATAGTCAACCAACTCTCAACTAAAAGGCAAAAACAAAGAACTTATCTTTACAAAACATTAAAATAGACCACTGACCGTATCTTCAGCAACCTCACCCTCTCTTGCAGACTGGGTGAGGTTTTTGTAATAAGTAATAAGTAATAAGTAATAAGTAATAAGTAATAAGTAATAAGTAATAAGTAATAACCCGTAGGGTATCAAATACAGTATGAGTGGGATGGGCATCCCAAATCGTCCTAATTTCACCGATTCCCTTTATATAGCGGTTTTCACTTGCATAGAATACAGATGAACCTCACCCCCTTCCCCTCTCCTACCCTCACCCCTAACCCCTCTCCCAATGGGAGAGGGGAAAGGGAGAGGGGTGTCCGCAGGACTTAGGACGGGGTGAGGTTTTGAGTGTATTGAACTCAACTGAAAACCGCTATATTCTACCCAGATGAAAACCGCTATAAATCCTGTCTGATTGTTTTTTCTGGTGTAATCCCTCTCCTATTTATAGGAAAGTAAGGCAGGTAACCCAGCCCCTATTTGCCTCCGTATTTACACTTAAGATTAAATACCTTTCGCCATTATTTTGACATCATTCAATATTAATTTTTCCATTACAAAATATTCTTGTTAACTAAACAAAATTATTGAACTAATAAACTATATTTGTAAAATATCAAAATTTAGAAAGCTTAATTAACAAATAAAGATAGATATGAAAAATAAAGTATTTAAACCTCAAAAATGGTACTTAAGAACTGCCCTTGCCTTAGCGGGAGTTGTAGCCAGCAGCACCTCGGCACTGGCGGCTAATTTTAACTTCTCCTATCAGCCAGGCACGACGCACGAACAAATCGAGGCATTTGAACTGGCTGGGCAGATATGGTCATCTTATTTAACAGAACCAGGAGAAATCAACATTCACGTCGCCATGACAGATATATTACCCCTGGGTGGGGCAACTCCAGCGCTAGTTGCCAATCAAAATTATACTTCTTTTCGAGACTCTGATGATGTAGAAATCTTCGATGACATTCATGACGGGTTCAACTTACTCCTACAAAATGGCACTATCATCAGCACTAATAACTTAATGATCGCCACTGCTAATGCCAAGTCTCTGATGGGAGTCAACTGGGACGGTAGTGGTAGATATGGTGGTCTTGATGGGTTCATCCAAATGAATAAAAACGCCTCTTGGCATTATGATTACACGACAAATGTCTCATCCAATAAGTTCGACTTTGTAACTGTAGCGCTACACGAAATTGGTCATACCCTAGGCTTTATCAGTGGCGTTGAAAGGTCTTACCAAAATGACAATGATAATACTGTCTATAAAGCCTCCTCGTTGGATCTATTCCGCTATTCCCAAGAGAGTGCAGATTTAGATGCTATTGACTTCCGTGTCGGTAGCAATGCCTATTTTTCTCTGGATGAAGGTAACACTAATTTAGGTAATTTTGCCGAGGGTGTGAATATATTCCTTGGAGGAGATGGCTTTCAAGCACCCCACTGGAAGGTGAGTCTTGACAATCCTCTAGGAATTATGGACCCTCTACTGGGCTGGGGAACAAGAAGATATATCTCGACTTTAGACTTACAAGCATTTGATGCCATTGGTTGGGATATTAACTACTCACCAGAATTAGATATGGATACACTCCTAGAGAATGCAGCGATAGAAGCAAATGAAGCAGTAATTGCAGATAAATCGGAGCAGGTAGAAGCGATGATTGAAGATAGTGAAGTTTACAAGCAAGATGGCTGGTGTGACCCCATAGTAGATCCGAACTGTGGGTGGTGGCAATCAGGAGATGCTGAGGATGTTATTAGCGTACCAGAACCATCTGCGATTATGGGGCTATTGGGGTTGTTGGGTATTAGTGTTTTCCTCAAGGGTCGTAGTAAAAATGTGGCAACTAATAGCAATAATGTTTGACTATAAATCTACGTAATATTACGAATATAAATTTTATTTTTGGAAGTATTATTTTATTTTACTTTGACATAATATTCTCTAAGACTACACGAAATTATTAATATGGCGAATTATATTGTAAATACATAATACCGTTGTTTCATCAATATATGAATCCATGAATTGACAGATTTTACAGTAGATATATTGTCCTAGAGACGTTGCATTGCAACGTCTCTACAGAGTTGATGAAACCAGGAAAATACATTTAATTGATAAGCACAATTGCATTTTTGTTCTTCACCAACGCCCAAAATTTCAGGAAAAAATCAAAAGATGAAAACAAAAAGATTTCAAGTTCATAAATGGTATTTAAGAACTGCCCTTGCCATAGCGGGAGTTGTAGCCAGCAGCACCTCAGCACTAGCAGCGGTTACCTTCAACTTTACCTACCAGCCAGGCATCACCCAGGAACAAATTGAGGCAGTTGAGTTAGCCGGAAATATTTGGTCTTCTTACTTACAAGACACTGAACAAGACATTGATATCGTAGTCAACATTCACGTTGCAATGACTAACGGTGCTTTGCTTCCTGGTAAATTGGGTGGTGCCACCCCAGCGATTGTGAAGATGAACTATGACAAGTTCAAAGAGGGTTTGACAGCAGATGGCACCGCTAATATTAACCTCTTGCCAACCTCTACCCAGGACAGCACTTTATATTCAGTCAAACTCCTATTTGGTGGCATAGATAGTACTTTTTACGAACTTCTCCAGACTACAGCCAATAATAAAGCCTTGGGTAATGACATTAGCGGTGATGCTAATGGATTAGATGCCTACATTCAATTGGAACAATCGGTTAATTGGAGTTATGACTACGCTGGGGGTACAGTTGACAACAACCAACACGATTTTGTTAGTGTCGTTCTCCATGAAATTGGACATAGTTTAGGGTTTATCAGTGGCATCGATGTCCTCAATGAATTCTCTTTACCCACTGCCTTAGATATATTCCGTTATTCTAGTGAGAGTGCAAGCCAAGGAGCAATTGACTTCCGAATTGGTGCTAATGCTTACTTCTCTATGGATGGAGGTGCCACGAATTTAGGCAACTTTTCTACTGGGTTGAATACATCGTTGTTAGGTGGTAATGGATATCAGGCATCTCACTGGCAGATTAGTACTAACAATCCCCTAGGAGTTATGGATCCGAAACTCTCCCAGGAAGAAATAAGATATATCTCGACTCTAGATTTACAAGCATTGGATGTAATTGGTTGGAATGTCAATTACTCAGCGCAATTAGATATGAATGCACTGCTACAGGATGCACAGACGAAAGCAAGTAATGCTGTGATTGAAGATAGAATGTCAGACGTAGAACAGATGATGCAAACTAGTGGAGTTTACTATGATGGCTGGTGCGATCCATTGGTAGATCCGCACTGTGGTTGGTGGCAAGAAGGGGATGCTAAGGAAGCCACCAGCATACCAAAACCATCTGCGATTATGGGGCTGTTGGGGTTGTTGGGTATTAGTGCTTTCCTCAAGGGTCGTAGTAAAAAATGTGGCAACTAATAGCAATAATCTTTGACTATAAATCTACGTAATATTACGATTATAAATTTTATTTTTGCAAGTATTATTTTATTTTACTTTGACATAATATTCTCCAATACTACAGGAAATTATTAATATGGCGAATTATATTGTAAATACATAATATTGTTGTTTCATCAATGTATGAATCCATGAATTGACGGATTTTACAGTAGAAATATTGTCCTAGAGGCGTTGCAGTACAACGTCTCTACAGAGTTTATGAAACCAGGAAAATACATTTAATTGATAAGCAGAATTGCATTTTTGTTCTTCACCAACGCCCAAAAGTTCAGTAAAAAACCAAAATATGAAAACAAAAAGATTTCAAGTTCAAAAATGGTATTTAAGAACTGTCCTTGCCATTACGGGAGTTGTAGCCAGCAGCACCTCAGCACTGGCGGTAACCTTCAACTTTTCCTACGATCCAGGAACCACAACGCAACAAAAGGAGGCAATGGAACTGGCTGGGCAGATATGGTCATCCTATTTACTAGAATCAGACACAATAGATTTAAACATTCACGTTGCAATGAAAAATCTAGGAAATCCTGAGACAGGGGGACCTCTGGGTGCTGCGACTCCAGCGATATTTCTTAATCATCAAACTAGTAATCAAAAGTTTCTCCAGCAGGATGGCAGCATCACCACAGAGAACACAATTATGCTTACTACCTCTAATTACAAGGCACTCTCCAATAGCAACATCCCATCTATACTCAATAATTACGGAGGTCTCGATGGCTATATTCAAATGAATACAAATGCCCCTTGGCATTATGATTACACCACAGATGTTTCATCAAATGAGTATGATTTTGTAACTGTGGCACTACACGAAATTGGTCACACCCTAGGATTTATCAGTGGTGTTGGCATATCCTTCGTAGATGAGAATGGCAATACTACATCTAGAGCCTCCTGGTTGGATCTGTTCCGCTATTCCGATGAGAGTAAAAGTCTAGGTGCTAGGGACTTTCGTGTGGGTAGCAACGCTTACTTTTCTCTGTTTCAAAGTCAATTTTTCCCTAATTTAGGAAATTTTTCCACAGGTGATGTATCCAATGGCGGTGATGGCTTTCAACCAGCTCACTGGAAGCACGATTCTACCAATCCCTTAGGAATCATGACTCCGGTACTGGAGAAAGGACAACGAATATCTATCTCGAATCTAGACCTGACAGCAATGGGTGCTATTAATTGGGATGTTAATTTCTTGGCACAATTAGATATAAATGCACTGCTACAGGAGGCACAAACGCAAGCAAGTAATGCTGTGATGCAAGATAGAACGTCAGACGTACAAGAAATGATTGCAGAGAGTGTAATTTACAACCAAGATGGCTGGTGTGACCCCATAGTAGATCCAAACTGTGGGTGGTGGCAATCAGGAGATGGTGAGGAAGTCACTAGCGTACCGGAACCATCCGCGATTATGGGGTTGTTGGGGTTGTTGGGTATTGGTGCTTTCTTTAAGGTTCGTAGTAAAAAAGATTTCCTGTATTAGGTACCATTTGTAAATAACTAACGCCGTACTTCTACCACGATAATTTATCTATCACCACTAATAGACATCTGTTGGAAATTAAATATGCATTATCTAAAACCCTTGTGGAGATGGGATATATGAGACGCGATATGTCGCGTCTCTATTTGTCCAGAGATGTCTAATATTTTAAGTATTAACACTGACCAACTTTGTTTTGGTCATAACTTTTATTATTTTATTAAAAAATATTGTTTGTAACTAAACAAAACTCTCAGTGGATCAAACTACACTGTGATGTATGCATCAAATTAAAAGGAAACGGGGAACTGGTAACAAAGAGTTTCGGATGGGCTGCTCATCCCCATCCGAAACTTGTCACTTATAAAAGTGGGAGTATTATACCCGGATAGCAAACAGGGTTTCTTGTTCCCTTTTTGCAGAAATATCAAATTTTTTCAAAACAAAAATATAAATTATTTTAAAATGACAACAAAAAGCTTTAAGCCTCATAAATGGTCTTTCAGGCTTGCCTTTGCCTTAGCAGGAATTATAGCCAGCAGCACCCCTGCAAAAGCTGTTACCTTTAACTTAAGTTATGCTCCAGGAACGACCCAATCACAAATCACTGGGGTTGAACTAGCTGCGGGTATCTGGTCTTCATATTTAACCGATGATGTCACCCTCAACTTTCACTTTGCCATGACAGATGGTGTATTACCTACAGGTAAACTTGGTGGAGCAACCCCGGGGGTAAGCAATATTACTTACAATTCTTTTCGCACAGCTGCTCAACAAGAAGCCTCTTTAGCGGGTGAAACCCTGTATTTGCCAAACTACATAGACCCTAATAATGGTTCCATCGTAGGTTACAATCGGCTAATCCAAGACGGTACAATCCAGCATAACTCCAACGTAATGTTAACCTATGCCAATGCCAAGGCACTAGGTCTAAATACCAACCAACTGAATCTTGATGGCTATATCCAACTAGATAACTCTGCCAATTGGCAATATGACTACCACACTGGACAAATAGGTGACAATAATTATGACTTTGTCAGCGTGGTACTGCACGAAATTGGTCATAATCTAGGCTTTATCAGCACCCTCGACATCAGTAATGGTCAACAAAATCCCATTGACGCTTCCTCTTTGGATCTGTTCCGCTATTCCCAAGAGAGTGCAGCTGCGGATGCCATTGATTCTGCTATTGGTGGTTCCAAATACTTTTCAGTGGATCAAGCACATACTGTCTTTACAGTCGATAATCAAGAGGCTTTATTTTCTACGGGTACTAATACTAGTTTAGGCGGTGATGGTGAACAAACCAGCCACTGGAAATTAAATGTCAATAATCCTCTGGGAATCATGAACCCAAACCTAGAAACAGGACAAATCGGGGAGATTTCAGCCTTCGACCTCAAAGCATTGGACGTAATTGGTTGGGATTTTGTAGATTCAGCAATCCTAGATTTAAATCTTCTCAGAAGCGAAGCCGAAACCCGAGCAACTACCGCTGTGATTGCAGACCGCTTAACAGAAGTACAACAGATGATGAACGAGAGTGATATTTATAATACAAACACGACTACAACAACTACAACCACCAGTTCAACAACCTCCCTCTCAGTTAGTTTAATCGATAGTTCACTGAACATGAATCTATATGGAAGCACTAATAATAACGGGAACGGGAACGGGAACGGGAACGGGAACGGGAACGGCTGGTGTAACCCCGTCTGGGATCCATGGTGTGGATGGTGGCAAGAAGGAGATGCTAAGGAAGCCACCAGCGTACCCGAACCATCTGCAACTATGGGATTGCTGGGATTGTTGGGTATTGGCGCTTTTTGGAAACGTCGCAATCAAAAACAAAATCACTGATTATACGGATTACATGATTGCACGGATTAGAGGATTATACAAATTAATCATCCGTGTAATCCTGTAATCCCTATCAATCCGTGATAGTAGTTACTTTCTCACTCTTTAAGGGAATACTAAGCCAGTGAACCCAGTGGAAAAAGTGAAGATGTCAGGGCTAATTTATTTTGTACATACAGTATTTCAAAAAGGTATATTTTGCAACAACAAGAACCAACGAGTACAAGGTAAAACCAAAGCATCTTGGATTTTGGGCTTTATCTTGTTTGTTTTCCCCTCTGCTGTGAGAGCGCAAATTGTTCCAGATGCTACCCTTCCTACTAATTCCATTGTTACCCCCATTGTTACCCCCAATGGCACCAGAAGCGAAATTACCGGGGGTACGATAGCAGGAACGAATCTATTTCATAGCTTTGAGCGATTTTCCATCCCCACCGGACAAGAAGCATTTTTTGACAATTCCTCAAACATTGAAAATATTATCAACCGGGTTACAGGTGGCTCTATTTCTAATATCGATGGTTTAATTAAGGCTAACGGTAGCGCTAACGTTTTCTTAATTAACCCTAACGGTATTGTTTTCGGTCCTAATGCTAGCTTGAATATTAATGGTTCTTTTGTCGCTTCCACAGCGGAGAGTATCAAATTTCCTGATGGTAGTGAGTTTAGCGCTACAAATCCCCAAGGTTCACCCCTGTTAATTGTAAATGTTCCTATGGGTTTACAATTTGGTTCTAATCCCAGCAGTATTCAAGTGCAAGGAACGGGAAATAATTTGTCTATCAATCGGCAGAATTTGGAAATTGTCAGAAATACTCGACCTTTTGGACTGCAAGTACCTACAGGTCAAACCCTGGCTCTTGTAGGTGGTAATCTTGACTTGCAGGGTGGTAATCTGACTGCTGAAAGTGGACGCATTGAATTGGGGAGTGTAGGTGCAGATAGTTTGGTTAGCATAACTCCTAATACTCCCGGTTTTCAGTTCAGCTACAAGGGTGTTAACAATTTTCAAGATATCAGTTTATCCGAAGCTGCTTCCGTTGATACTAGTGGTAATCGCGGTGGTAATGTTCAGGTACGGGGACAGAACATTACCCTTACAGATGGTTCCGCAATCTTGACAAATACCTTGGGAAATGATACTGGAGGAACTCTGGAGGTAAAAGCAGCATCCTTAACAGCCAGCGGAACCTCAGATACATTTTTCAGTGGTTTATTTGCCGATGTCGCTTCCACAGCCACAGGTAGGGGTGGCAATATAAATGTGGAGGTTGAGCGCTTGTCCTTGGCTGATGGAGGGCAAATCAGAGTCAATAATTTTGGTGCTGGTAGTGCCGGAGAGTTGCAGGTTCAAGCTAATGAAGTAGAACTCAGGGGTGATTCAAAGTTTGATACAACTGGCTTGTTTGCCAATGTCAATCGTGGAGCCACCGGGAGTGGAGGTATTTTGACTGTGGAAACCGACAGCTTGCGGCTGACTGAGGGAGCGCAAATGTCAATTAGTACCTTGAGTGCTGGAAACTCTGGAACCATGACAGTCAAGGCAACTGATATAGAACTGATTGGTGGTTCAAATCGGGGTCCGAGCGGTTTGTTTGCTGATGTGCGGAGGGGTGCTACGGGTGAGGGTGGTCAATTATTGATAGAAACCCAGAGCTTGCAGCTTGTAGATGGGGCAGCTATTAGGGTTAGTACCTTTGGTGCGGGAAATGGGGGTAGATTAACAGTGCGAGCAACAGAGGTAAATGCCATCGGCGAAGTACCACAAGGAGCCAGCGGTTTGTTTGCCTTCTCTTCTGCCGGTACTGGTAATGGAGGCAATATACTAGTTGAAACCCAGCGCTTGCAGCTACGGGATGGCGGTCAAATTGCAGTAGCGACTACTGGCTCAGGAAATGCAGGAGATTTGACGGTCAGGGCTTCTGAGTCGGTGGAACTGGTTGGTAGATCTCGGCGAATCAGTGGCTTATTTACTAATGCTATTTTCGGCACTGGAGCAGGGGGTGACATCAATGTGACTACTGATAAATTAATTGTCCGAGATGAGGCAACTATCACCGCTAGTAACTTCTCCAGTGTCAACCCCAGTATTCCCGCCGGACGAGGGGCTGCGGGTAATATTAACATTGAAGCTGATTTTGTCCTTGTGGATAATCAAGGTGTGATTACCGCCGATGCTGCCGTTGGTGATAAAGGTAACATTAATATCAATAGCAGCAATATGCAGATGCGGCGATCAAGTAGAATTTCCACCAATGCTCAAGATTTGGCAACTGGTGGCAATATCAATATTAATACGGATACATTAGTAGCTTTTGATAATAGCGATATCACTGCTAATGCTGAACAAAGTTTTGCTGGTCGCGTGGTTATTAATGCCAAAGCCATTTATGGTACGGAATTTCGCCAGCAACTCACCCCAGAAAGTGACATTACTGCCTCTTCAGAAGCAGGTGCAGAATTTAACGGCTTTGTTGAACTCAATACTCCAGAAGTTGACCCATCCAAGGGCTTGGTAGAATTGGAAGAGAGTCCCGTAGATGGTTCTAGACAAATTGCTACAAGTTGTAAAATTAAAGACAATACTTTTGTTCTCAGAGGAAGAGATCGCCTACCAGAGAATCCCACTGGTACAATTAGAGCCAGGACGGTGTGGCAAGACTTGCGTACTTTGTCAAGAGAAGATAGCAAAACTTTTCAACAGGCAACTGTCAAGCAGATATCAACAAACGACAATTTAGAAAATGACAATTTAGAAATCATTGAATCCCAAGGATGGATAATTAATAGTGATGGTGAGGTAGAATTAGTGGCACAAGTACCCTCACCAAATCCCCACACTTCTTGGAACTCCACTCCCAATTGTGCCGCACAGCATGAAAGGTGAAGTACCCACAGACTCCGCTTACGCTACGTCTTGGGCTTCGCGTCTCGCTCGCCGTTGCTTTGTTGGGTATCCCAAAAAAATGGGTATCCGGAACTAAATCCGGTC
>JAAUYI010136759.1_pt1 | contig 21357 bp, 22 predicted proteins | sample 7278041 | NCBI WGS metagenome assembly JAAUYI01 (sample SAMN14350216, study PRJNA611818) | marine sediment metagenome | isolation source: surface marine sediment (0.6m) | place: French Polynesia: Moorea | collected 2018-08
CCAGCATCAGATTAATACTACTCCTGTCGTTGTTAGCGATCGCCTGTGGGTCAAAAAACATCTCGAACCTGAAGAAGAAAAACTACGGGTTTCAAAGTAGATGCGGTTTATCATACAAAGGACGCAGTTTAATTCGTCATGCTGCAACTGAAGCAATAGATTCAAACTGCGATCGCGTAATAGTGGTCTTGGGTGCTTATAGCGATCGCATTACTCCCGAATTAGACAATTTATCCGTTTGTATCTGTCAGAACGATCGATGGCAAAAGGGGATGAGTACTTCTATTGCGACAGGAATTAAAGTTTTGTTGGAAGTCAACCCCAGTCTCGATGCTGCGATTGTCGATCTGACAGATCGACCTTTGGTTACTGCTAAAGTTTATAACCAATTAATCGAACGTTATCGTTATACACGCTCAAAAGCTATTGCCTCTAAGTATTCTCAAACCATCGGTGTTCCCGCACTCTTCGATAGGAATTTATTTGCCGAATTATGTAATATTCAAGGCAAAGGCGGTGCTAAACATCTATTACAACATCATAGCAATCCAAAACACAATCTTGCCGTGCCTGAAGCAGCATTAGATATAGATACTCCTACTGACTACCAAAACTTACTCAATTTATGACTGACACTTTAAAAGAGCTTCGCCGATATCAACAAATAATCTTATCTCGCTCTAGAAACCCGCGTTACTTTGGTTAAACCAATCCCATTCACCTACATCAAAAAGGTGAAAATCCCTATTGCCAAGATGCTGTAGAAATAACTATTGCCTTAGACAAAACAGGGAATAAGATTGAAGACCTAAAATTTACTGGTTCTGGGTGTGCTTTATGTATCGCTTCTGCCGATCTCATGGCAGAGACGGTAAAGGGAAAGACTAAAGAGGAAACATTAAAGACAGTTGAGCAGTTTCATCAGATAATCTTAGATCGGGCTGAATTGCCTCCTACTTTGAGTCATTTAAGAGCAAATAGAAGGTGTTAAACGTTATCCAATCAAGGCTAAATGTACGACCTTAGCTTGGCATCCTTTAAAAGCAGTCATTTCTGATGCTTGCTTCTGAGTTAAATTTTTGGCTCGATTAACTTGTATTGGTTTGAGTAGCGTCATTGGAATGGGGGAATCTTAATGAATCGTAATAGTCTTTTAGGTACTGTTGGTGTAGGCATACTATTGATTTTGATGGGGTTAGTATCTCATCAAGAGGTGAGTTATTCTAACTCCGCTCGATTAGACTCTAAATCTCACAGTCCAATAGCTAATCAAATAACTACGGAAACACAAATGAGTCAGTTAGCTGATGCTAGTAATCGTTTTGGCTTTAATTTATTTACTCAAATTTACGATCGCCAACAGTCAGATGAAAATCTAGTTATTTCTCCCAGTAGTATTGCGATCGCTTTAGGAATGGTGAGAAAAGGTATTGCTGGCGCAACCAGAGAGGAAGTAACTACAGCCCTGGCACTAGATCGACTAGACTCCGCAACTATCGATGCCAGCTACTTGAAACTGACTGAAACTCTAAAAACAGCCGATCCTAATGTCGAACTGGCGATCGCTAATTCTCTTTGGGTCAATCAATCGATTACGCTTAAGGAGCAGTTTCTTAGTAGTGTAGAAGAGTTTTATCAAGCCCAAGTTAGTAATTTAGATTTTGCCAATTCTCAAGCTGAAAATATTATTAATAATTGGGTAGCGGAAAATACTGCCAACAAGATTACTCAAATTGTCGATTCGATATCTGTTGAAGATGCACTATATTTATTGAATGCTATTTACTTTAAAGGTAGTTGGAGCCAAAAATTCGATGCCGATGCCACTACCCAAAAGCCTTTTTATAGCAAGCCTAATTTGCCTCAAGATCTGGCAATGATGAGTCAGACAGGAGATTATCGTTACTACGAAAACGATCGGTTTCAGGCGGTAAGATTGCCCTACGGCAAAAAGGAAGAACTGGGAATGTATATTTTTCTTCCCCAGGAAACTAATAATTTAGAGACATTCAATCAGCAGCTTAGCGTAGATAATTGGCAGGAGTGGCTCAGTCAAATGCGATCGCGAAGGGGTAATATTACCATTCCTCGTTTTAAGCTGGAGTATGAAACAGATTTGCGAGAATTCTTGTCCGATTTGGGCATAAATCAAATCTTTAACCCTTCTCAGGCAGATTTTTCGACAATGACTGATGACTCGGTAGCAGTAGACACGGTTAAACACAAAACTTTTATTGAGGTAAATGAAGAAGGTACTGAAGCAGCAGCGGTAACCTCGATTGGAATTAGGATTACTTCAGTTGAGCCTGAGAATATGCCCTTCAACATGAATGTCAATCGTCCTTTCTTTTTTGCTATTCGCGATGACGTAACCGAAACGATTCTGTTTATGGGCAATGTTGTCGAACCGTGACCTACCTTTATTGTTAATTAAATTTATAGGGACATAAAGTAGAAATAGTGGGAGGATGCCGTGTTGTTTATCCTCCTATATAATCTGCTAGATGGTGCTAGAATTTAGCTCGACCTCAGTGTGGCAACAATCGAAGGTTGTATTCCAAGATACTTAACTACTAGTTGATGTAACCAAATATTCCAAAGTGCCATAGTCAGTGCAGTAGCGATCGCAGCCCCCGTAATTCCGATAGTCGGGATGAGAATGGCATTGAGAATTAGATTTAATACGGCACTGTAGCCAATGACATAAGCACACTGTTGATGATGTCCTGTCATCTGCATCAGATAACCGACTGAACCCGCTCCCACATTTACCAGTTGACCTAAAATGAGAATGGTCATCGACCAACGCGCAGCGATAAACTCCTCACCAAATAAACCTAAAACGCGATCGCCAGACAAAACTAACAATAAAGCCAAAATTGCAGTCGGATAAAACATCCAACGGGCAACTGTAGAGGTTAATTTTTGTAATCCTTCGTAGTCTTCTTGAGCGTAGAGACTGGCAAACATCGGTGCAGCGATCGCATTAACCGCAGCCAAAATAAAACTGACTCCCGTAGCTGTTTTAAAGGCAGCACCATAAATTCCGACATAGAATGAACCGAGAATAGCACCAGTCACGATCGTATCGGTTTGAGAAAGTACTACAAATGCTCCATCGTTAAAGAGTAAAGGGAGAGCAACGGTAAACCATTCTCGACGCGAGTATACTGCTGGGGTAAGAGAACATTGTTGTGGTAGTTGTCGATTAAAGATCCATAGCTGAGATATTAAAACTAAAAATAAGCTTAAAAATGTAATCGCAATAGCTTTGTTACTAGACAAATAATCTCGATAGTAAAATGTACCGCCGATCGTCAACAAGGGAAATATAACCGTAGAGGGTAAATAAGCCAAAGTCATACTTTTAATCCCTCTAGACATTTCTCGTTGGTGTCTGACTAATGCCCAAAATGGTATCGTCATTATGCCTAGCAAAAAGGAAGTCAAGACAGGATCTGAGTTATATCTCCCCCAGGTAACCAGAATAATTCCTCCCACTGAAGACATCAAAATACTGCTAAGCGTTACATACCGCCAACTACCCCAAATAATACCTCGTAACTTACCCCAATCCTCTTTAACACTGTATTCAGGGATAAACCGCAGCAAACAATTTGGTAAACCCAAGCCAGCTAGAAAGCCCAAAAATGTAGCAATACTAATTACATAATCATAAACACCGTATTGAACTGCCCCCATCCAGCGAGCCAAAAATACCTGCATTGCATAGGTAATAGCAATTCCCGATATCTGAAGCACAAGAGCGATCGCAGCACCCCGAAACAAAGAAGTAAGCAATTGCGATTTAATAAATCTGTTTCCAATTGACATTGCCCACCTCAAGTTAATCATTCCAAATAAAGAATCATCCGCGTTTATCTGCGTTCATTTGCAGACTTTCTTTTTATCTACCTAGTGTCTCTAACAAGTTAACCTGTAACCTATTTACCTGCTCAACTTTTGTCTAATTCTGCTGGTTAACATCTCCAATTCGGGCAATCTTAACTGAAAGGCGATCGCGCCAAAAATAATTATTGCGATTGCGCTGGAAATACTTAATTCAACTAACAACAACAATAAATTATCGTTACCGATTGTTGTCTGCCAAACCTGACTTACTCCATAACTAGCTAATCCTGCCACTGCTGTAGCGATAAACAGTCCTAAAATATCTTTACTCCACTCCAACCAAGGCAAACCATTTAAACGAAGGTGCAAAATCCAAATAAAGACTGTCATCGAAATAATATTTACTCCTACCGTTGCCATAACCAATCCTGGTGCGCCAAAAGCATCGATTAAAAAATAATCGAGGATAGCATTAAGAAAAATATTAATAATGCTGACTTTGAAAGGCGTTTCTCCATCTCCCAAAGCATAAAACACTCTGATTAAAACGTCTCTACCCATATAGAAAAACATCCCAAAACCGTAAACCACTAGTAAAGAAGCTACAAAACGAGAAGCTTCCGAGCTAAATTGCCCGCGCTCAAACGCTAGCTTGATAATGGGTAAGGAAAGAGACATAAAAATCGCCGTAAAAGGCAGCATACTCAGCGCACCCAGAAATATTCCCTGACGTATTCTCTGTTTTAATTCCTGCCAGTTTTCGGGAGCGGTTAGGCGAGAAAAGACGGGATAAAAAGGGACTAAGATCGCATTAGAAATAATCCCCAAGGGAGTAATAAAAATAAAAGTAGCATTTTGAATCGCAGCAGCAGCACCAGCTATACCAGAAACAAAAAATTGATCGACATTGAGATTGACGTATAACATTCCCGAAGAGAGAGTGGCGGGAATCATGATTTTAAAGACTTCGATCGCTCCAGGAGTATTTAAATTAAACCGCAGTCTTAAGCTTCCCATCCCGACGCGCCATTGAACGATCGATTGAGCCAGCCATTGCAAAATTGCTCCCCCCAAGGTTGCACTCGCTAAGACAAATGCCCCCAGTCGAAAATATTGGGGTGTATTTAATTGTTCGCCAAATCTCCATAAAACTCCCGCTACACCCGTAGTAATTACCGCACTGGAAAATAGAGGACTAATACTAGGAAGCAAGTAACTATCGGCTGCGTTGAGTGTACCAAAACCGATGCCAATCAATCCTGCTAAAAGAGCCATCGGGGCCATAATTTGTAGTTGCAAAGTAGCTAGCTGCTTTACTTCAGGTGCTAATCCTGGGCCCAAAATCGCAATAAAATTACCTGCAAAAACGACAATTATCGCCGTGACTATAATTAGTAACATACTGACTAGAGTCGAAACCGTTTCGACGATCGCGGGGGCTTCGGATTTATCTTTTTTAGCTAATACACTAACCAAAGCACTGTGAAAAGGACCGTTAATGCCACCAATCAAAACAAAGAGAAAGCCTGGAATAGTATAGGCATAGGCGTAAGCGTTTTTTACCGCACCAATGCCAAAAGCTGCCGAAACTACCAACTCACGGACAAAACCAAACAGTTTACTAACCAAAGTTGCGATCGCCACTAGTTTGGCAATATTACCCACCGAGGGAGATGATTTTTTATTTGCAGTCACAGTATACAGATATGAGCAATAGAGTTCGATATATTATACGGTTGTAAGTTAAAGGCTTATTTATTGTCTGTAGTCTCTAAAATCTCCTTATGAGTAAATTAGAACATCCTTACCTCAAACTAATCGACGTTTTATTAAACAATCCCCGAGAGCAAGAGATTAACATCTTAAATGCTAATCAAAAATTAGTGAACCAAGAGTTTATTAGTTGTTTGATGTCTGTAGGGGAAAAATTAAACCGCTCTGGCGATCTAGCTTCAGCGGAGCGTTTGATTAATTTGGCAGGTAAGTTATTACAGCTACAAAAAGCTAACTCTTCTAGTACTCAACGCAGAGAATACTTCGAGTTTTTGATGACTTTGTTACAAAAGGTGTCAGATAAAGTCGAGCCTCGGCAAATTTATGCCTTAATTCGACAAAATCAAGACAAACTCGACCAAAATTCGACCAAAATTCTGAAATACTGGGCAAATGAAACTATCTTATCCGTAAGTCCTCAGCAGCAAAGAGCGATCGCCAGCGATCTGGTCAATCTTGGTAATCTGATTAGCAGTTTTCCCGCAGGAGATAAATCCAACAACATCGAGTTAGCAATTGTCGGTTACAAAGCAGCCTTACGAGTCTACAAGCCAATTAAATTTCCCAAAGATTGGGCAACGATTCAATCCAACCTAGCAAATGCTTATCGCGATCGCGTTTTGGGTAGTCGTCAAGAAAATATCGAACAGGCTCTGGCTACCTATCGTCTAGCCTTAGAAGTAATTACCAAAGACAAATATCCCTTCCTCTGGGGCAATGTTCAGCGCAATCTCGGTATTGCCTATACCTATAGAATCGAAGGCGATAGCAGCCAAAATATCGAACAGGCAATTACTTGTTACAATCGCGCTTTATCTGTCCATACTTTAGAAGATTATCCCCAGGATTGGGCAGCCAGCCAAAATAATCTAGGTGACATTTATCCCAACCGCTTAGTGGGAGACAAAGCGGAAAATATCGAAATCGCGATCGCTCATCTGGAACGGGCTTTGTCAGTCTATACCCTCTCTACCAATCCCCATCGTTGGGCGATGTTACAAAATAATTTAGGCAATGCTTTTCAGTCTCGCATCAAAGGCGATCGCAGCAGCAATATCGATCGCTCGATCGCTCACTATCAAAACGCCCTCTCTATCCATACCCTAGAAAAATTCCCTTACAACTGGGCAATGCTCAACAACAATCTTGGTGGTGCTTATCGTCATCGAGTAAAAGGCGATCGAGAGGATAATCAACGTCAGGCGATCGCTTTTCTTAACAAAGCTTTACTCGTCTACACTCAAGATAAATTTCCCCGTCAATGGGCGGAGATTCAACATAACATTAGCAATATTGGGAAATAAAGTTGTTAGTTGTTAGTTGTTAGTTGTTAGTTGTTAGTTGTTAGTTGTTAGTTGTTAGTTGTTAGTTGTTAGTTGTTAGTTGTTAGTTCTATTAGCTACAGCAGCGCGAATCTCTACCATTGGACTCGTGCCAGTTTAGCTAAAGTCTCAGTAGAAGTATTAGAATTTCTAGCTACACATTCTACAACCGATAGATCTCGATCTTCTGCTAATTTATCTAAAATAGATTGCGGAGTTTTAATACCTATAGCTATAGAATAACGTATCGAAATATCATCATAATTAGCAGCCCAATCTAAATAAAATGAGAGCAATGTTTCGTTAAAACAATTGGGATTTGCAGTATATAATTCTGTAAAAAAGTTAGGATTTTCCAGCAATAACAAATCGAGCGCGGAATTACTCAAAACTGCTTGCGGAAATTGAAAAAATAATTTTCTTAGGGTTTCTGGTGATGCATTGAGATGTCGCGCTACTTGCTGACAAATAGCAGGATCGCCAGATTTGATTAATTCTGCTAAATTTTTCTCAGAAGTATCGGACGCGATTTGTTGAGACTTTTCCATTAATAACAGGCATCTTAAATTTACTCACTCGAAATAACTTTAGAAACCCAAAGTTAAATTTGATATTAGAGTAATTTAACAGCTAATTTAAATCTAATCATTAATATCAATTTCGCTTGAACAGTTTAATATTTTGGCTTAGGGAATTGGGGGATTGGGGTATTGGGGGATAACTTTAATTTAAAGTAATCATCCGTACTTAATATAAGAAGATAATTGGCAATTTTCTCTGCATCTTTCTAAGTCACTAGGAAATTGTCATTTTGGTTACAAAATTTTATATTTTGACCAACGTTCACAGATTACTCCGTCGTCTTAAGGCGGAGTAATTTGTGACTAAGCCCCAAGATGTTCAAGTCTTCAGCAAATATCATTCCTGCCTGACGACCAAGATGATAACTGGTTTGGAAGACGATACAACTATTAAAAAATTTTGAACGCTAGAAGTTGCCACTTAAGATAGTTTTTAGCACTTCAAGATTGTCGTAAATCAAATAGGCAACTAAACTACCTCCCAAACCGCCAACCAGAAAAGCGACAGTAAATTGATTCCAGCCACCCGTGGTTTTAAGTTCGTTAGGCACATCGGGGTTGGCAGTAGAGTAGGTGGGAAAATTAGACCGCCATTCCTTATTGAAGGAGGCTACACCATAGATAGCCAAACAGACTGTTAGAATTATCACTAATCCACCAGCACTAAGCAAGCCAATTAAATTTCCCTGTTCGCTATTTCGTTGAGGACCTAACAGAGCAAATGGACCAAAGAGCAAATATCCGTGTGCCATGCCAATTTCTAATCCTCGAAATAAGGGAGAAAGACCAGAACGATAAAAGGGTATATTGCTCAACCACCACCTACTAAAATCTGAAGAATTAAGGGGAGTTTTTAAGTTACCCACCAAAGGCTCTAATGCACCAATACCTAACAAAATTAAATGAATACCGACGATTGTAGTCATCTTGTCGGTATCTTTCCAGTCGTAGCCAAAAAAGCCACCGAAAGTATCGTCTTGCTTTAATACGGCAGGTCCAATTACTGAATGATAAATTCCACCCGCACTTAATACTGCCGAGGAAATTAGATGCAACACTCCAATTACAAAATAGGGATAGGTGTCAATAACCTGTCCGCCATCACCTATACCAAAGCCTAAAGTAGCCAGATGAGGTAACAGAATTAAACCCTGTTCGTACATTGGTAAATCAGGATTATAGTTTGACAACTCAAATAAAGTCATCGCTCCAGCCCAAAAGACGATTAATGCAGCTTGGGCAATATGCGCTCCTAGTAATTTACCAGAAAGATCTTTTAAACGAGCGTTACCTGCCCACCAAGGAATATCGACAATGCGATCGATCCCTTGGGAATTTTTCATTATGGCGGTCACAATTGAAACCTCCCTGTTTATCTATTGATTTTAATTTTCAATAATTTTCTCAATTACCATACAGGTAAACCAGAGTTATTGACAAGTATTTTAAAAAATATACTAAAAATACTCGTAACTAATGGTTTGCAATTGAAGCTCGATCGCCCTAAATATTTAGTATTGTTAAACCAAATAAATTGTAAAGGCAATACTCGATCGAGAAAGAAACTAAATTTGCCAAGTAAAAACTGCAATGTATGCAGTTTTTGTAAACTTTTTTGAATTATAACTTGCCAATTATTATCAATAATGCAAAATTGAATTGTTGCTAACTTATTGAGAATAATAACTAGTAACAAGTTTGACAAAATTAGTTAAGAGGTTTCGTTTTGCAGACATACGATAAACCGCAAAGTCAGGTTAGATACGATTGGTGGGCGGGCAATGCTCGTTTTGCCAATCTGTCGGGGTTATTTATTGCTGCCCATGTAGCCCAAGCTGCATTAATAGTCTTTTGGGCAGGTGCATTTACATTTTTTGAACTATCCAAGTTCGATCCATCTCTGCCAATAGGCGAACAAGGTTTGATTTTGATTCCTCACCTAGCTACTTTAGGTTTGGGTGTGGGTGAAGGAGGACAGGTGGTCGATACCTATCCCATGTTCGTTGTTGGTGCGGTACACTTGATTTCCTCTGCCGTATTGGGTGCGGGAGCGTTATTTCATACCTTTAAAGCACCAAGCGATTTAAAAAATGCTATAGGGAAAGCTCGCAATTTTCATTTTGAATGGGACGATCCCAAAAAGTTAGGAATTATTCTGGGGCATCATCTATTGTTTTTAGGCTTTGGTGCATTGGCTTTGGTTGCCAGAGCAATGTTTGTTGGCGGACTCTATGATGTCAACATTCAAGACGTGCGTGTCGTCACCGATCCTACTTTAAATCCTCTCACAATCTTTGGCTATCAAACCCATTTTGCTCAGGTTGATAACTTAGAAGATTTAGTAGGCGGTCATATTTATGTCGGTTTCTTGCTCATTGGTGGCGGAATCTGGCATATTATCACCCCTCCTTTAGAGTGGGCAAAGAAACAATTAATCTTTTCGGGAGAGGCAATTTTATCCTATTCCCTGGGTGGTATTGCTTTAGCTGGCTTTGTCGCTGCCTACTACTGTGCGGTCAATACCTTGGCTTATCCACCAGAATTCTATGGCGCAACTTTGAGCATCAAGTTGGGAGTCGTGCCTTATTTTAAAGATACCGTAGCATTACCTCCAGGTACTCATACTGCTCGCTGTTGGTTGGCTAATGCACATTTCTTCCTCGCATTTTTCTTCTTACAGGGTCATCTCTGGCACGCTTTAAGGGCGATTGGCTTTGACTTTAGACGAGTTATTACAGCTTTAGACAATGCGGGAACTCCCCAATCGGGCGAACCTGTGATGAGCAGATCCCAGGCAACAGCCAAACCAGCTACAGAGGGGGCTGGGGATTAGGGAAATTCTATTGCATTGTTCCGATCGTGTTCTCATAAATAGCTTAGTGCAAATATCGGATTGCATTAGGCTTTTCTTTTCATTTAGATACAAACTTAAAACTTATGACAGCTACCACAAACGTTTCAAACAATGATTATAGTTGGCTATCGGGTAATGCGCGTTTAATCGATCTATCGGGTCAACTGTTGGGGGCGCATATCGCCCATGCAGGATTGATAATGTTTTGGGCGGGGTCTATTACTTTGTTAGAAATAGATCGCTTTACTTACGATCTGCCCTTAAACGAACAAGGGTTACTATTACTACCCAATCTCGCCCGTTTGGGTTGGGGTGTTGACGCGGGAGGTGAAGTTGTCAGCCTCTATCCCTATTTTGTCATTGGCATACTTCATCTAATCGCTTCGGCGGTATTGGGTGCAGGGGGATTGTTTCATGTCTTTCGTGGTGCAGCCAATCTTAAAGATGCTGCGGGAAGGGCAGCTAAGTTTCACTATGAATGGAACGATCCCAAGCAACTGGGCTTTATTTTAGGTCATCATCTAATATTTTTGGGTGTAGCAGCCTTATTATTTGTGGGTAAAGCGATGTTTTGGGGCGGAATCTATGATTCTGTGGCGGGTAATGTACGACTCGTTACCGAACCCACTTTAAATCCCGTAACTATCTTTGGCTATTTGTTTGGTTTGAGCAATGGATCTTGGAATCCTTTAGGTATGGCTGCGGTGGATAATTTAGAGGATATAATCGGCGGTCATATTTGGGTTGGTGTAGCCTGTATTGCTGGCGGTGCTTGGCATATTCTCAAAGAGCCTTTTGGGTGGGCGAGAACTTCTTTTATTTACAATGGACACGCTATACTTTCTTATAGTTTGGCAGGAGTAGCATTAATGGCATTTACTTCAGGCTATTTTGTGTCTTTTAATGACATTGCTTTTCCTCCCGAATTATATGGCGCGGGTTTGGGGCAGTTTGGAAGTGTGCAGTTTACTCTCTGCGCTACTTTTTTAGGCGGTCATATTTGGCACGCTCTGAAGTCTAAGGATGCATATGGAGTCTTAACTGAGAAAGATAAGTTTAACGCGACTGTAGCTGGATTTATTGGATTGGCGATCGCTGTCACCAGTTTAATTTTACTATCAATTAGACCTTAAAACGATCGCACTAGTAAGCCTTTTTGCTTTTGGGAGGCTTACTTCTCTAGCCCATCTATGTCAATCCTATATTTTTCCTAGAAATTGAATTTTGTAAGATCGCTCGATCAAAAAATACCTTTTTACTCAAAAAACCATAATCTTTACACGAAAATGATTTAAGGTACTTGTGTCAGTCAGCCAGGTTTCCAGGATGTCACTCAACAGCCAAAAAATCAAAACAGCAGCCATAGATCTGGGATTTCATGAAGTAGGTATGGCCAGAATCGGGGAATATCAAGACAATGCGGTTAAAAACCTCAAAAATTGGCTAAATTCAGGATATCAGGCTGATATGGATTGGATGGCAAATCCCAAAAGAGAAGACATTCGCGCCTGTATGCCCGAAGTGCGATCGCTAATTTCGGTGGCCTTAAATTATTACACTCCCCAGCAACATTCAACTGCACCAGGAATAGCTAAAATCTCGCGCTATGGTTGGGGAAGAGACTACCATAAGGTGATGGGCAAAAAACTTAAGGCTTTAGCTAACTGGTTGCGATCGCAAGATGAGTCGATTCTAGTTCGCTACTATGCAGATACTGGCCCAGTACAGGATAAAGTTTGGGCGCAACGAGCAGGGTTGGGTTGGTTAGCCAAAAACGGTAATCTAATTACCAGAAAATATGGCAGTTGGGTATTTTTAGGCGAAATTTTAACTAATTTAGAATTAACTCCCGATCTCCCTCATACTAGTCATTGCGGTACTTGTACTCGTTGTATAACCGCTTGTCCCACTGGTGCAATTATTAAACCTCATGTAGTCGATGCCAATCGTTGTATTGCTTATCATACAATCGAAAATAGAGAACCGGAATTACCTTCAGAAATTGCCAAAAATCTATCAGGTTGGGTAGCAGGATGTGATGTTTGCCAGGATGTTTGTCCTTGGAATCAACGTTTTGCTAAAGAGACAAATATCAACGATTTTCAACCTTATCCTGTTAATGTTGAGCCTGAATTGAGCGAGTTAGCCGAACTTACTGAGATAGAATGGGATCGACGCTTTCGGGCATCTGCCTTAAGAAGAATTAAACCAGCTATGTGGCGACGTAACGCTCGTGCTAATCTAAATAATGAACGGTAATTGTGTTGTAAAAACAAATATTTAAAATAATATTAAATATAATTACTAGATAAATTATGATTAAAACGAGGATTAAATGACTGCCAAGGTGGTTCTGTTTGATTTTGACGGTACGATCGCCGATACATATAGTGCGATCGTAAGAATTACCAATAAATTATCATCTGAATTTGGATATAAAGCTCTAGATCGAGAAGAATTATTATTACTCAAAAATTTGAGTTCCCGTGAAATAGTTAAACTCTCGGAAATTTCTATTTTTAAATTACCTTTTTTAGTTAGAAGAGTAAGAACAGAATTAAGCAAAGAGATTGCCGAATTATCTCCCATCTCCAATATTTCTCCCATATTATTGGAATTAAAAAGCAGAGGTTATACCTTGGGTATAGTTACCTCCAATATCAAAGAAAATGTAGAAATATTTTTACTCAACAACCAACTCAGATCTTTATTTAGCTATGTATACGCCAGTACCTCTATTTTTGGTAAGCACCGCGTAATCAATCAAGCGATTAGAAACAATCAGCTGAATAAATCTGATGTAATTTACGTTGGCGATGAAACGAGAGATATAAGATCGGCTCGTAGAAGTAATATTGGCATTGCAGCAGTAAGTTGGGGTTTTAATTCCGCAGAAATTTTACAAGCATATCAGCCTGATTATTTAGTCGATAAGCCTTGCGAATTATTAGAAGCAATAGAACTTTATCATTCACAAATTAGCCAAACTAGAGCCAATTAGAAAGTTGAACCTCAGTCAGAAATCGGCAAACAATTTATTGCTGCTAGATCGCAAATACTTCAAGGTACCAGAAAACTTAAAGGTATCCTAATATATTTGTTAGTCTCGTTAATAAAGTTAGCTAAGTCACGCTGCGCCTTAGCTAGTATTTTTCCATCCACGTAGACCTCCTTAGTAGGATAGTTTTCTAATAATTCGAGTAGCGAAATCAAATTATCATCACTGGCAGAAGTTATTAAAGCCCCTCTTAAAGCCTTGATATTAGCTCGTTCTGATTTAGAGCTAACAACATTGCCAGTTTGACTCAAGACATATTCTCCTGGTGCTGTATTGAGCAAGTCATAAATGAGTTGAGTATTGGCGGGAAATTGCTGTGTCAATATCCAACGAATCATATAGGGATTTTGTTTGCCAAACTTAAGCAGAAAGTCTAGGGAGGGAGATATTTCTCCTGTCTGGGCAAATTCCTGTAACTCTTCTAAAGAGACTGACTGAGTTGCTCCTGAATATTTAAAGATTATTTTTTGAGACGCTACCGCTTTTGGAGAATTGAAAACCAGTGCAGCACCAGCAACAAACATCACTGCTGTAGTTCCTCGAAACCATTTTAAGATGTTCGCAACCAGCATTGTATTATCTTCCTTATATTTGAGTCTTACTTTTATTCTAAATTACGACCAATTGACTGAGATTATGCATTCAGTAATTATTCACAGAAACTTTAAACAGGTATCGAAGATAATAATTAAATCTACTTAAAAAAGATTGTCAACAAGTGACAATCGCGGTATATCTATATTATGGACATTTAAATAATAATTACTTTCAATAAACCCCAGCTATGACCCGTGCTATAGATCTTCAGGATCGGCGATCGCCAAAAATCAAGCAGTTCAGAGAGTTTATTTTTATTGGCAATTGCTCTACAAAATCAAAGATAGAATCGCTAGAACAATTGCATCTTGCTCCTAATAAGAATTTGTTATGTCAAGCTAATCTAGGAGACTCTTTACTAATTATCCAGATGCATAATGCTAGAAGTATTACTCATCAGCTAAAAAATTTACAGATCGAGCCTGGAGTAGTAGTTGAAGTGGTCAGCAAGAGCGATCGCGGCTCAGTTATCATTAGTCTCGATCGCCAGTTAATTGGCATTGGCGCAGAACCCGCTAGTAAAATTGTTGTCACCTCTACTAATCAAACAAGATAATCAAAATGTTAACAAGTATTTCTGAATTATCTTTGGGTTCGGTGGCTATTGTTGCTGGCTATAGCTGGGCTTATGGCGGTTATATAGGAAAACTCATATCTAAAGGATTAATCCCAGGCACTCCTTTCGTGCTGCTCAATTTGAGTTTGGCTCAAGGTGCGGTGCAAATTATGCTTAAAGAAAAAATTATTGTTTTATCTAAGCCTGAAGTTAACGCTCTTTGTATCGAAACTTTAACTGAAGATGATTTAGTCTAAAGATGTTGCTCGATATCACCTTTTTTTAGTTTTGAAGTTCTTCCCAGTCTGGTTGATTTCTTGGGTTGTTGAGCCATTGTTCTAACCGTTAGCGAACAGTATTGCACAATTTCGGGCTGTGATTGAAAGTCAACAATTTTAAACTCATTTTCAGTTGCTCGAAACTCAAGTTAAGATCTAGATAGGAATTCGGTCACTTTTTCCTGAAAAAAACCGTTGAAATGTTCAGAGAAAAAACCTATGTCTCCTCATTCTCAAAAGCCATCAAAAAACTCCAAGGACATCCGCCTAACAGCCACTTCAAAAATGTGGTCTTTGGCGATCGCTATGTTAGCCATCTGCATTCCTCTCTCTGCTGCCACTAAGAGTGGACCGATTCTGCCTCTCGCTGTGGTTGTTGGGACAACTATGGGGACAGCATCCGTATGGAGAGGCTCTACCAAAGAATCGACTAGCGATCGCCTGACAGCTGAAAAAATTAAGCAATTAGAAGGTAGAATTGCCGACCTGGAGACCATTATTACTTCAGAAGAAATTAATTGGCGACACTCTCTTGAGCCATCCTCTAAAAGCACAATTCTAGGTAAAGTTGCATCTAGCGTTGAGGAGAGGGAAAAGCTGAAACAGATCGCCGAAGCACGTGTTGACCCCAGCTAGTCGATAGAAGGAGAAGTAAGTACCTAGACCAAATAAATTCTAATTGGGACTTGACAGACAGACTGGTCTGTTTTATAGTTAAATCATGGACAAAGCTACTAAACAACTAACACCAAAAGAACGAATTCTCAAAACAGTAGATCGCTTGTTTTACGAACAGGGTTATCTAGCAACTGGAGTCAACCAGATTATTGCTGAAGCACAAGTCGCCAAAGCCAGCTTTTACCAGCATTTTCCCTCAAAAGAGGCATTGGTACTGGAATATATAAAAGCTTATAACACCGACTTCAGGAGGCAATTACAACGGTTAGAGAAACAGTTTGCCGAACCAAAAGACCAGATTTTGGCTTTATTCGATCTTTTAGCAGATTTTTCCCAACAAGCTGAATGTCGGGGTTGTGCCTTTCTCAATATAGCTGCGGAATTTTCCCAACCTGAGAGTAAACCCCGTCAATTAATTGCCCGATTTAAAACCGATCTGAAAGTACATATAGAACAATTAGTTTTAGAAGCTTTACCAGAAAATATTGACTCAAAATCGGCTCAGATTAGAGCAACTGCTGTCTATTTACTCTTTGAAGCAGCATTAGTTGAAAGTCGCGTCCATCACGATCTCTGGCCGGTTCAGGCGAGTAAGTCTGCTGTATGTCAATTATTGAGCTAATTTTTTTTGCTCTTTAATAGACAGACTAGTCTGTACAAAAAATTAAACTACTTATTAATCTTAGAAGACAAAATCATGAAACCTGTTACTACTTTTACTACTTTTAGTGCGATCGCTCTTTCTCTCGTACTCGCTTCTGCCTCTGGGGTAAAAGCACTAGAAACAAGCGGTATAACCAAAACATCCGAATCTATGAATAGCAGCGTATTAATAGCTCAAGCTGAAACTAACAGTCAATTCGTCACTGCTGAAAAAAACCATTCCACTGTAGGAACTCTAAAAGTAATTGAAGTAGACGGCAAACAGTATTTAGAGTTTGGGGATGATTTCAAGACAGTTGCAGGCCCTGCGGTAGAGATAATTCTGCATAGAGATAGTGCCGTACCAGTGAATATAGACGAAGAAGATTATGTAACCATTGCGCCCATTAAAAACTTTGAAGGAACCCAACGTTACGAAGTTCCAGAGAACATCGATCTAAACGAATATGCTTCTGTAGCTGTTTGGTGTCAGGAGTTTAACGTTACTTTTGGCTATGCCCAATTGTAAAAGCTACAAACTAACTAAATTGATAACTTTCGGGATAATTATCGGTTCATCAAACATTTTCCAGACAGATAAGCTCAAAAGATGCTAATTATGACTGCTTACAACAGATTAACATCCCTTACCGATTCCTATCGCCCTCGCTGGACTGCTCTCAAACAGATAGGTCGAACTCTGGTTGAAGATTATGCGATCGCCTTTAAACGAGATCCAGCAGCCCGTAACTGGTTAGAAGTCTTACTTTGTTATCCTGGGGTTCAAGCCATATTTTTCTATCGTCTTGCTCACTGGTTGCATGGATTAAATCTTCCTTTCTTGCCTCGTTTTCTGTCCCATATTGCCCGCTTCCTCACGGGAATTGAAATTCATCCAGGGGCAAAAATTGGCAACAGAGTATTTATCGACCACGGTATGGGAGTAGTTATCGGCGAAACCGCAGTAATTGGTAACAACTGCCTACTTTATCAGGGTGTAACTTTAGGCGGTACGGGAAAAGATCTAGGAAAACGTCATCCCACTTTAGGTTGTAACGTCACCGTCGGTGCGGGAGCAAAAATTCTTGGCAACATCAATATCGGTAGTAATGCTCGCGTCGGTGCTGGTGCTGTGGTGGTTAAAGATGTACCAGCAAATTCCACAGTGGTAGGCATTCCAGGTCGAATTGTCTCTCAAAGAGATGAAGAATACGACTGTAATTAGCCTCAGAAATAAGCAAGAGGTATTAGCTATGAAAACGCCAAATTTAGACTTAACAAGTATCGAACGAGAACTTACCAATCAGACAGCTTCTCAAATCGTTCAATGGGCAAAAGAAAGATTTCCAGAAGGTTTGGTCATGACTACCAGCTTCGGTATTCAGTCCGCTGTCATGCTTCATTTAGTCACTCAAGTTATCCCCGATCTTCCCGTAATTTGGATTGATACGGGATACTTACCTCCAGAAACTTACCGTTTTGCTGAAGATTTAACCCTCAAGCTCGACCTTAATTTACATATTTACCAATCAGATCTAAGTCCTGCTCGTATGGAAACGCTTTATGGCAAGCTGTGGCAACAAGATGACCTAGAAGCCTTAAACCGCTATGATTATCTGCGTAAAGTTGAGCCAATGAATAGAGCTTTAAAAGAATTAAACGCTCAAGCGATTTTAGCAGGATTGCGAGGAGAACAAACTGATTTTCGCTCCTTATTAAAAACAATCAATCTTCAAGGAGAGCGGTACAAGATTTTGCCCATCTTATCTTGGAGTTCTAGAGATATTTACTATTATCTCCAAGAATATAATTTGCCTTACCATCCACTGTTCGACCAAGGATATGTCACCGTCGGCGACTGGCATTCTAGTCGTCCCTTGATGGCTAGCGATAGTAACGAACGCGCTTCTCGCTTTCGGGGGATCAAACAGGAATGTGGTTTGCACCTTCCCGTTGCAGCCTAACAAACATAGAGAGGGATAAAACTATGAAACTTACAAGACAAAATCTTAACCCAAAAACCAATCATATCTACGATGTTATAGTTGTTGGTGGTGGTGCGGGGGGACTCTCAGCAGGCATTTATCTGCAACGCTATCTTCTTTCCAGCTTAATTATCGATAAAGGTAAAGCTCGCTCTTTGTGGATGCAGGAGTTACACAACTATCTCGGTTTACCTCCAGATACTCCTGGTAAAACTCTACTCAAACAGGGTAAGGAACACTATCTTTCTCTTGGTGGCGATTTACTCAATGCCTATGTTGAAGAAGTTATCGATGAAGGAGAAACCTTTTTAGTTAGAGTAAAAGTTGGTCGAAACAATAGTATCTATACTGAGTTTCGAGCAAAATATATCATTGCTGCTAGTGGCATTATCGACCATTTACCAGCTTTAGAAAAGATGCAAAATGTCTTTGACTATGCTGGTTATAACCTGCACGTCTGTCTGCTTTGTGATGGTTACGAAATGCGCGACCAAAAAGTTGGCGTGTTTGCCAGTAGTGAAAATGCAGCACAGGTAGCTTTTAGCTTGGGTTGGTTTACGCCGTATATCACTGTGTTTACTCAAGGGTTATTTACCGCCAGTTCCGAACTACGTCAGAAACTAAAAGAACATGGTTATTCTCTGGTAGAAACTCCTATTAAACAATTCTTGGGAGAAAACCATCAAATGAATGGCGTGGAGTTAGAAAATGGTTCAGTAGTTAATTTGGAGGCTGGATTAATTTCCATGGGTTCTCGTTATCATTCTGACTATCTACAAAATCTTGATTTGGAATATCAAGGGGGTAATCTGGTAACAGATAAAATGGGACGTACATCCCACCCCAGAATATTTGCCCTGGGAGACTTAAAAGTAGGTATGAATCAGGTAATAGTAGCTGCTGCTGATGGTGCTATGTCTGCTACACAGATTTGGCGGGATATTCGCCGTCAAACGGGGGCAAAACGCAATTTGGATATTTTGGCTGCCTAATAGAGAGTTGGGTAGATTTGGTGGGCAATAAGATATTGGGTGAAACGATCGTTGACCCTGGCGTTGACCCTAGTTATATTTTGCCCACCCGAAGGCGCGATCGCTCTCCGAACTCCGAACTACTAACTACAAGCTGATAATGTCGCTGATTAGCCAAGCGGTAATAATCAATAATAAAATTGCTACGGATAAATCTAAAGTTTCGGGGGTAAGTTTTTTAGATAGCCAGTAGCCAACCGAAACTCCGATCAGACTAGTCGCAATCAAGGCTAAAGCTGCACCCGTAAACACAACCCAGGGAGCTTGAGATTCTGCGGTCATCAGTAGAGTTACAAGCTGGGTTTTATCTCCCATTTCTGCCAGGAAAATAGTGACAAAAGTAGAGCTAAATACCACCCAAAAATTATTTTGTTGCTGTTTAGATTTGATTGGAGATGGCTGGGTTTTGTTAATTGATTCGAGAGATGGGCGATCGCTATCCATTCAGGTTTATTTTTATATTGTCCTCTATACGTGAAATAATACTACTCTAAGAAGTGAAAATCTGCTTAATAAAACTCTCACAGCTTTGAGATAAGTTACTAATAATTCAATCGGCAAAAATTTGCTTTTATGGCTTTTTTCTATCAAGACGAACAGTTGACTCAAATTGCCCAGGGAATTTTACAAACGACTAAAGAAAGATTTCCCACCTTAACCAGAGACAAAATAGCTCTTACCTGGATTTTATACGAAGAACCCGTAATTGTTAATACGGGTGGGGCTTTATCTGCTGCTGAATTTTGGCAGTATCGGGTTAAAGGTTTTAGCTATCGGGGCGTAGAAAGAATTTATCCTGCCAGCTTAGTCAAACTATTTTATTTGGTTGCGATCCACGAGTGGTTGCAAGGCAAAATGGTGCCTGAGTCTTTGGAATTGGAACGGGCGATCCGCGATGCGATCGTAGTTTCTAGCAATGATGCCACCAGCTTAATTGTTGATGTCTTGACGGGGACGACTAGCGGGTCAGAATTACCCGCACAACCTTTTGAAACCTGGCAAAGACAACGCAACCTAGTCAATCGCTATTTCCAATCTTTGGGTTGGGAAGAACTAGAAAGTATCAACGTCAATCAAAAAACTTGGTGTGATGGTGCTTATGGACGCGAAAGAGCATTTTTGGGCGAATTGATGGAAAATCGCAATATGCTTACTACCGACGCAGTAGCTAGGTTACTACACAGTATTGTTGGCGGAGTTGCTGTTTCTCGCGAGCGATCGCAAAAAATGATGCAGCTACTCCAACGCAGTCTTAATCCTGGAGAATTGGTAGAAAGTGACGGCGAAAATCAAATTACGGGCTTTTTAGGCGAAGGTTTACCGTCTAATGCCAAAATCTGGTCCAAAGCTGGTTGGATGAGTCGAGTTCGTCATGATGCTGCCTATATTGAAATTCCTCATCTACCGCCTTATCTGCTGGTGGTGTTCACCGAAGGTAAAGAAAATGCCCAGAATAAACTTATTTTACCGTTTATTTCTCAATCTCTAGTTGAAGCTTTAATCAGATTAATTGACACTCCCCTGCCTGAAGGCGAGGGGATTCTTGATTCAACTCTGGGTGACTAGATCGGTCAAAGACCAATCCCCGCCAGTGCCAGATCCACAAGCAAACACGGTCTGCCCGACCGCTAAAATATTTAGTGCTGCATTTTTGTCCCTCAAATTGAGGCGGTTACAGCTAGGACATACCCACTCTCTAACGTCTAGAGGTAGCTTGTCTAAAATATGACCGCATCGATTACAGCGTTTCGATGATGGGAACCATCGATCTATTGCCCCAATCTTACGGTCGTGCCAGTTAGCTTTGTATTCCAGTTGGCGTAAAAATTCACCCCAACCGCAATCGGCTATGGCTTTGGCTAATTTATGGTTAGCGATCATGTTTTTTACTGCCAGAGTCTCGGTATAGATAGCTTGGCTTTCGCTAACTAATTTTGTACTCAGCTTATGTAAAAAGTCTTTTCGGCAGTCAGCTATCTTAGCGTGGAGCTTTGCTACCTTTAGCCTTGCCTTATATCGGTTATTTGAACCTTTCTTTTTCTTAGGAATGAGAATTAAATAACATCCAAAAATAGACAGAGTAATGATAGTGTGAATTGATCTAGTGACCAAATTTTGAGAGAGATGAATCCCTATCGAGCAGAAGTAGA
>JAAUYI010012732.1_pt1 | contig 21339 bp, 19 predicted proteins | sample 7278041 | NCBI WGS metagenome assembly JAAUYI01 (sample SAMN14350216, study PRJNA611818) | marine sediment metagenome | isolation source: surface marine sediment (0.6m) | place: French Polynesia: Moorea | collected 2018-08
CAAATGCTAGGAAAAGTTACTGATGAACTTTATTTTGAGACAGGATACCATCAAGAGCCAGTTCATGTTATTCATGATGTTGAACAAGCTAGTATATCTCCCGCTTATCGAAAAAGACTAGAAAATTTGGGGGTTAAATCTCTCATTGTCGCTCCGATTATTCATCAAAATCAACTCTATGGCTTTTTGGCTGCTCATCAATGTTCTATGCAACGCTCCTGGCAAGAATTGGAGAGTAAGTGGTTTACACAATTTGTTAAACAAGTAGGATACTCTTTGGATAACGCTCAACTGATGATTCAGAGGACCAAAAATATATCCCCCTCTCAATCAACCAAAAAATCACTTATTCATAGTCAATTGCCTATCCGTCTTCAAGAAAGCAAGAATAGTCTAGAAAATTTCTCTCAGAAGATTCTTGCAGGAGTAGATGCTGTAACTCCAATCTTTAAACAATTGCAAACTATGGCTAAATCAGTAGAAGGATTGACCAATAATATTAATCAGACCAAACTACAAACTCAGCAGGTGGAAGGTCTTCTGCGCATAGAACATAAAAATATCGATCTAACTGAAGATAGACTAATTGATATTCAGCAAAACCTCAGAAAAATTGTCGTCAAGCATATTAATTTAGGACAATACTATCAAGAGTTTATTCAAGCAGCCGAACAAATTGACAATCTAGCCCAAGAAATTAATCAACAAATAGATAAAACTAATAGTGAAGCTAGTAGAACAGGAGTTGTCTCTGAAAGCTCTCTTTCTGAACTAAATCAAATAATCAATACGGCAACAAAACAATTAGTTAACAAAACAGAATCAATTAAGCTTTTTCTAGGCGAAATACGCACTGAAACAGAACAAATCACTACTAACTTAGAAAAAAGCGAGGCTAAAGCATTCGTTGGTATTGAAATAGCCCAAGAAACTCGTCAAAACTTAAATCAAATTACAACTCGTAATCAGGAAATTAGTCAGCTAATTGAACGCATTACCTTAGCAGCAACCATAGGAGAGCAAAATTCTCATTTAGCACAGCAATCTTTATTGGAAGTGGCCAACTTAGCTAATCAAGCAGCCAGAAAATCACTAACGGCTGTTAATACTATGAAAAGTCTGACTGAATTTTTAGAAAAATTGTAAAAATTACCCCCAAAAGAACTTCAACTAAATTACACAAAGAAGTGTCGATTTCTTTACAACGTAAAACTTTAACAACATCTTAGTAATAAGGAGGTTATTTTAACTAAAATCAATAATAATCGTTCTTGTAACTTAAGACATGATTGGTCAGCTATTAAGCGGGCGTTATCAAATAATTGACAACCTCGGCTCTGGAGGCTTTTGTAAAACTTATGTAGCAAAAGATATACAAAAATTTAATACAAAGTGTGTAGTTAAAAAACTCAAACCTTTGTGTACTTTGCCAGAAGCTTTTCACATAGCCCTTCAATTATTTGAAAGAGAAGCTCAAACTCAATATCGCTTGGGGTATCACAATCAGATTCCCCAACTTTTGGCTTACTTTCAAGAAGATAGAGAATTTTACCTAGTGCAGGAATTAATTGAAGGTCAAAGCTTGTGTGCGGAAATAGTTCCTGGCAAGAAAGTAAGTGAGTCAGAGGTTATTATTCTTTTGCAAAATATATTAGAGCCTCTCGTTTTTGTTCATCAGCAACAAGTTATTCATAGAGATATTAAGCCCCCCAACTTAATTCGACGAGATGAAGATAACAAGATTGTCTTGATCGATTTTGGTGCAGTTAAAGAATTGGCTGTTACTGAAGTACTTAACCTCCAAGGAGAAACAAAAATTATCACGAGTATTGGTACACCAGGATATATGCCTAGTGAGCAAGCTCAAGGTAAAGCCAGATATAGTAGTGATGTTTATGCTGTTGGCATAATTGGCATCCAAGCTTTAACTGGAAAAATGGCTCAAGAATTACAGGAAGACCCTGAAACAGCAGAAATAATCTGGCGCAATCAGATTAAAGTTAATTCTAAGCTGGCAAACATATTAGAGCGGATGGTGCGCTATGATTTTAGACAAAGATATCGTTCCGCAGCAGAAGCCTTAGAAGCTCTACAACAATTAAATAGTCCCAAGTCTTTATTATTACCATTAAAAATTACTACTCCTAATAAAGTCTCTAGTTTCATCCCGACAGAATCTCCTGTCAGTTGGTTATCTAACTCTTGGCAAAAATTTAAACTACCTTGGCTAGTTCCTATGAGTTTAATCGCAATAATCCTTAGCTGGGGTGGTTGGTATCTACACCGACAATTACCAATCCAAATGACTCTACGAACTGTTCAAGAAAGTAAAAAGCAAGGAAACTATGCTAGGTGTATTAGCTTATCTAAGGCTTTTAATGACAATTCTGTCCTTGCCCATAAACTGCAATCTTTTCTTCAAGATTGTCAGAATCTACAGGCACGGGATTACTTCAATAATGCTCAAAAATTGGCAAAAGAGCAGAAATATGAGCAAGCACTGACACAATTACACCAAATTGCTCCTAATACTTATTACCACATTCAAGCTCAAAAGCTATTTCTGGACTGGAATATAACTAATCATGAATTTTATGATGACTATCAACAAGCTATTACCTACGTTGAGCAGTTAAATTATTCTCAAGCTTTAGATTATTTCTATCTGGCAGCAGATAAAGCTATTATTGTTGGGCAATCCAATTTGTTACTATCAGAAATCAGCAAAAATGAGCAGGGTATTTTTAAGCAAATTGCTCAAGACGTTAATCACTGGAAATTTCTGAAAGATGTTCTGATTCAAGCTAACCCTCGTGATTATCAGTTAAATTATCAAAGAGCTAAACTAAAACTCGAAGGAGATAATCATCATCATGAGCGTGAGTTTGAGTTATTGTTCGCAGCAGCTAAAAAAGCGATCGATAATCAACAAACTGAAAGTATGCTTGCTCAACTCAAAGAAGATCGACAAGTAAGATTTCGCAACTTTACCATTGGTCATCAAGAATGGTTTAATTTAATACAAGCTCTGGAGCAAAAAAACAATAAATTCTTAGATAAATGACATTTTGAAAATGATCTATCTAGCAAAAATATGAGAATTAAGATAACTTATTAAAAGTTACGGTGATAGTTTAACAATCAGAGGATGATCTGCTACTTGCAGTGCTATTTTTGGGGTATTTCTGAATTCTTGGAAAGATTTAGAAGAGTAAAGAGGTTGATAGGTTTCAGCTTTACGAATCTTGGTTTTAAGCATTAACCTAATAGACTGCGATGGAACTATAACATCTTTCTTTTTGGGAACATTGTAGCTAAGAACATCTTGCCAAAGAATTAGATAGAATTTACCATCTTGTTTTTGTAAGAGGGTATGATTAATATTCTCTGTATTTCCTATAATTTTGTAGTCTAAGTACTTTAAAGGTAGAGTTTCGGTGTTCGAGTTTCGAGGATCTTTCAGTATATTTATCAAGTTTTTTAAAGCAACAAATGCTGGTTTTTCAGAGCCATCGTATCTTAGTAAACCGTAGTTAACAGTAGGATTATCTGCTTCAGGGTTAGACTTCAAATTCAGTAGTTGATGAATATAAGTTCTTTTAATCCCTCGATTAAAATATTCTAAAAATAAGCGGGGTAAATATTTAGCAGAAGCTTGCTCAGAAATACCATATTTATTAATAGCATTATGATAACCAGACTCGGTAGCCATAATAGCTTCGGAATCACAAGAAATTTTAGCTGCTGGGATCCACTTCTTATCCATTCTGTGAGTTGGTGATTTCCCGCCACGAGGATAACTATGAATATTAGCAATATCACAATCCAGTCTTCCTAACTGAGAGATTTGCTCTAATTTTGCTACGGATGAACTTAATACTGGTAGATAAGAAGTTTTGGGGTCGGTTTTAATTGCTTGATAAAGTTCTCTTTGAAAATCCCTTACTCCTTGAGGGTAGCTTTGCCCCTGATACTTTAGCCTTGGATGTATATCCCATTCATTAGGTCCTTCTACTGCTTCGATCGATCCTGCCAAGTTTTTTGCTAGTGTTACTGCATTTTCTGGCGTTACTTTCCAGCGTGGATCCATAATCAGGGTAGACTTAATCCCAATAGTGGCTAAGTCATTCAACTTTGCTTGAATATGAGGATGTTTTGGTCTGCCTTCTTCACGAACATGACGAATTCCTAATTCTTGTAGCCTGGGTTTAATCAAATCATCGTATCTGCTATAGGCAGTATCAGTATAATGAAGTTTAATTACAATGCCTAAAGAATCAATAAAAGAATCAGCACTACGGGCTAATTCTCGATTTGTTTGTAGGGATGATGTGGGTGAAAAATTACAGGCTAGGAGAGTAATAAGCAGCGTAGCTAAAAAATACAATCTATAACGAGCGATCGCAACCATATGGCAAGATATTCAATTTTTATTCGTAATAAAGTCCTTCAATGGGAACTTTTTCTTGATAGTTATTTTCTTTAGATTTGCCATACAAAGGTTTACCATCAATACCAATGCGACGAGGTCCTTTTGTTCCTTTTTCGGCTGATATGCGTAGCATGACCAAAGGTTCATCTCCACAACTAGAAAAATAGTGGTAAAAGCCTTCAGGAATTAAAATGCCTTGATTTCTAGTCAGTTCAGTAACTTCACCATCCACCCCATAAAATTTAGCTTTTCCCGCCATAACAATAAAGGTATGATCTTGACCAGGGTGAGTATGAAGAGTATTTTCTCCTCCTTCTGCATAACATTTAATTCTGATACTTAATCCCTTGGTACGAGCTAAAGTATAATCACTTCTTCCTTTACTTAAAAGTTGAGTACGTACTCTAAAAATTTGTGGTTCTATACTCTCATTAGAGTCTGTTTTACCCAACAAACTCAAGATTTTTCTTTTTAAAGTAGAAAATATTCTTTCTAGGCTGTAATCTCGAAGAGAATTAATCATTATTTACTTATTACTTATTACTTATTACTTATTGCTTATTACTTATTGCTTATTCCTAAGCAGCTTGTACACCAACCTTCTCTAATTTTTTCTCAGCGACTTTCCGCGGAGGTTTACGCCAAATTTGATGTAATCTAGTGAGAAATTCTTGCTCTTTTTTATTTAAATCAGGATGCCAGCAGTCTACGATAAAAACTACTCTTCTTTTCTCACCAGAATGAATTACTTCGTGTTCAAAAGAATCGTCTAAAATAAGACATTTTCCCTGTTGCCAACTGCGCCATTCACTACCAGAGCGAATACGCGCATTTTCTGCTTCTTCTATAGTTAAGTGGTAACGATATCTTATATTAGAAGGGCCACAATGACTGCGAACATGAGTGCCTGGATAAATAATTGAAAAATAGACTCCACCTTCTACACCTTCTAGAAGAGGGCATTTTTCAGCTATTTTCCATGTTTGGGGACAACGAGAAATATTTTCTGTCTGGAGCTTAGAAGAACGTCTTAAAGGGAAAGTATTCCAAGTTCCTTCACTAACTAAAGCTTTAGAAGGAGTGCTAATTTCTGGGGGAGCAACAGTGGTAAACTCATCATAGATTTGCTGAAAATTTTGCTCTAAATAATTAGAAATTTCATCTGGTTTACCAAAAGAAATAGCTGTGAGGTTAGGAGCGTAGAAAGCATAGGGTCGCTGCTCAGATTTTTGAAACCTAGAATCTGCATCTAATAGCATTTTAAGCGCAAGAATTGGCTCGGAAAAAATACACAATGGCATCTTTCCGAGATAGGAACGGAGAATAGGATAGAGGTCTTTATCTTTGCTAGCTTCAGATAAATACTGAGCAATGCGAATAAAATTAGCAGGAGCGGCCAACTGAGTTTTGACTCCCTTGATTATTGTCGTTATAGTTAGCTTCGTCATGTTTATTAGTCAGTCCTGTCAAATCAAACAAGTTGTTAGCTTACTCTCAAATATAGAACTTTAATCGTGACAAAAACGCGACAACAAGCTTCTTGCGTAAGTCTCAATGCTGTTCGGATCGGCATAATTTCTTCTCTCTCTACTCCCCTGCTCTCCTGGCTCCTCTGCTTTCTCCGCTCCCCCGCATACTATTCATCCATTGCTTTATCTTTTACTCCTCTGACAATACGGGAAAGTTCGCTTTTTTCGTCTACACTAATCTTAGTAGGAGAACCGCTAATAATTCTTTCGTAGTTACGGAAAGAATCTTTAATCTCTGGTCCATCTTGGGATATTGTATATTCTCGAATAGCTTTGTCATGCCATGAACCACGCATTTTAAAGACATTAATGGCTCTAGACATTTCACCGCGAATTTCTACGTATTGGAGCATAATAATAGTATCTGTAATTGTAGAAATATGGGATTCAGTAATCGAATGCGCTCCCATAAACTGGTCTGTTGTATTAGTAAAAAAGCCAGTGATTTCTTCTTGTTTGGCATAGCCAGTTACGCCAATAACAAACTGGCGAAAAGCATTATTACTGACTCCTCTAGCTAAAGCAGAAAGAGAATCAATAGCGATACGAGAAGGTTTAAATTCTTTGATTTCTGATTTAATCATTTGCAGATGATCTTCTAAACCTGCGGATTCGGGATAGGAACAAAGCAATTTCAGTAATCCTTTACGTTCCATTTCCTCAAAATCTATACCCCAAGAAAAAGCATTACGAGACAGTTGCGCTCTAGACTCTTCATAGGCAAATAAAATTGCTCTTTCCCCTTGACGACAACCTTCTTGAAGAAATTTACTCACTAGCAAGGTTTTGCCTGTACCAGTAGCTCCTGTTGCCAAAATAATGGAATCTTTGAAGAACCCACCACCGCACATTTTGTCCAGGGTTTTAATGCCAGAAGAACTACGGGTATTAGAAGAACGCTGGGTGAGCTGCATTGCCCCCAAAGGAAAGATGTTAATACCATCATTAGTAATGGTAAAAGGGAATTCTCCTTTCATGTGAGTTGTCCCGCGCAACTTAAGGATTTCAACTGTACGACGACGACGTTCCCCTTCTAAGACATTCCGGACAATAACCACGTTATCTGAGACAAATTCTTCTACCCCAAAACGAGCGATCGGTCCATATTCTTCTACCCTTTCTGTAGTTAAAATAGAGGTGACTTCTAGTTGTTTTAGGCGAGCAACTAGCCGAAATATTTCTCTTCTAACTACTGAGGCAGCATCGTACTGTTGAAATACAGCAGTTACAGAATCGATCGATACTAATCTAGCTTTATATTTTCTAATTGCATATTGAATCCTTTCGATCAATGCCGATAAGTCAAAATTACCAACAACCTCTTGTCCTTCAGGATCGGGGGAAGCATCGAGAATAAATAGTTTTCCCTGATCGATTAAATTTTGAAGATCCCAACCAAAGCTACAAGCATTTTGGATAATATCTCTGGGAGATTCCTCAAAGGTGACGAATAAACCTGGGTATTCAAAATATTTGATACCGTGGTAGAGAAACTGAATTGCCAGTAGAGTTTTCCCTGTTCCTGATGTTCCACTAACTAGGGTTGTTCTACCAATAGGTAATCCACCATGGGTGATTTCATCAAATCCTTCTATTATTGTCCGAATTTTACGAACTCCCTGAGTTAATAATTCATCTCTATTCAAGTTGTTAGGATTTGGTTGGTTCATCTTTTATGTAAAAAAAAAATTAAATTTTATTAGATTTAAAACAGTGAGAAAGTAAAACAAAAAAATATAGTTAATTATGAAACTGCTTCTAGTGTAGTTAGAATTCTGATTCTCGTTCTCTAATTTCTTCATAGAGCAGATCTAACCCAATTAAAACTTTTTCTCGATCGGAAAGATCTCCAATAATTTTACGTACAGGGGGTGGTAAAACTTTAGACAAAGTTGGTGTGGCTAAAATTTTATCTTCTTCTGCTAATTGAGGGTTTTTTAAGACATCAATTACCTTCAAAGCATATACTCCCTGGAAATCTTTTTCTAAGATATTTTTGAGAGTTTTTAAGGCTCTAACTGAGTTAGGAGTATTGCCAGCAACATATAACTTTAGTACGTAAGTTTTTTTGAATTTACTCATAAGATTAGCTTTTATTGAAATAAAATAATAATATTCTGTAGAAGCATATCATTTAATCAACTCTAAAAAGTAAATCAAAAGGGATATCTTCTCTTGGTATAGAACGGCGATACATTTCACAAAGATGAGCAATGATATCAATCAAAGCTAAACGGTAATCAAGCAAAACTTCTTCACTTCTTCCTTCTAACTTTAACTGTTGCGAAAATTCATCCATTAACTCCATGTGAATTTCTAAAATTTGAGAAACTGAAAAATCGGCAAAGAAAGCTTTATTCACAAATTGATCTATGGTTGGATTGATTTCTTGATCTTGAGCAAAATAATGAATAATAATTTGGCGATAATCGAGATTTAATTGCTCTAAAAAAGCTTGTTTTTGTTCTGGAGATAAATTACGATAGAACTCTTTGGGATTGCGCTTATAATAAACCCCTAAGTATCCTAACCTTTCTTTTAATTTTTCTGCTAACCGACGTTGCTGAAGAAGAAGAAAATTGGTTTGTTTATCTTCTTGATTAGTTTTAAATTGAGTGAGCCTATCATTAAGAGTACAAGCAGGGGCAAGATGCAAAAATTTAGTAATTGCTACGTTGATGTAAGAAGGTAGTTGTTCTATTTGCGATCGCTTTAAGCTAACTTCTGCACTGTGAAAGTGAAAAGATGGTAGTTGATTGATTTCCGTTGCAGGTAAATTTTCTGGAGAAAGATTTGAAGAGGGAGTGCTGGAAGAATCATCTTCTCGAACAATTACTATCGGTAGTAAAGTTCCCTGCTCGGCTAGGTGCATTAGCGAGGAAATAAAAGAATTTTGTTGAAAAAATACTAAGCAATCTATCTTTTCCTTATTTGGATCGATAAATTGCATCAATTCACCCGTATCATCAATGTATTTTAGGCAATAGCGTGCTTCACTCAGTAATTGTGATAAAGACTGAATGAGATTTTGGTCAACAGGAAATATACAGATAAATAGTCTACTAGACAAAATATTACCGCAGATAAATATTAATTTTGTTTATCTGACACAAACAGAAAAATAAAAATAACTTTTCATCTTTACATAATTAATCTGTCAGACTTAATAAAAAACTTAACATTTATTCACCCACTATGAGAATTGTAATTAATTGTAAGTAGTAGATTCCCCTCAATAGTTATTTATAGTAATAATTAGTTTGTAGCGTCTTCCCTAAAAAAGCAATCTTCTTAATCTATTTGAAGTAGCTAGCTTAGCCTAACAGGTAAACCTGAAGATTGTAGATATCATTAAGCAACTTCTGTAGAAACTTTCTAGTAATTCATGTCTAATTCTCGTCACATTATAGAAGATTTTATTTGCTCTATTTCTGCTTGTTCGCAAGAAGCAGAGCTAAATGACATACTAAGGGTAATACAATCAAGCCAGTATCCTACAATTGCAGTTGTAGATAGAGAAGAACACCCAATTGGAGTAATCGATGGTCGTCGCTTACTGGCATTTACAGTCAAACAATGTTTGAAGGTTGACCACAATAATACAAAATTTATTAATTGGAAACAAGTTAAAACTGGTGACAATCTTGCTAATAGTTTTGAATTTACTACTTGGATTGAGCCTATAGTTAGTTTTAGAGTAGATCTTAGTTTAGAAGAATTATTATTCTATTTTCAAGAAGGGTTAATCACTCACCGCGATAGACAGAACTATATTGTTACTGATGTAGCAGGGAAACTCCTCGGATTACTCGATACTTTTCGTCTTAGTCAATGGTTACTCGCTCATCAAGTTAAGCTTGACATCTTCTCACTTCAGCAGTCTGTTAAAACTACACCTTCATTAGACCTACCTATCTTTAAATTGCTAGAGCAAGTTTCTCTACCTTTAAGGTTACAGACTGAATCAGGAAGTATTTTATATCAAAATCAGTATTGGCAACAACACATTGGCAACCATCAAATATCTAATCTATTAGAAATCAACAATTTTGTTCATTCTATTTATCCAACCACATACCCTTCTTTAAAATCTATCGATCGGTATAAAGAAACTACTCCTTCTTGCCTAAAAGGTAACTATTATTTATTTTCCTCTTTTGCCAACTTATCACCACAAAAAATAACTTTTGAATCTCAAAAAATACTTGACACAGTAACTAGCAAGCAAGTAAATAGAGCGGTTCATCTAGAAGAAAAAAAGCAACTCAAATCACCAGTTCTGAGTTCAAAGCCTACCTATCCATCAACAGTTCCAATTGAATGGAAGTATCTTAAATTACCCCTGGAGTTAACAGACCATCAATTATCTTCCCATAACTTAACTTCTCCTGTATCTCTACTAATAGGAGTACAAGTTTCAGCGACAGAAAAACTCGATCGCCAACCATCTCAACGGAGTGTTGAATTAGTCAAATTAAATCAGTTAAAAGATGAGCTATTAACTAGTATTAGCCACGAATTAAAATCCCCTTTGACCGCAATTGTTGGGTTATCAAGTCTTTTAAAAGAAGAAAAATTAGGAAAACTTAATCAACGTCAAATCCGCTACAGTGAGTTGATTTACCGTAGTGGAAGGCAACTAATGAAAACAGTTGGTGATATGCTTGAGTTAAGTTATTTAGCAACGGGAAAACTCAAGTTACATTTTGAGTCAATTAAAATTAGAACTTTATGTACAGAAGTATATCAAAGAATATTAAATAGATTAGAAGAATCTCATCAATTTGAAGAAAAATCTTTAGTTCAACCTAGATTTAAGCTCTCTATTGCTAAGGATTTAGAGATGGTTGTAGCAGATGAAGTCCGCTTGCGACAAGTTGTAACTTATCTTTTAGACAATGCTGTCAAGTTTCTTCAGTGGAAAGAAACCACATTATCTACTCTCGAAAAAAAGATAACAATTACAATTAATCGTTGGAGTCAATGGATTGCTATTACTATCGAAGATAATGGCCTTGGTATTCCAGAAGAGGTTCAAAATATTCTTTTAGAAAAATGTTTTCAGTCAGAAAATCATTTAGATAATCGCTATGATGAAATAGGATTAGGATTAATTTTATCTCATCAGTTAGCTAAAGCTCATGGGGGAGATATTTCTTTTGTTTCTTTCTGGGGTAGAGGTAGCAAATTCACTTTACTATTACCATCTTCCTACTCTAAAATATCTTCAGATATCCAATCTAATTCCTACTCTATTGCTTCTGTCAGACAAAATTTAGAATTAAGCTATTATAATCATCAACATAAGCAGCAATCTCAAGATTCTACAATCATATCTAAAAACAATTTATTAGTTTTAGTAATTGATTCAGTAGTAGCTCAAATTAATGAGCTAGATTTACAACTTAAAGAATTAGGTTATTACCCTGTCATTGCTCGTACCGCCACAGAAGCTTTGCAAAAAGCACATCAACTACAACCTAGTAAAATTTTCCTCAATCCTTCCTTATCTCAAATTTATGATACTGATATATTAACTTTACTAAAATCCGATTCTCTTACTACTAAAATTCCTGTATTTTTGCTAGTTGCCAAAGGAGAAGAACAACAAAACTATGGTCAAGCAGATGGATTGGTGACTCTACCAATTAAACAAAAATCTTTAAAGAAATTAATACCTTTGGTAAAAAAAGATTTTACTTGGACAAAAAAACGCCTAACTATATTACATCTATATCCAGAATCAGAAACTACTAGTAATTTAAAAATAACTCAGAATTCTGACTTAAATTTTGCCTTGAATGAACATTTATCGGGGTTAAATCATCGAGTTTTAGAAGCAGATAGTTTGGAGCAAGGAGAAATTTTAGCTCGTATTTGGCAGATAGATGCTATTGTTCTAGATGGTCGTATTTTACAAGAACCTTTACTTTATTTGCGATCGCTAAAACAATCATCAAGTTTATCTTCCTTACCCCTAGTAACTTTAGATACAAAAACTACAGAAGCAGCTAATCAAATTGAAGGTCTGGCTGTCTTTCCCTGTTTATTACCAGAAAACAAGAGCAATTTAGCTAATTTAGTCCAGGTTATTCAAATTGCAGCAGGAATCAATAATAATAATAATAATGAGCATTAGATACAGCTGATTTACTACACTAACTGGTTCTCTTGACGCAAATAAGCTTCAATAAAAGTATCTAACTCTCCATCCATTACGTCATTAATTGCAGTCGTTTCTACTTCTGTACGTAAATCTTTAACCATTTGATAGGGATGAAAAACATAGTTACGAATCTGATTACCCCAAGCAGCTTCTACCATATCCCCCCGAATTTCGGCAATTGCTTGTGCTTTTTGTTCTTGAGCAATAACTAACAACTTAGCTTTGAGTAAAGCAAGAGCTTTTTCTTTATTTTGGAGTTGAGATCTTTCTTGGGTACAACGAACAGCAATTCCTGTGGGTATATGGACAATACGCACTGCTGTTTCTACTTTGTTGACATTTTGCCCTCCCTTACCACCAGAGCGAGAAGTAGTTATTTCTAGCTCTTTTTCGGGAATTTCTAGCTTAATTTCTTCATTTCCCAATACGGGCATTACTTCTATCCCAGCAAAACTGGTTTGCCTTTTGCCATTAGCATTAAAAGGAGAAATTCTGACTAATCGGTGAGTACCCTTTTCTGCTTTGAGATAACCAAAAGCGTAACGTCCTTCTATTTCTAAAGTAGCTGATTTGATTCCTGCTTCTTCTCCTGGGGATGTTTCAGTCAAACTAATTTTATATCCTTGTTGCTCTGCCCAACGAGTGTACATCCGCAGTAACATTTCCGCCCAGTCTTGAGCATCTGTACCTCCAGCACCCGCATTTATAGTTAGGACTGCACCTTTATTATCATAAGGACCAGATAAAAGTTGTTGTAATTCCCAACGGTCTAATTCTTGTTGGAGACTAGTTAGATTAGTTTCTGCTTCTGTAGTTAAAGCTTCATCCTCTTCTAATTCTAATAATTCAGCGATCGCTTTGGTATCTTCTAAGCTTGTTTCCCATTGCCGATACTGTCCCAAATTAGACTTAAGCTCGTTTAGCTCTTGAAGTGTATTTTGAGCTATTTCCTGATTATCCCAAAAATCTGGTTGAGCAGCCAGCTGTTCTAAATCCTGAATTTTAGCTAAGAGAGCAGGTAGGTCAAAGATACTCCTGGGTTTTACCCAGGCGTAAAGATACTGTTTCTATTTCTTTTTTCAGTTCGGATATTTCCATTTTGGTTTTTGTTCGTTGTATTTTATGTCGAATGGTAATCTTGACGGATCTAATTAGACACAACCAAATATCATATAAGTATAATCGATGTCAAGATAAGGAGGGGGCTAATGACTTCAAGCATTCTCTTTCGCGATCGCTCTGATGCAGGTGAACAACTAGCCAAAATAGTTAGCATCAAGGTAAGTGAGCGTGAAAACAAGAAACTAAATACCCCCTTAGTTGTTTATGCTTTACCTCGCGGAGGAATTCCTATCGCTTTGCCCATAGCGGAGCATCTAGGTTGTCCTTTAGATATAATTGTAGCTAAAAAAATTGCGACTCCTGATAATCCAGAGCTAGCTATTGGCGCAGTCACCAGTAATGGTAGCTTAATGTGGACTAAACCACACCTATTACGCAAAATTAGTTGGCGTGGTTTGAAACAGGCGATGGAAAATGCTAATCAAAAAGCGCAAGAGATCAAGACACAATTATCCCCTTATTGTTCGAGAATAAATCCTCAAGGAGCGATCGCCATTGTCGTAGATGACGGGATTGCTACAGGTATGACCATGAAAGTAGCAGTCCAAGCAATAAAAGATAGGCAAGCTAAAGAAGTATGGATTTGTGCGCCTGTTGCTCCCTTAGATTTAGTTCCTCAACTAGAATTATGGGGCGATCGAGTTTTGCTTTTGGCTACTCCCGATCCTTTTTTAAGTGTAGGTCGTTTTTATCAGAAATTTGCTCAAGTTTCTCTAGAAGAAGCTATATCTATGTTACAAAAGCATAATCAATCCCTAAAAGTGAATACTAATTCTCTAAATTACTAAATAAATCTAGAGGAAAATGACCATAAGTTCCGACGATTTTGTCATCTTCGCTTTGGCAAGATACAAGAACACCTCTATACTTACCAATATAATCATCTAGATAATAAGACATTTTCTTGGTATTAAATTTGATATAAACTGGTTCTTGGTTATTGGGTAGAGAATCTTGTTCTAAAGTATTTTTATAGCCTAAAGCTTCTAAATAACTTGTTAGAGCGGTAAAACCTTGTTGGGCATTATCCGCACAAATTCCTAAATTTTCTGATTCTGATAAGCTTACAATTAACAATAAAGCTTGACGAAGTTGTCCTTCTTCCACTTGAGGTTCAATATTAGTTACTTGGGCACAGCTATATAACTTTAAAATTTTTAATGCTCGATCTATTTGGGAATCCTTTGATTGTGATGCAGACATAAGCTAATGATTGATACTTAATGATTAATTGATTTCAATTTCACGTTTTACCGTCAAGACATTACTACCATCCCGCAGTAATTGATATTTACCTTGCCAAATCCCAGGAATAATTGTCCGTTTTCCTACATAACTAACCCAAGTCCGATAAGATTGTTCTAATTGCTGTTCTTGTTGCACCACTACTTCTCCATTCGGAGCGATTAGTTGCCATTGTTCTACATCTCCTTTAAGCACCCCATAAGCATGAACCCAAAATACTAACGCAGGAATATTGAGAGAAAATTGATTATCCGTATATCTACCTTGCCATAATTCCGTTTGATTGGGGGGTTGAGGTGAAAATCCAGACCTAATTAACCCTGTAGGTACATAGTCAAGAGATTGGCTCCAGAGCGGATCTCGTTCTATATTACATCCTGTGGTTGAGTCTTGACCCACAAAAGGGTCGATCGTTTTTCCTTGATAGCGTACAGCAAGATGAATATGGGGAAAAGAGGCAAAACCTGATGACCCTACCTTACCTAATAAGGTTCCTTGTTCGACTGGCGTACCAGGTTGAACAGTAACACTCCCATTCCGTAAGTGACAATACTGAGTCTCCCAACCATTACCATGGTCGATGATCATGCCGTTACCACATTCTCTTCCTTCTAAAGCTTGTCGATCGCTTTGTTCGTTAAATAGTTTATCTTCGATACCATCCCTGACTCTTAATACAGTACCTTTTGCTGCTGCTAATACCGATACCCCCTCTTTCATTGTCTGCAGGTCGCTAATAGCAAAATCTGTTCCTTTATGACCGTCATAAGTTTGTCGTCCACACCCAAAATCTAACTCTTCAGGACTAGGATCTCGATCTACATAGTGCATAATAAAACAGTCTCGATCGAGATTACAATCGATAGGGATAATCAAGCTAGGAGTATAGTTAGGGGTGGAATCATTGTTGTTGAGTTGAGAATGAGAGGGAATATCAAGACAACCAAACATAATTGTCAACCCAAGACTAAACAAAATAAAAACCAGGTTTCTTTTCGAGCGAAGAATCATGGTGATAGACAAATTAGTTAAAATATATTACGAATAATGTAGAATTTCGAGTTGCGCGATCGTCTTTGCCTGGAGCAGGTAGAGTTTTGCGTTTCCTCCTCAATTACGATAAAAAAATATAAGACACAATAATATGAATTTAACTTATCTAGATAGTAATTCTTGGCTAATTGAAATAGAGGATCAAAGAATACTCCTAGACCCCTGGATTGTGGGCAAATTAGTTTTTGGCAATCTTCCCTGGCTATTTCTAGGTAAAAAAAACAAGCCTACCCCCATACCAGAAAATATTGACCTTATTCTTCTTTCGCAAGGATTGGAAGATCATGCTCATACTCCTACTCTCAAAGAGTTAGATCATAATATTCCTGTGGTAGCTTCTCCTAACGCCACTAAGGTTGTTCAAGAACTTGGCTATACCAATGTCACCTGTCTAGATCATGGAGAAAGTTTTACTTTAGCCGATAGAGTTGAAATTAAAGCTGTGCCTGGTTCTCCTATTGGGCCTACTTTAGTAGAGAATGGCTATATCCTTCGAGGTTTAACTACTCAAAAAACTCTTTACTATGAACCTCATGGCTATCATTCTCCGTCTTTACAAGAAGTTGCCCCTATTGATGTTGTGGTTACTCCTATTATTAGCCTCAAGCTTCCTCTTGTCGGTGCGATAATTAAAGGACAAAAATCGGCTTTAGAAGTCTGTCAATGGTTAAAACCGCAATTTATTCTATCTACCGCTGCGGGTGGTGATGTTAGCTTTGAGGGGTTGCTAATATCTTTGTTAAAAGAAGAAGGTAGTGTACAAAATTTTAAATCTTTACTGGAAAAAAATAAGCTCACTACTAAAGCAATTGCACCTCAATCTGGTGAAACTTATCAATTAGAAATAAAATCTTAAGCTCAAAATTTACCAGAAAATCTGTTGAACTAGCATAAATTTTGCTATAAAAGAGATAATCCCACCTAAAAGGAGGGATCATATACCAAGTTAAGTTGAAAGATGACTTTTGACACAGTTATCTAGCTCTGTGTCATGAGCTTATTGAGCAGACTCTAGAGTAGAGTTTTCAGCAGCTTCAGACTCAGTGGGTGTTTGCAGATCATCATCTACGGGTAAGACTATTTCAGAACCCTGAGGTTCAACAGGAGCTTCGCTAGACTCTATCTCTGGAGTATCTAGCTCTACTGCTTCGAGCTCAGAATTTTCCATTTCAGCAGATTCTGTTTCCAGAGTAGGGTCTTCACTAGTTTCAAGCTCAGGAGTTTCTGACTCAACAGACTCTAGCCCAGTCATTGTCTCTTCACTGGTTTCTAGCTCAGAATTTTCCATTTCAATATTGTCAGTCGGAACTTCGTCTACACTTTCTATTCCTTCTGGGGATTCTAATTCAATGCCACTATTGACAGAAGGCTCTTCCATAGAAGGGGTAGAACTATTGACAGAAGAACAAGCACCTAAAAGAGAAGCTAAAACTAAAGTTGTACCGAGAGTTTTGATTTTTAATTTCATAGTATATTACTCACTAATTTCCTTTACTTGATTACTTAAGATAAAAAGAAAAAGTAAAAAAAATGGTAGTCAGATAATTTTTTTCTTTTAAACTAGCTAGCAACTTACCTGAATATATAAACCAAAAAAAGTTATCCAGAATTTTACTTTTAAAAATAAAGATTTTTTTTAATTAGAAAGTTTTTTTTCTTAGTTTATATCGTCAGAAGATAGCTATAAGTTGTTTTCAGCCTCAGTGATTACCAGGGGTATGAAGAGAATATTGTTACTTTATATCTAGTTAATTTCTTGGTAGAGGGTTATTAGTGACTAATCAACTAAATAATTCTAAACAGATCCTAGGTTGAATTACTTATCGGTAAATTTACTGATTAAGGATAGATAATAGGTAATAAGTAATAGGTAATAATGTTCATAGGATATTCCAATTATTTACTAGATATTTAGCGAAAAATATTTAGTAAGTGACTCTTTATAAATATTTAACATTTCTCCATATTCAAGCCTACTGACCATAGCAATGATGGATAGTGAATGATAAATTGAATGACAGCTTAGCTTATTTTTAGCCAATAATTTTGTAAGTCTTTAGCGACTTTTTGTGATAAGAAAAGACAGCCGATGAGATTAGGGAAAGCCATAGACAATAGCATCATATCGCTAAAATCAACCACTGCACCCAAATTAACTACTGAACCAATGAAGATACAAGTTAGAAACATTCCTTTATAAATTAGAATGTTGTGTTCACCAAATAAAAAAGCCCAACATCTTTCGCCGTAATAACTCCAAGTAATCATGGTTGAGAAACCAAATAAGAAAATAACTATAGCTAAAACGTAGGGAAACCAACTTATTACTTGGGCAAAAGCAGCAGCAGTCAGTTCTGAACCACTTATATCCGCTGGTATATTATCCCCATACATACCAGTTACGATAATTACTAAAGCAGTAAGGTTACAAATAACAATCGTATCGATAAATGGTTCTAGGATAGCTACCAGTCCTTCTCTGATTGGTTCTTTAGTTTTAGCTGCTGAATGGGCGATCGCTGCTGAACCTAATCCAGCACCATTGGAGAAAGCACTACGGCGGACAGACTGGACTAATAATCCGACTAACCCACCTTCTACAGCTACAGGAGAAAAGGCTTTTTGGAAAATAGTACTAATAGCATGAGGAATTTCGGTAATATTGAGTCCAATTACCCACAAACAGGCAACTAGATAAATAGTAATCATTACAGGTACTAATTTACTAGTTACCACACCAATACGACTAATCCCACCGACAATAACTAATCCAACTAATAAAGCGACGATGATACCAAATACCCAGTTATAGCTTTCTATCCCGGGAAATAAAACAGTTAAAGCTGCAAAAGACTGATTAGCTTGAAACATATTCCCACCGCCAAAAGATGAACCCATACAAAAAATAGCGAAGAGAATACCCAGTACTTTTCCTAACTTACTCCAACCCAGTTTATCTAAACCCTCAGTTAGATAGTACATAGGGCCTCCAGCCACTGTACCATCGGGGTTAATTTGGCGATATTGTTGTCCGAGGGTACATTCAATAAACTTACTCGACATTCCCAGAAAAGCAGCCATACTCATCCAAAAAACAGCTCCTGCGCCTCCTATTTGAATGGCGATCGCTACCCCCGCAATATTACCTAATCCTACTGTTCCTGATAATGCTGTAGCTAAAGCTTGAAAGGGCGATACTTCTCCGACTCCTTCTGTTTCATTTGCGTATTTGCCTCTGGCAATATCGATCGCGTGTTTAAAGCCACGAATACTGATAAAACCAAAGCGGAGAGTAAAAAATAACCCTCCGCCTATAATCCAAAGAATAATTACAGGTATCCCGCCAATAGAAAAGAATAATACTTGTTCTATTGCTGAGACTATTTGATTAAAAATAAGATCAATTGTGTTTAATAGTGACAATGTTCTCACACTCAATATTTTTAGTTCGGACTGTTTTGTAAATTAGCTTTAAGTTTTATTGTACTTTGTTAAGCCAATAGAGTTCAAATAATGAATTGTTAGCAGACTAATCACCACAATAAAACTCCAGAAAAAGATATCTGTTGTAATTACAAATTTTAATTTTCAAATATCCATCGTTAGTTATATATTTTTCTCTGCTTTGTTTGTAGCCATACTGTTGGTTCGCTTCAAAATATATTTTCAAAACTATTTCTTTTGATGGATTAGATATTAGTAAAAATCTTATTAAACTAATTAGTAACAAACAATACAAAAAATATTTTTGGAAAGAAAACTTATGAGTATAGAAGATAGAGCAAAAGCTACTGTCAAAAACATTGAAGGTAAAGCGCAACAAGCTTTAGGTAAAGTTACTGGCGACAAAGAAGATCGAGCAAAAGGTAAAGCTAAGCAAGCTGAAGCATCTGCTCAGCACGCGGTAGAAGATGGAAAAGATGCGGTGAAAGATGCTATTAACTAGCTAGTAGTAGAGTAGTTTCAATAGAGAAGAAAATCAATTGATTTCTTCTCCATTTAGTCTTCACCTATTTAGAAAAAATTAACTGTAATTAAATAGTATGAGGTATAAAAATGAAAATTAATATTAGTAAAGTTCGTGGTTTCTTGGCAACTATCCTCTTAATTTTGATGGTAGTAACTACTACAGCTTGTGCGTCTTCTAGTAGTACAGCAACTTTACCTAATCCAACACTAGATCGAACCGAAGCTTATACTCAGTTGGAAAGAGGTGATAGTTTAGCAGGACAAAAATTTGGCGATTGGGTAGTGAATACTAGTCAAGGATTAGTTAGCGATGCTTATGTACGGGACAATAATAAATTGGGTATAGTGATTTCCTCTCAAGTTAAACCTACAGAAGTTAAAACACTGGCAAAAGCATTAACTATGGGTTTTCATAAGAATTTCCCCAACCAAGATCTAACTGTCTTGGTATATGCACCAGATAAACAAAGAATCTTAACTGCCAAATACGATGTGCAGTCTAATCAAATTGAGTATCAAGCGTAAACGATTTAAAACTATTAGTTAGGAGTACAAAAATTATGTCTAGTAGCGATCGATATAAAAGACAGATAATGAATGATTTAGCAGATGGAAATGTTGAATCTCTTGATGACATGCCTGTGAACACAGAAGATTACGATAACTTCGATGATTTTGCTCAACGTAGTAGCAAAAAAGAAAGACATGGTTTATTCCGTCGGGCTTTTCATCATGATAATATTTCTCCACAACAAATGGAACCAGAGCTACAAAAAGCGATCGCGCAAATTAAACCCAATGAACGCGATGATGTAGCTAGAGAGTTTTTTAAGCACTTGAAAAAAAGAGGACTAAGCGACAGAGATTTAGAAAAACAGTTAGGCTTGTCTACCCACCATGCTAGTCGTATGAATGCAGATGATGTAAGCAAACTAGCTAGCTTTGCCTATCATTCTCATCCCGATATTTTCCAAGAAGTAATGGCAGATCAACCAGCTTTAATTAAATTTCTCAGCAATCCTCTAGTAGGTGCTGCTTTGGGTGCATTCGCTTCTAAATGGTTAAATAAGCGTTAATAGGTAGTAAATGATAAGATAGGTTCTGCATTTTATTTTACCTATCTAAATTTGTGACTATATTTGTTCGTGCCATAAAATCGAATGAATTAGACTGGGCTAATCAACAATATCATTCTATTGACTTTGTACCTACAGATTCATGCGATCGACAATTCATTGCCGAAATCGAAAGTCAAAGAGTAGGACTAGGAAGATTAGTTCACATCACCGATCAAATCTGGGAATTAGGTGGTATTTATGTTCTACCAGAATGGCGTGGACGATCCGTAGCTAGGGAAATCGTCAAATATCTATTGCAACAAGCTGGTAATGTTCATTTATACTGTCTTCCCTTCACAAATCTTGGTAGATTTTATCAAGAAATGGGATTTGTAAACTGTTTTAACAGTAGTAGGATTCCTGAGAAAATCAAGCAAAAGTATCAATGGTGTCAAAAGACTTATTCTCAAGGAGTACTTCTGCTAGAAATTCCCCAAAGTTTCAATAATATAGCTCTAAAATAAGTAGGGCGATCGACGAAGCTGGCACGCAAAGTGCGATCAGGCCTAGCCTGGCAGCTTCGCTGATCATCAACCATAAAAGACAACAATGACGAGTTAGCCTTAACGCTAGCTCAATTTTTTCTCGAGTAAGAGGATTAATTGACTCTCCCAACAGGGGTTTTTCTTTTACCACTCCCTGATAAGTATTAATACCTCCCAACTGTACTCCCAAAATCGCAGCATAAACACATTCACTCCAACC